>Ga0180434_10004764_pt1 | contig 16337 bp, 20 predicted proteins | sample SS_ome_7_FD_132453 | JGI IMG/M metagenome (GOLD analysis project Ga0180434, IMG submission 132453) | Hypersaline lake sediment archaeal communities from the Salton Sea, California, USA - SS_1_D_2 metaG | ecosystem: Environmental > Aquatic > Non-marine Saline and Alkaline > Hypersaline >...
CGAGCAACCGCTTGAAGGAACGATGTTCGACGAGTCTGAAATGGAAGCCCGGCGCACACAACAAGAAGACTTGTTCGGTGAAGGTGGAACCGGCGCTGCCGCCTCTGTCGGACGTTATGCCGACGTTCCTCCGAAAGAACCGGGCCGGCCAGCCGAGGAACCGAGGACTCCAGAAGCGGACGAGGTGCTGCCTATTGAGTTTCCAGAGCTTGTTGAGCTTGCCAAATATTATTCCGGTGTCGTTCCGTCTATCAAAGAAAAACTACGCGCGGCACAAGGCAAAGCTACTGGTCAGGCAATCGGAAAGTACATACGCCTTGTCGCCGATCTTGCCAAAGACCCTGTGCAGGCGGCCCGTACTCTCGCGCATGAGATAGGCCATGTCTTATCGACAATGCCCGAAGCATTGAAGAATGAGTATATCAAGCGCGGCAATATCCTTGGTCACATGGCGACTCTTGAAAAGAATTTCCAGAGATTCATCGCCGCATTCCCGGGCGGCAAAGGCCCGCTGACAGAGAAGGAGCTTGCAGACCTGAAACAGAAGGCGAAAGAGTGGGGAACACAGGAGCGAGAAGAAGTCGTCGATGAGGTTATCCGCAAAGAAACTCCGTACACCCCACAGGAAATCAAGGATGTCTGGAACAAGTACGAGCAGAGCGATATAGACCCGGAGCTTCTTGAGTACATCAAAATACTTTCCGACGCAGAGAAGAAGCGCATCGTTGTCAATGCCATGAAGGGCATTGTCGAACCGACGCTTCCAAAGAAAGTAACGGAAGAGGTTGTCGGAAAGAAAACTGTCAAGACGAAGATTCAGGACAAGAAAGCCATTGCGGACAAACTCAAAGAAATGATCGACGAAGAGATCAAGGCGCGTCGCCTTCTCTCCGAGGATGCAATACGCAAAGAGCTTATCGACCTTGGAGTTTACTGGAAGCCGTTTAATCCAAACCTGAAAGACAGGTACACAAAATATCGTCTGCAATCTTCAGAGCTGTATGCCGATGCCGTGTCTGTTCTCTTGAACCGGCCCGACATACTGAAGCAGCGAGCGCCCGAGTTCTGGCGCGGGTTCTTCAATTACTTCTCCAAGAAGCCCGAAGCGATGGAGGCATGGGAGAACATTCAAGGCAGGATCAGACAGGGCGAAGAGGCGATCATGGAAGCGCGGGAGGTGCGACGCTTGACCGGGTATCGCCGTGGTGAAGAGCAGTCATTGCGCGAGGAGCGCGAGCGCGAGAAAGAGCGTGAGGTGAAAAAGACGGGGTTCTTTGTCGATGTTTACAAGAAGCTCATGGAGAGGTTTGCCATTCTTGACATCGCTGAAAAGGCGGCAAAGAAAAAAGGATACTATGTTTCCCCTGAAGAGAGCGCGTTCTTGAGAGCAAGAGAGCAGCGATACATCTCCGGGCGCGAACACGTTTACACGGAGAAAGCTCTTGCCGCCGAGAAGCTTGCGAAAGAAAAAGGTGGTAAGCTCACACAGGAACAGATTGATTGGAACGACCGGGATGTGCGAGACTACCTTGGAAGCTACCTTGAATTGAAGCGATCTGCCGGCGAGTTACGCGAGAGGTTTGGTCCGGGCGGGATACAGGGAGAGTTTGCCGAAAAGCAGCTTGCTCATTTGAGGAAGAAGCTTGGTGAGGAAAAGTACAAGAGGATCGAGGAGGCGGCAGAAGAGTTCTGGAATGTACGCAGGGAAGAGGTCATCCCCTTCCTGACAGAAGGACATTATGCCGATACCTTTTCGCCTGAACTTATCAAGAAGCTTCAGGAGAATCCAGAGTATTCGCGCCGTGAGATCGTCAAGGATTTCGAGGACAGGTATGGCGAGCATGTGGCCGGTTCAATACTCGACATGAAGTACCTCAAAGGCTCTCTCAAGGATATTAAGAATCCTTTTATCGAAACCGTTATTTACGACAACGCTCTTATCCGCGCCAAAGCGAAGTCGGATTTTGTTCGCTCTGTCGTTGAATTTTTCCACAAGTATAAGGGTGACAGCGACATCGTAAAGAACATCAAGGTTGAGGAGGCGAAGAAAGGCAAGTTCGGAAGGTGGGTGCGCCCGGCTCAAGGGATGGAACAGGTTTACTATCTCCAGAACGGCAAGGTTCGCGCCTTCAATGTCAGCAAAGAACTGGCAGAATTGTTCGAGAGACCCGAGACAGACATGGGTGCGCTCATGCGAGCGGTGCGCGGTGTCGGCGACATTCAGCGTCAGGTGTTCGTCAAGTTCTCTATCCCGTTCCTGCTACGCAACCCACTGCGCGACGCTCTTGGTTCTCTCAAGAACATTCCAGAGTATTCAGTCAATCCACTGCCTATGATGAGGTACACATTCAAGGCAATCCCTGAAATCTGGAAGTATCTGCGGACGGGCGAGATGAGTCCAGATATTCAGCAGGCATTCAAGGAAGGTGCGATTCCGATACAGCGTTCTTTCGAGACAGAGGCGAAGCTTGACCGTGGCGATAAGCTTGACCGATACCGCAACACCTTTGTCGGCAAGGAGAAGGAGTACAAGAACTGGCTGCACAAGGCATGGCAGGGCATTGATAATGTGGCAGAGTTTGTTGGACAGTTTGAAGAGAAGGGACGCAAGCTCGCTGATTGGAAATATCTTAAAGAACAGACCGCCTTGTCTGCAAGAGAACGAGCGCACAGAATACGCACGGCATCCGGTACGCCTGATGTGTTCGCCGGCGGCACACTCAAGCCAGTTACAAATCAGATATGGATATTCTCGAACGCGAACATTCAAGGCCAGAGAGCTGCATACGACGCATTCAAGGAAGACCCGAAGAGATTTGCTCTCAAGTTTGCTCTGTATGATGTGGCTCCCAAAGCTTTTCAGGTTGCGGCAGCTACGGGCGGCGTGATTGTCGCCGGTAAGTGGTTGCAAGACAATTTCGGTTTCGGTGAGGAAGAGGCCGAGTGGCTTGCCAAGGCGTACAGCAAGGTCGGTGAAGACGATCTTGCCAAGTACACCGTGATTCCACTCCCGATAGAGAACAGCAGGGGACAGGTTCTTATCATGCGTATCCCTGCTGATTATACCGGGCAGGCTATCGGCGCGTCGCTCTATCGTGCCATGAAGATACAAGACCCGGAATATCTGAAGAAGCTTGCGTCTGAAATCATGTCGGTATCTCCTATCGGTTCCGCTTCCCTTCAACCCACGATAGAGCTTGCGTCAGGATTGGCGCAGTACGCAACCAAGGGCAACATCTACGATCCGTGGTCAGGACGCATGGTTCTTCCCAAAGACGTAGAGGGTGCGGGTGCTGCACGCGAGCTTCCTCTTATCAGCAAGTGGGCTTATAATCAGATCGGCGGCTCCATCGTTTACAGGTGGCCCGACAATTATGACATCCGCGAGAAGGGTGCGGTAGAAAAGGCTTTCGGTCTGCCGGTTGCCGGGCCTGCCGCCGGCGCATTGTTCAAGTGGACCGACAGGGGAGATGTTGAGAAGGTTGAGAAGAAGCTGATACCGATAAGACGCGAGGCAAAGGAGCGGTCTCTTGAAATCAAGGACAGAATAATAGACAATCTCAAAGAGGTTGAGAAGCTTCGCAAGACCGACCCGGTTGCGGCGAAAGCTCTTGCCAACAAGCAGGCCAAGGAGCTTTACAAGGAAGCCAAGAAGGATCTTGGATACGATCAGGGCAGGGTGCAATTCAGGTCTCGCTATCGTGAGCTTGCGATTGAGCGCCTGCCTGACAAGACAACCATGCAGCAGATCGCAAGAGCCGGCACAATCAAGGAGCGCGAGGCGGCGATTGACGTATATCTCGACAACGAAGGGTTGACCGGAGACGAGCGGAAGATAAGAAAACGCAGACTCATGCGTAAGTCCAGACTGTTTAAGGAGCTGTTCAAATGAAAGGGGTAGGTGATGGCAAAGCCAAGAGCGATGGTGTTCATGGAAACAAGAGTTCAACGCCCTCTGTCGGACGAGGGGAAGGCGACATACGAGCGCGTGTTCCCACAAGCGTACCGGCCCCATTGGGAAAGACAGGGAGAGCAGGAAGAAACGGCAAAGACAGACGGACAACGCCAGTGTTTATACGCCTGTCAACACCGGACAAGCACCATCTCGGATACCATGATGTCGCAGATGTTTACGACGGATTAAAGAAAATATATTCTTGTCCGTGCAGAACAGGGCCAAACCCGTACCATCCTCACACAAGAGAACCTTGGCAAGATGTCTATGCTATGATTCTGTGTGGAAGATTCAGGTACAATGTGGTTGCCTCACACTACCGTTTCGGTAAATGTCTCTTATTGAACGAGGGTGGAGAAATCTCAACCATCAATCCCAACAACAACCACGGCGGCAAGCATATAGCCAAAGAGATATTCGTACATTGTGGAGGCTTGCGATCAATCAATCCGAAGTGGCCCGGATCGAAGGGGTGCATCACAATAGACCCGGATTACAGCGACAAGTACTTTTCTTTTTTTCCTTGGAACGCAAGTGGAATTATTGTGCTTGACGAGGATGCCGAATACACCTTAACAGAAGGAGTGTTTTTATGAAAGGGTTGCTCAAGTCTCTGCGCCAGAAAAGCACATGGATAGGAATATCTGGTATCGGGGCCGGTGTCGTTCTTATCCTTCAGGGCAATGTCGATGCCGGCGTGCAGACAATAATCGGCGGTGCGTCGGTTATCTTTCTGCGTGAGGCCATTGCCAAGACGAAATAAAAAAAGGAGCGCAGTTACAGGCAGTAACCACGCTCCACACCATCTAACCCCATCACAGGTTGATTATAATATATCACGAATCATTTGAATCCGCAACCTTTTTTGTAAGACCCCTTCTCTTTCCACTTGAAAAGCTCGTAAGTGTTATCCGACCACAAGACGAAGACAAAGCAGCAAAGCGATGGTTCGTGCCGGCTCATCCAGTAGTTTTGAGAGCGGGTGTCCTTCATGCTTCCAAGGCGGCAACAAGGCATTGAATTGCCTATCGCTTCCTTGACTTCAACTGCCCTGAATATCGGTATCTTCTGCACGCCCACCTGACACATCTCGTATCCGGTGTAGTCTGGTTGGCCCTTGCTTTTAAGGTGTATGACCGTCGGCTTGTTCCCGATATACACAACCTTTGTCTCCGGTTGGGTGCGTTCCATCACCCAATTGCCTGAAGCCCACATCTCGAAAAGCTTTTCGGCTATCGCCCCTGATGACGTTTTCTTATTCATCCTCTTACTGTCCTCCCGTCGGCATAGATTGATTGAAGCTCCCTGCTCCCGCCATCACAACATTCGGGGTTGAGTGTGCGGTAACATTTCATACACAGGTAAGAGTTGTTGCCGACGCGCACATACTTTTCTTTTTCGTCCTGTTTGAACGGTCCGTTGCCGCAGTTGTTTGAACAACGGACAAGCTTTTGCACTTGTCCGTTTTCGTCTGTGTAGTAGTATCGCGGATTAAACATATCTGTCCTTTCAGAACAGATATCCGTTCATCTGTTTGGCTATCTCAAAGGTGAGTTGCGCGTCCTTCTCGTTGTACTTTTTCAGTTCAGCAACATCCCCGCTCTCGATGATGTCTATGATTCTTGTTACATCGAAATCCTCTTTCTTGTTATCGAGAACAAACCGGCTCATCTTATCGAGAGAATTGTACTTGGCCTCATGCGACCAGTTTCCGAGAACCTGTGCGATGTCGATGTGATAATCACAGGTGTACTTGCGGGTATAGACGGTCATTGGAATAGAGCCAATTGAAGCTCGCAGTATCATTGCTCTTGTGTATAAGTACGGGATGTCAAAGTTGATCCCGTTGCATGTTATGATTTTCCTTGTCGCGTAGTTGCTTTCGTCTGCGCCGATGAAGTTTGAGAAGATGTGTTCGATCAAGTCCTTCTCGTTGCTGCCGTGCTTTGTGGTATGAAGATGCTCAAACGTGAAGAAGTTGCCATCATATACAGCGACGCTTGCCACGCGCCCGGTCAGCGGTGACAGGGCCATGTCCGCGATCTGTTTGACCTTGGCATCCTCGATAGCGGCCTTGATTTTGTCCGGGTCTTTGAGCCGGCTGTCTACCTTGGGGTCTGGCAGTCTGTCGATTACATCCTCGTTGGCAATGGTCTCGATGTCTATTGCCTTGTACTCTTGTAGCATAACCATTATTCTACCCTCCTAAAAAGGTTGCATACCATTCTGATTGATACGTCACTTGCGACAGACGAAGACTCTCCCATCAGCCGGCACTTCCGTACTCGTCGCCCTCCCGTGGGAACCATGTGCGAGTGTCGGCAACCGGCACAGTTGTTTTCGTCTGTCGCGTAGCGGTATCTGTTTTTCTTTTTGAACAAGAAGAACTGTCCATGAACAAACGGTTTTGGCTTTGCTTCTTCCTCGCCGCCGAAAAGATTTTGCTGATACAACTTCATAACCTGTCAGCTCCGTTGCAGGAAGGACAGAATCCCGGCTTCTCAACGGGCATGTTGCATTGGGGGCAGTCCTCTTTCTTCGGCTTGTAGACTTTGAGCCTTACTGGTGTGCGCTCTGTCTTGTGGACAAGGTACGGCATCCAGAAATACCGGCGCTTCCACACTTTGCACAGCGCATTTCTGTCGTCAACAAATTTCTGCGCGAGTCTCTTGTCACCGAACACCTTGACAAAAGATGGAGAGCCGAACGCTTCTCCCTTGAAAACGATATAGACATATCTCTGTTTAGAATGATTGGTTTCCATATAAGAACCTTCTCTTTCTTTTCTTGTATTTTTTCCCGCACCGGACAAACACTTGACCGTTAAGATAGTTCTCCGGTATTGTTATCGCCCCTGCATGAGTATCAAGTTTAATCTTTGGTTGGTGACACACACTGAATGTGTCACCTTTTTTCTCCCCAAGAATAACAGAATAATATGCAGGGAATCCATAAACCTTTCTCTCCGCGTAGAACTCGAACAGTGAAATCATTGTTCGTCTGCGAGAGAAACAGCCAAGATGTTCAGGAACTTCCCGTTCTGTTTGAACTCAAACTTTACGAGCTGTCCCTTGAGCCCCTGACACTGGCCGGCGAGCTTGGAGTCAAACGTGCCGTAGGTCTTGTCGTCAATGACGATTCCGTAGCGCGTTTTTTCCTGTCCTGTTTTCTTGTCAGTGTACGGAACCGATGTGACTTCCTCGATTACTCCGGTCTTGATGTTGTCCTGAAGATTGGTGTCGTCGTAAGCCGCGTTGTCAGGATTGTTGACGACTTCCTCGTTGGGTTGAACCGGGGCTCTTGTCGGGGTTGTAGTTGCGGGGGCGTGAACTTCTTGCGATCTTGCGGTGTTGGTTTCTTCCTGTGGCGCAGCTTCTTTGTACTTGCCGCCGAGATCTTCAACGTCCTGTGTGAAGATGTCGGAACACGCGGTTGCCGTGATTGTGGCATCGACAAGGGAACGCTTCTTCGCCATCTTGAGAACGGTGTTGTAGTTGTCTGCCGGGTTGTCGTTCTCGACACTCTCTCCCTGCTGACAGATCATCCATTGCCCGTTCTCTTTTCTGGCAACGAATCCCTTGCCGCCGAGGGCTTCCTGTGCCTTTGAGGGGTCGCTTCCGCGCAAGTCCCAATATGCTTTCGGAACCGGCTTGCCGGTTGACTTGGAAGGGCCGGTGCGGAACCTGTATTTGCGCTCCATGGTTGAACAGGAACCGACACCCTGACCCCACGCCTTGCCGGTTTCGATATGCCGCAATGTGGTCTTGATGATGTATTCCCTGTGACCGTTGCCGAGGTCGATAGGGTTTTCCTCACCCGAGTATTCCGGTGCGAGTCGGAAGGTAAAGGCAAGCTTCTCTGCCCCGGGCTTGAGGAGTGTCGGCTTGTCTCCACATCCCGGGATCTTCCCGTAGTGTTCGTTGTCCCGCATGACGTTCTTCATCACGCTTTGGACAAGCGCAACCTGTTCGATAAGCTGCGCCGGTGAGAAAGCTTGAATCTCGCCGCCCTGTTTCCCTGCTACTGACTTCTGAAGCGCGTTCATAGCGCCCCCTTTCTGATGGGTTGATGGTTACAGCCAGACCCCGTACTTGATCCGCTCTCTTATTGACAGCCCCGCAATAGCAAGCTGCGCGACTCCGTAAAACAGCAGAAAGTACGAGATTATTTTATTAAACGTGGTTGATGTGTCTATCCAAATACTTATGCACAATAAAATTATACCAGAGATTGCGACAACTGCTGTCGTGAATGCTTTATTTTTGTTTTGCACGCTCGACATCTTGACCCCTCGCTGACCCTGAAAATGGTGTTCAGTTTTCCGCATGTGCGGCAGTAAATTCTTGAGTACCCGGTCAATCTTTGCGCCTTCTTTACACTATCCTTCAAATATTTCTCCGATGCTTTCAATATTTTCTCCCCTATTTCTGGATGTGCACTTGTCTTTGTACCACGGAAGAGTTTTATGGAACTCTTCGAGCTCTTCCTCTGTCATTGGCCCGGCATCCGCGTCTTCAATCTGCGGACAAGTCCACTGCCTGTGATATTCCTGCATATTTTTTGGCAGGATGTTTTCCTCCGCATCTCTGAAGTGTGCGATAAGCGGGAACGGAATTGTGGCCGTCGGCTTGAATGTCCGCATTATTTCGCGGACCGTCTCACCGAATATCTCTTCACGGCGGTGCTTGAACTCCCCCCAAATACACGCATAAAGCGTATCGTTCGGGGCGCTCCCAAGGTAGGAAGTGAGGCCGGCGATGGCCGTTCTGTAAAATTGTTCAGTCATTTAAGCACCACTCTTTCCGCTTGAGCCGCAATTTCCGATAACGGAACTGCCCGGGAGTTGTTTGCAGGGCGATTATTCACCCCGTTGCGCTCCCAATTTCTAACTGCGGCCCTCCAATCTTTCATTGGAACCTTACCAACCAACCACCCGTTGCTTTCGTAGTGGTCTATGAACTGTTGAGGATTAATAGAATTCTTGCGCTCAATGCAGTAGGCCAACACCTCATCGTATATCGGCTTCGTGAATCCCGCGCTCGCCTTCCCTCTCCCCTGCACCCCTCTCCCTGAAGAAAGAACCAAAGAAGTACCCTTATCATATACCTCTTTCTTTTCCTTTTCCTTTTCCTCTTGAGGAGGTATAGGTTTGGTATGTGCTTTGGTATTACGTTCGTAATTCGATTGTAATACGTTCGTATTACGTTCGTATTTTTCCCATCGTTTTTTGATGTTGTTTCTCTGGTTCTCGCAATAGAGCATCTTCTTTTCCAGTTGACGTTCAAGTCGCTCGTTGTAGAGCATGCCGCTCTCGTCTTTGACGAAGGCTGTCTGGATAGTCTCGAACTCTCCAAGGCAGACCGCCTGCGCCTGTTCCTCGGTAAATCTCCCCTTATTGAACTGCAAAATCAAGAGGTTGATATACATTCCCTGTTGATGGTGCGACCACCCGATTGTTTCGACAAGGTAATCGCCCGGAAAAAAATAGAATCCGGGTTGGTTCATGGCTCTCCCCTTTCTTATCCGAGTGGGGAGGTTGCCTGTTCATGCTCTTCCACGCTGTCCGGTGAGCTGATCGGAGAGGCCGCGCGCGCCTTCCAAGAATAGATTTCCCCGATACCCTTTTCATCTACAACCTCAAGGGCTTTTGTCAGACCGTACTCTGCAAGGCGGCTTATTAAACCGACAAGCCCTCCGTTTCTTGCCTGAACCTTTTTCACTTTCTCCCCGAGTTCAATCGGGATGCTGATACTGACTGTCATCGTGGTACGTTGCATGACTTGGCTCCTTCCTGTGGTGGTTGCCCTGCCAAGATCACCCCTGTCCGCGCCTGTCTCTACCCCGGCGGTACGATCTTGGCTTTAAGGGGCGTTTCTGTGCGTCTGGTAGAGCTTACAGAAACAAAGATATATTTATTTTTGTTCCCTGTCAATGATTTTGTTAACCATTTTTTGGTATTCATCCCTTGTTTTTGTTCCCGTCAACAAATAAATACAATCGATGTGGAACTTTAAGCCCTCGATGCCTTCGCGTTCGAGCCATTCGAGCCGGTCGCGCTCCTCTTTGATCTCTCTTGGTGTCATTGTTCGACCTCCAAACCGGATTGTTTCGCCGTGTACTCGGCAAGGTGAAGGATGTTTTTTAGTTTCGACAAGGCAAGATACCGGTGCGCTCCTGTGTGTTCTCGGATCTCATGCTCTGTGCTTGTCGTGGCGTGATTGTAAAAGATAAAAAGCTGATCGGGGCAGGCCCTCCCTTCTGCCGATAACATTTCTTTGTGGGCTCGGAGTCTTTGCGCGAGTCTGTTGTATCTGTCCGTGAGTCGGGCGATCTCTTTTTCCTGCTCGTCTTTGTTCGTTGTCATATATTAACGCCCTCCATTTTCCCGGTATTCTTTTATGAATTCTGTGAGTGTCATGCGTTCACCTCCGTTTCAATCCCGAATTTTTTTATTTCGTTTGCAACTGCATCAGAACAATCAAGGCAAAGAAAAACCTCTGCTCTGCCGGGAAAAATGATAAAAAAAGATGTGCGCGCGTCTCCCTTTTCTATCGCCTTCCCGCAGGCGTTACACTTGTGCGCTCGCTTTGCGGTTTCTTCTGTGACAATTAATCGGCCTTTTCGTATCTGTCTCGTGTCTTTGCCTCCTGTTATTGGTTCCATCGTGTTTGTTCGCGCATTGAAACGCAATTTTCCTCTGTTATTAGAAGATGATCGTGCATGTGAATGTCCAGATTATCCCCCGCATTCTTCAATCTCTTGGTGAGCATCCAATCTGCTTCACTCGGGTTTGTTCCCCCGCCCGGGTGGTTGTGCGCGATTACAAACGAGGTTGCTCCGCAGGAAAACAGGAACGAAAACACTTCGCGCGGATAGACAACACACTGGTTGGCCGTTCCCTCCGTGCGCGTGTAGCCGGTGATTTTATTGCGATTGTCGAGAGCAATCACAAGGACGCTTTCAAAGGGATGTTCGGATAGTTGTTTTTTTGCAAACTCTTCTACATCTTTTTTGTGCGCGATTGTTCGCGGCTCTGCCGGCACTCCAGTTTCTTTGACGTACGATATTTTATATTTCTGTATGCGATACATTTTGTTGCCTCCTGTGATGGTGAAGATGGCGGGGTTTTCCCCGCCTGTGATTAGTTGATTGACGGATTGAAAAAGCGCTCGTTGATCTCCTTGAATACTGGGGCAAGGTGGTTGATAGTGGTAGGCGCGGGCGAGTTCTGGTATTTGCGGGCGTGTTGTAGGTTGACAGGCTTGCTGAAAGTCCGCTCCGCTCTGTCGAGAAACAGCATGATATCAAGAACATCATTTACAAACGCGCCCACCTCTTCATCAATCTGCTCCTTTGTCTTGGTGTCCCTGTCGTCTGCCGCCTGCGCCATTTTATTCAGGTCGAGCGGTATGATCTCGTTTGCTGTGCCAACATCGCACGCGATAGAGAACAGAGTAGCAAAATCTTCCCCTGCGTTTTTGAAAATAGCGGCCGCGCGTTCGTTTGTCTTTTTAAGTTCCAGTATCATGACGCGCGCCTTGGTCGCTATGGTAGATAGTGCGGCGATCTCCTTGCTGTTTAACGCTGAAATATTAAAAGGCAACATCATAAAAAACCTCCTCCTGTGGTGGTAGTTAGTATATCGGGAAAACGGTGTACGTTAGCGGGTCTGTGATGGTGTTCATGATTTTTCTCTCCTGTGGTTGTAGTGCGGGGGAGAAATCCCCCGCGTTTTTTATGCCTCTGCTACATTGAACATTTCGGCAATTTCGTCGGCGTCCATATCCGACGATTCGGCCCAGCTCAGGGCCTCAGTCTCTGTTAGAGGGATAATCCCGCTGCCTCCGCAATATGCGTTGCCTCCGCAGGACTGCGCGTATTTTGTCATTGCTCCCCCCTCTCCAGCCAGAAAAAACCGGCCGCGCGGGGTTTTGTATAATGCCTCATCAAAATAGTGGAAATCGTTTTTCCCCTCATCGCTGGATTTTGTGCCAATTTCCTGTGCCGTTTCTGTGTTGTACATTTTGCCGTCAATCACTTTTTTCATGCTGCCCTCCTGTAATAGTGGTTTGTGGTTTTGTATTACTGTCCTCTGTGACAGAGCGAAAAAGACAGAAATTTATCTAAATATACCAATAATTTTACTGCCTATCAATGGTTTTTTTTATTTTTGTTTCTTTTTGTATCTAACTGTATGATTTTAAACGTGCTATTTTTTCTATTTGGCATGGAGTTAAACAGCGTTTTCTTTACATAGGAGATAGTTTTTGCTCTTATTCTCTGATTGACAGAATAGAATATCTATTTAACGTCAGTGGTTGTGTGTCTGGTGATGTTGTGTTTCTGGTGCGGGGATCGTGTGCCGGGTTTTGGTCGTGTGCTGTCTGCAGGCGGCAGCACTTTCCCCTTGCAATCGGTTACGGCAATGCGTATAATGGTAGTATCTGCTCTCTGACAGTCAGGTAGAATATGTGGCAGTAGCCGCAAACCCGGTGACAGGTAAAGGCAAAATTTGTCTCCTCCAGAGACCGTAAGGGGGGATAAAGGGGGGATTAAAAATCCTGCGTTTATCGCAGGTGAAAACCCACAGCATATAATACCTATTAACCAATGCGGATAACTTGTTGATAAGATGTTGATAACTGTGACCGGTCTTACCTATTGTATGGTCGTAAGCCTCACGCTCCAGCCTGCAAAGACGGCACCCGCAAATCAGACACGAATTGACGACAGGGAAAAACGCGATGGCCACCGGGGGTAAACCCCGAGCGCAGGGCCTATCCAATGTGACTATCGGTCCCTTAAAGAGTACGAATCACCAAAATAACTTCTCTTATCTGTCAACTACCTTTTTCTTAATAAGGGAAGGAGTGTTGAGATGCTGAGGAAGCGAGGTAGACCTCCTGTGAAGGACAAAGGTAAGTTGTCGAAGAGTGCGGTGGCTGCTGTGTTGAGTGGGGTGATGCCGGCTCAGCGGGCGTTTGAGTTGGCGGGTATGAGTCCGAGGAGCAGCACTGGTCACTTGGCGCAGTATGAGGACACGGTGTCTGCGGTGCGGGAGCGGTTGCAGCAGAGGGCGGGTGTGAGTCTTGAGGATCAGGTGGAGTGGTACAAGGGTATCAGGGATGCTGAGAGTGTGATGGTGGAGACGAAGGACCGGATAGCTGCGGCGAAGCAGATAGATTCGGTGTTGGGGTACACGGCGCCGCAGAAGGTTGAAGTGACGGAGCGGAAGATGGTGATGAAGGCGGTGATGGATTTCAGGAGTGTAGTTCAGGGGACGGGGATGAGTCCGATGGAGCTTATGGGTGCGGTGAAGGAGAAGTTGGGGGCGGTCCCCGGTGTATAAAGTTCTTGAAATAAGCGGAACAAGATTTGATATTATAAATAGGAGTGGGGCCGTGGTGGGAACGGTTTTCAGCCGGTTTGTGGCTGACACGCTCTGTGGGGCTTTAAACGAAAGGGTAGAAGATGGCGCAGGAACACAAGGAGTTGAAGGGCAGGGCGATGAACGCCCTCAAGAAGTCGAAAGCATGGGTTCTTGTTACTTGGGACGGGGAACACATGCCCGTTATCGGTTACGACCTCCACAGGTGTCAGAATAAGGAAGACATCAGGCATCTGGCTCTCCAGAATATGTGCGGGGCCACACTTCAGGTAAGAGACAGCATGCTCAAGCTCCTTGAAAAAATAAACGAGAAACCCGGGAACGCCGGCGATGGAAAAGAAAACATTTGTGATCCCGCTCAAGGAACCCCTGACCCAAGACCAGATATGGAAAGCCGTGGTGAAAATGAGATCACTCGGCCTTCAGGGACCCTACTCGATAGAAACGGACAACCCATTACCTGAAAACGTTGTCTCCTACGCTTCAAAATTCGGTGTCCGGGTAGAACATGACGCGAAATAACGTATTACAGCTCGATTCCCTCCCCAAAGAAGAACTCCAGAAACTCCACGCCTCAATGGAAGTGTTCAAGAAGGAATTTCCGTCCTTCTTCATGCGGCCAAACGTCTGCCAGTACCGCGCCTTCAAGGAAATGTACACCTTCCAAGAACAAACCGGGAACCTTCCCGATATGACATCGGTGGAATTCGCAAACGGCGACGGCAAAACACACATGATGGCACTCGACATTATCGGTTGGAACTGCGGACCAGATTTCCTCCAAGCCGACGAATTCCCCGACGAAGCCGTAATCTTCTGGAATTCACTCGCGGACAAGAGAGACCGGGGACTCTTATCACAACGAATAGTCTGCACCGCAGACGACATGAAACCCGGCGGCTCCGTCCACGAAATACTCAAACAGATCTTTCCGTGGTGCAAGTTCAGCGGACAAGACACGAACAAATGCTTCAGACAAATAGACATCCCCCACCCCACGATTGAAGGAATCGTCAACCATGTTGCCGTTAAGACTTTCGACCAACCTCCCGACAAACACTCCGGTTCAACATGCGACCGAATCTGGGTCAACGAAAATCTACCTGACAGTCTATGGGGAGAAACCTCTGCGCGAACAAGAGGTGGAGGAAATATTGCGATGTTTGCGACAATACTTGACCAGTCCATGTACCTCGACGAACTCGAAGACGGGGAACACTTTATTCTCGTCCGGTGCAAAGGACACCTTTACGAAAACTGCATCGGAGAAGAAGTCACCGACGAAATGGCCGAAGAGGTTTTTCAGGAAATCGGATTCGCTCTTGAAAAAAATCAGAATGGCAAAGGTTATCTGACAAACGGTGTCCTGCGAAAATCGAAAATAGACTCGATGATAGAAGCATGGGCCAGAGGATGCCCCCACGAAATACAGGCACGGAAAACCGGTCGGCCAATATCCCAAGGCGGGAAAATACACCCCACATACAACAGGGAAGTCCACAACCTCCCCAACGACTCCTACGACAGAATACCCGACGATTGGCCTATGGTGCAAGTCGTCGATCCACACCCCGCCAGGCCAGATGCCTGCCTGTGGGCTCTTATCCTCCCGAGTGACAGGATTGTAGTCGTGGACGAATTCCCGTCTTATCAGGAGTACGGATATTTTGAAAAAATTAAAGAGACGCGCTTTACCATCCAACAAAAATGCGAAATCTGGAGAAATATCGAAATCGCCCGGGGATACCACAAGAGAATCGGAGATAACCGCGTCGGAGATCCGAACAGATTTCTCGAACCCAATTCCCACAACACCGGAAACCTCCACTCCCTCTACGCCGCACAAGGATTCAACTTCTTCATCGGTGTCAACGACGACCTCGAATACGGACACGAACTCGTCAACCAAGCCCTCTATTATGACCCTGCGCTCCGTAAACAAGACTCTACTGACCCGGCTGCACAACCCGGAATCTCCTTCTATGATAGATGCGTCAATACCTGTCGCGCCATGTCAAACTACAAGAGAAAAACAGCCAGAGACCTCACAAAACCAATCAGCGAACTCGTCGATAAGAAATTCGCCTGCTTCGCATCTCTTGTCCGATACCTCGTCGTCTGGCATCAAAATCACAGATTTCAGGAAGCCAAAGCCACCGACAGCCATTCGACTACTATGGCCCTGATAAAAGCATCAAGACTCCCAAAAGAAAAGAGAGGAAGCGAACCCGGACTTATTCACCCCTCCCTCAAAGTAAACATTCACGGCAGGGAACTTTACAAAGGAAGGTTCTAACGTTATTGTCAACTACCTTGTTTTCTTCGGCTGCCTTGGTGTGCCGCGATTCCCCTTGCCGCCACCAGAACCATCACGACGACGCTGACCACCACACGCACCCCTGCTTCCACGACCTGAATTGCCACGCATAAGACTCCTTTCGTTAATGCAAGATGCGATTTGCGTCTTGCAGGTTTTACAAATTCCCATCATTGTTTCAATGGGATGATATTCACCGCATTTCCCGCATTTAATTTCTAATATCAAATTACCCTCCTATAATTTCGCCGGGCATTTCTTACAACGTATTACAAATTACGCCGTGGGCCACGTTGCACCGCAGTTCTCACAATTCATAATAGAGCCACGACACTTGATATCGTTACTTTGACAAGCAGGGCATGGCGTAATTTGATTGTAAAGCGTTCCATCTATCGAACACTGAGGGCAAATTTCTGCCTGCGGTTGTTGGTGGAATGTTGCGCCAGTTTCATTAGTGCCTGGCCGCCGATTCCACTTTGATACGGCAATATCATAATCTGCGCATTCAGTGGATTTAGACATACACGTAATACAGTAACCATAGTAACGACGGCGCTCTTCGTTATACCTAATTTCAATAAAATGCGCCCCGCAAAAAGGACAATCGTTTAACTTTTCCAGTTTTTCAGCGGCCATATAATATCCTTTCTTTACTGGCGCAATTTCCACCAACG
>Ga0180434_10004765_pt1 | contig 16334 bp, 13 predicted proteins | sample SS_ome_7_FD_132453 | JGI IMG/M metagenome (GOLD analysis project Ga0180434, IMG submission 132453) | Hypersaline lake sediment archaeal communities from the Salton Sea, California, USA - SS_1_D_2 metaG | ecosystem: Environmental > Aquatic > Non-marine Saline and Alkaline > Hypersaline >...
TATGACAACTTCCGCAAGCAGCGCCTGCCGCAGGGGCTGCGCATCGTCGGTGTATCACGTACGCGGATGACCGATGGAGCGTTCCGGGACAGGCTCTACCAGCAAGCGCGCGTGACACTCGGTGACGTCTGCCAGCGTCCCATCTGGGATGAGTTCGCGAAGACGGTTTACTACCAGCCGGGCGACGTGGGGGTGCCCGCCGATTACACGAAGTTGGATGAGCGACTCAACGCGTGGGAGGAGACTCAGCCGTCGGGGCGTCTATACTATCTGGCGCTGGCGCCACAGCTCTACCCGCAGGTGGTCGAGCACCTCGGCCGGGCTGGTATGGCGCACGAGGAGCGCGGCTGGCGACGGATCGTCCTGGAGAAACCGTTCGGGCAGGATCTGGCTTCGGCGCGGGAGCTCAACCGACGAGTCGGGACCGTCTTTCAGGAGTCGCAGGTTTACCGGATCGATCATTACCTCGGCAAGGAGACGGTGCAGAACCTGCTGGCGCTGCGTTTCGCGAACACGATTTTCGAGCCGCTCTGGAACCGGAACTACATCGAGCACATCCAAATCACGGTGGCCGAGGAGGTGCGCGTCGGTACGCGAGGTGCGCATTACGACGCCGTGGGGGTGCTGCGCGACATGTTTCAGAATCATCTTTCACAAATTCTGACGCTGATCGCGATGGAACCACCGACCCGCTTCGAGGCCACCGCGTTACGTGACGAGAAGGTCAAGGTCCTCGATGCCATCCGCGTGCCGGATATCGAGACGGTGGAGACGTGCTCGGTGTTGGGGCAATACGCCGGCTATCACAATGAGCCCGGCGTGTCGCCCGACTCACACACACCCACCTACGCCGCCGTCCGGCTGAACGTCGACAACTGGCGCTGGCAGGGCATTCCGTTTTATCTGCGCAGCGGGAAGGGCATGACGGCAAAGACCAGCGAGGTGATCATCCAGTTTCTGTGCCCGCCGCACATGATCTTCGACATCCCGAAGGGCGAGACGATTCGCAGCAACCAGTTGGTGGTCACGCTTCAGCCGGACGAGGGCATCCACGTCGCGTTTCAGACGAAAATACCCGACGAGGGAATGACTCTGAAGGAATCGAATCTGCATTTCCATTATCGCGACTCGTACCCGGTGACGGCGATTCCGGACGCCTACGAAACATTGCTGCTGGATGTCCTGGAGGGAGATGCTTCGCTGTTCATACGGGACGACGAGATCGAACTGGCCTGGCGTGTGATCGACCCGATCATCGCGGGGTGGAACGCGCGGACCGGGGAACCCTTGCCGACGTATGAGGTGGGCGCATGGGGTCCGGAGCGGGCCGATGCGTTCATGCGGAATGAGGGACGCGAGTGGGTGAACGGCGCCTCGTTGCATCATGATCCCTAAGCGAAGAGTTCAGGTTTGTCCCAACGCGGATGCAGTTGCGCAGGCACTGGCTGAGCTGTTCACGGAAAGCGCCGCCGACGCGATTGAGACGCGCGGCAGCTTTCACGTGTGTCTGGCGGGTGGATCGACGCCCCGCACGGCGTATTCGCTCCTGGCGACACAAGCCGAGCGGGTTGTTGCCTGGGAAAAGGTGCAGGTCTATTTCGGGGACGAGCGGTGTGTTCCGCCGGAGCATGCTGACAGCAACTACCGGATGGCGAATGAGGCGCTGCTCAGTCGGGTCGGCCTGCGGTCGGAGCACGTGCACCGGATGCGATCCGAGCTGGGGGCGGTCGCAGCGGCGACGGAATACGAGCGGATACTGCGAAGACAGCTTGCACCGCAGGACGGCCGCTTCGATCTGGCTCTCCTGGGGATGGGAAACGATGCCCACACGGCGTCATTGTTCCCGCATACCGAGGCGCTCCACGTTCGGGATCGATGGTGTGTGGGGCACTTCGTGCCACGGCTCGGCGTCGAGCGGGTAACACTGACGTATCCGATCATCAATTCAGCCCGGCGGGTTCTGTTTGTGGTGACCGGGGCGGGTAAGGCGGAGCCGCTACGGGCGGTGTTCAGCGAGCCGCTCGACGTATCGGAACGCCCGGCACAAGGGATAAAACCCACGGACGGCGAGCTGATCTGGCTGCTGGACCAAGCCGCGGCGGCGAAGCTTCCGCCAGAGCTGCTCACGTCATGATTCGGCCATGGGCAATCGATGGGTTGGAAACCGATTGCATTTGGCTGTTCGCTGACGGTTCCCTTCGCTACGTCCCGAACCCATAGTTGCCGAGCAGCGTGGCCAGGTCGGCCAGGTCAACGCGTCCGCTGTCGTCGAAGTCAGCGGCGGGGTTGTAGGAGGGATCACCCTCACATAGGCCGTACGCGCCGAGCAGAGCGGCCAGGTCGGCGAGGTCCGGTCCCGTTGTAAACTTGGAAGATCCCGGATGGCGCCGGCTTCACCCGCACTCGGTGCCGTAGGCCGCCAGAAGAGTCGCCAAGTCAGCCAAATCGACCACGCCGTTGCCGTCGAGGTCGGCCCGCTGGACGTAGGCGGGATCCTCCTGGGTCGTGCCGTAGGCGGCGAGGATTACGGCCAGGTCGCTCAGGCCTACGACGCCGTCGTCGTCGAGGTCCTCCAGGCAACTCGAACCGGCACCTACTACTCCGCCGGAGCAACCCGGGCTGAGCGAGGTGGTGCCGAAGCTCACGCCGCCCGTCTCGACGGTGTAGGCCGGGTCGAAGTAGACGTCCAGGCGATCTCCGGCGAGGAGAACGTCAACGCCGTAGGGCGGGACCTGCGGAGCCAATTGCTCGAACAGGGCCTGGCAGATGGTGGGGCCGTCGGTCTGAAAGTTCAACTCCTCGGAACTGATCTCCACCGCCAGCTCACCAACGTCGGTGACGATCCCCGCGGTGAAGACAGCCGGGTCACCGAAAGCATCGAACGGGTCGAATGAACCGACGAAACTGATGTCGCCCTGGACGGCGGCCGTCGGCAGCACGTCGTCCTTGATCTCTCCGGTGGCGCCCGGACCGAAGTCGACCCTGGTGCCGTTGCGAAGATAGAGGACGCGGAGCTGATTGCCGGGCAGTTCGTTGCCGTTTTCGTCCTCAGTCGTTACGTCATACCCCTTCGCGATGAGCGCGTCGCGGATCAAATCGCGCTTCTGGGTGGCCGACGTGTTTGCCGGGATATCCACCGGTATCCCAGGCACGATCGTACCCGGGAGGAAGAGCATGTGCACGGTGGTAGGGTTGGTGTTGTTCGGCTTTGAGAAGGTGAGCTTCACGCTCTCAGTGGCGTAGGCCGAGGTGGCCAAGCCAAGCAGCCCCAAACTGCAACTGATTGCCTTGAAACGAGTTAGAAGCACGTCTGCATCCCCTTGTTGAAACGAACCTGTCGTTGACCCTAAACCGGGTTCCCGTCGAGCCCGAGCATGTCGAATTGTATGAACCGGGTGGGGCTTGGCCGAAGATTGTTTCGGAAATTTCCAAAAAATATGCCGGCAATCAGACTCGCGCCGGCCAGCACCGAACGGACCGGACTGGGCGTCCGACCGTTGCGGCCCTTCCGACCTGCCCCAACTTGAACACCGTACGACGCTTGAGCAGCCCTGATGGTGGCGCCAGAGGGGCTTCTGGATCACAGTCGTGACTGGAGTCAGAAGACTTCGTCGATCCGGCGGAGGCGCTCGGGGAGTTTCGGGCCCAGCCCGTTGAGGGGCATTTTGTGAACCTCGCCGGGCACGGCGCTGCCTCTGGGGTTGGGCTGCTTCTGCACCGCCTCGCTTGCGCTCGGGGCTCTGATTCTCACCCCGGCCGCGGGAGCACGACGTTATATCTCGGCCGGTACGGGGCCCGGACGCTACTAGCAAACGGCCTGTACGGGGCCCGGTCGCTACGTTCGTTGGGCACGGAGATCCAACGCTACGTCGGCCGCAGGGGGCCGACGCTACGTCTCGGCCGCGCGGGGGCGCGGGCCGCTACGACTTTGACCAGAAGCGGGTGCCGTAGACGGCGGCGTCGCCGAGCTCTTCCTCGATGCGCAGCAGGCGGTTGTACTTGGCGATGCGGTCGCTGCGCGAGGCGCTGCCGGTCTTGATCTGGCCGGCGCCGGTGGCGACGGCGAAGTCGGCGATGGTGGTGTCTTCGGTTTCGCCGCTGCGGTGGCTGATGACGGCGCTGAAGCCATGGCGCGTGGCGAGGTCAACGGCGGCGAAGGTCTCGGTGAGCGTCCCGATCTGGTTGAGCTTGATCAGGATGGCGTTGGCGCTCTTTTCCTTGATGCCGCGGGTGAGGTACTCGACGTTGGTGACGAAGAGGTCGTCGCCGACGATCTGGATCTTCTCGCCGAGCCTGGCGGTGAGCTTGGCCCAGCCGGCCCAGTCGTTTTCAGCCAGGCCGTCTTCGAGGCTGCGGATCGGGTACTTCTCGCACCAGCCGGCCCAGATGTCGATCATCTCGTCGCTGGTCGCGAGGCGGTCGGGATCGGACTTGAAGAAGCGGTACTTTCCGGTGTCGGCGTCCCACATCTCACTGGCGGCCGGGTCGAGCGCAATGAAGACGTCTTGGCCGAGCTTGTAGCCAGCCTTTTCGATCGCGACGGCGATGACCTCGAGCGCCTCGTCGTTACTCTTGAGGCTGGGGGCGAAGCCGCCCTCGTCACCGACGGCAGTGTTGTAGCCCTTCTTCTTGAGGACAGCCTTGAGGCTATGGAAGATCTCGGCACCCATGCGCAGACCTTCTCGAAAGTTCGGCGCGCCCCAGGGCTGGACCATGAACTCCTGAAAATCGACGTTGTTGTCGGCGTGGCTGCCGCCGTTGAGGATGTTCATCATCGGCACCGGCAGAACGTGAGCGTTGGCCCCGCCGAGGTAACGGTAGAGCGGGCTCTCACAGAACATGGCGGCGGCCTTGGCGGCGGCGACCGAGACCGAGAGGATCGCGTTGGCGCCGAGCCTGGCCTTGTTGGGCGTGCCGTCGAGCTCGAGCATGCGCCGGTCGATCAGCTCCTGCATGGTGGGGTCGAGGCCGATCATGGCGGGGGCGATGATCTTGTTGACGTTCTCGACCGCTTTCAGCACCCCCTTGCCGAGATAGCGTTTCTTGTCGCCGTCGCGCAGCTCGATCGCCTCGTTCTCGCCGGTGGAGGCCCCGCTGGGGACGGCGGCGGTGGCAAAGATGCCGTCGGTCAGGGTGACGTCGGCCTCGACGGTGGGGTTGCCGCGTGAATCGAGGATCTCGCGGGCGGTTACGGACTCGATGGTCGGGGAGATTGGCATGGCTAGTCCTCTCCTAGCTCGGGTTGGTCTTGCGGGTCTTCTGTAGCCGGCGCGGGAGCCGGGGTCAAATCGGGCCGCGGCGGCGGGGGTAGCGGGTGATCGAAGTAGGCAAAGCTGACCACGAAACGTTCGGTTTGTGGGTCGGGGTCGCGGCGGCCGACCAGCTCGACGGCATCGCCGAGCTGGATTTCTGCGATCGAGCTGACCTTGTCGTTGACGTAGATTTCGGCGTCGCGGGTAATGAGGCAATAAATGGTCTCTTCGGTCGGGCCTTCCGGCCTACGCCGGGAGACCCGCACGCTGAGCTCGCCCGTGTCGGTATGACAGGCGACGACCTTGCCGGAGAGCACGGTGAAGCGGGCGTGGGGGAGCGGCTTATCGCAGCCGGCGGCGCAGAGGGTCGCCAGCAGCAGTCCGGCTGGCAACAGCGCTGGGATGTGCGAAGAACGGGACACGTGCTCGGACTCCGTTACGCGGCGTCATCCTGGCCGCGATGACCCGCGCTGATTCTAACCGCTGCCTTCTGCCTGCGCAAGCGCTCCAGACCACGGCGTCAGCCGGAGGGCGAGGCCCGGAAGCGGGGCGGGCACACGAATCGTGATCTGGCCCGCGGGTAGCGGGGGCATTGGCGAGGGGGACGCGATACAATATTGTTGATGAAGCGCTCGGCGATGTCGGAGGCAAGCAGCCATGCGTTTTGTGAACAACGTGAAGACCACGCTGCTGCTGGGCTCGCTGATGGGCCTGTGCATGCTGATCGGACACCTGTTTCTCGGACCACAGGGGGTGCTGTTCGGACTGCTGTTCGGCGGGCTGGGTAACCTGATCGCGTTTTTCTACTCGGACAAGATCGCGCTGGCGTCGATGGGGGCGCGCGAGGTGCAGCGGCACGAGATCCCTTGGCTGTTCGACATGATCGAACAGCTCTGTCTGCGGGCCGGGCTGCCGATGCCGCGCGTGTACGTCTGCCCACAGCCGGCGCCGAACGCGTTCGCGACCGGGCGGAGCCCGAATCACGCGGCGGTGGCGGTGACGCAAGGGATGCTGGACCAGTTTCCGGATCACGAGATCGAAGGGGTCATCGCGCACGAGCTGGGGCACATCAAGCATCGCGACATGCTGATCGCGACGCTGGCCGCGGTGATGGCCGGGCTGATCAGCTACGCCGGCTACATGCTGATGTTCTTTGGCGGCGGGGACCGGCGGGACAACCCGCTTGGGCTGATCGGCACACTGGCGATGATCATTCTGGCACCGATCGCGGCGTTGCTGATCAGGTCGGCGATTTCCCGCTCGCGCGAGTACGTGGCGGATTCGTATGCCGGCGAGCTGTCCGGCAACCCGCTCCAACTGGCGTCCGCGCTGGCGCGGCTGCGACGCGGCAACGAGCACATCCCCACGCAAACGCCGCCGGCTTTCCACAATCTGTACATCGTCGAGCCGATGGCCGCGGGCGGGGTAACCTCACTGTTTGGGACACATCCGCCGATCGAGAAGCGGATCGAGGCGTTGCGCGCGCAGGCGGCGGGGATGCGGTAGGAGCGTTCAGGGTTCGGGGTTCAGGGTTCAGAGAGCTGAACTGCAGTTGGCGGCAAGCACCGAACAGCCGCTTGCTTGTCGGAGAGCGTACAATGTGTTTGGGTAACGTATTGGCGCGAGGGAGCTGCGTATGAAGTCTCTGCCGAGCCGGCTCCGCCTGGCCGGGCTGGCGCTATCAGCTTCGCTTTCACTGTTGACTGGGTGCGATGCGGTGGTGTACGTGCTGCAAGCGGCGGAGGGGCAGTTCGGCATTCAGGGCGCGACCGAGCCGATCGACGACGTGCTCGCGTCGGGGCGGCTGTCTGAAGAGGATGAGGCCAAGCTGCGCTTGCTGGTCCGGGCGCGGGAGTATGCGATCGAGACGATCGGGCTGAACGCCGGCGAATCGTACACGACGTTTTACGACAGCGCGGGCGATCCGATCGTGTTCAGCCTCTCGGCCTCGCCGCGCGACGCGCTCGACCCGGCAGTCTGGTGGTTTCCGATCTTCGGGCAGCAAGAGCACCTGATGTTTTTCGACGAGGAGTACCTGCGGCGGGTCGAACAGGGGTTGCTCGACGACGGGTTTGACACGTACACGTACGAAGTGGACGCGTACAGCACGGTAGGCTTCTTCAAGGATCCGATTCGCTCGCCGATGCTGCGGCGTCACACGTTGTCGGCGGTGGAGGTGGTCTTTCACGAGTTGCTGCACAACACGATCTGGCGGCCCGGGGCGGAAGTGTTCAACGAATCGCTGGCGACATTCGTCGGGCGGAGGGCGGCGGTGGAGTTTCTGCTGGCGGAGTTCGGGGAGGACTCCGGCTGGGGCGAGGTGGGCGCGGCATATTACGGCGATTTCGACGCGGTGAACGAGTTCTTGCTCGGCCTGTACGACGAACTGGCCGCCTATTATGCGCGGGCGCTGAGCGCGGAGGAGAAGATCGCCGGGCGGGAGACGGTTTATCAAGCCGGCCGCGATCGCTTCGTCGACGAGGTTTTGCCGGCGCTGAATTATCAGGATGCCTTTGGGGGTTATGCCGAGCTACCGACGAACAACGCGTGGATGCGGGCGAACTACCGTTACCACGTCGATCTGACGGTTTTTGAGGACGTCTTCACGGGGCTGAACGGACAGTGGCCGGCGGCGCTGGAGGTGTTTCGGTCGGCGGCCAGATCGGCGGGCGATCCGTTCGACTACTTGCGCAACTGGCTGGCGGAGCGCGATGAGTGAGTTGGCGTCGAAGAAGTGCGTTCCTTGCCACGGCGGTGCAAAAGCGCTGAAGGGCAACGCGATCACGTCGCTGCTCAAGCAAATCGACGGCTGGGAGGTCGTCAACGAACATCACCTGAGCAAGGAGTTCAAGTTCGCCGACTTCGCGACCGCACTGGCGTTTGTCAACCGCGTCGGAGAGATCGCCGAAGCCGAAACGCACCACCCCGACCTCGCGCTGAGCTGGGGGAAGGTCGGCATCCGGATCTGGACACACCAGATCGACGGGCTGACCGAGAGCGACTTCATCCTGGCGGCGAAGATCGACGCACTGGCACTTTGAGTCCGAGTTGCACGGCTTCGGATTGGAGCGCAGGCAGACAGACACGGCTGACACAGCCGTGCCACCCATTAGACGTCTCTGCCATAGCGCGGCCGTGTCGGCTGTGGACAGGCTGGAACGAGGCTTGATCCGCGACGACCGGCTGGAGGCCCGCCCCAGACAGAGTAGACGGGATCTAGGGTTTCCGCGCGCGTCGAGTGCGGCGATGGAAGGGCCGGCTGAGCGTGCGGAAGAAATCGGCGAGCGCGTTGTACAGGAAGCTGCGTCGGGCCGGCTCGAACTCGATGATGACGCGCGCTCCGGAAGCAGCGGCGGGCCGGATCCGCTCGAAAGTGCTGCTGAATGCGCGGATCCCCTGGGCCTCGGCCAGCATGGCCTCTTCGTGGCTGTGCATTCTCTCGCCGGTCAGCCCCGGGCGGCTGCCTTCGGGCGCGAGCATCAGCTCGCCGCAATCAAGCGGGATGGCCTCCAGCGGTTCGATGTCTTCAGCCTGGAGCGGGATGAGACGGGCGTCGGCAGCAGCCACGCGGAGATCGGACTCGGTGATCGGGATCGGTCGGCGACAGTTGGGGCACATGACGGTGATCCCGGGGCGCGCGTTGCGGATGCGATAGCGTTTTCCGCAAGCACACTGCCCGCGCACCAGGATGAGCTGCGGTTGCTCCACCGGGCACCTCCGTCAGTTCGCGCCGGCTGGCAGGCCGGCTGGACGGTGCTTATTCTACAGCATCGAGAATTCGCCAACGATAGTGCCGCCGGGGAAGGGGCTGGCCGAACGCGTGACGTTGCGCGGGCCGAAGCCCACCACTCTTGGTTGGCAAAGAGAGCGAGCTGCCGTGCGATTGACGGAACTGCAATTCGAATTGCCGGAAGAGCTCATCGCGCAGCGTCCGGCCGAGCCGCGCGACGCGTCGCGGCTGCTGGTGCTGGAGCGTTCCACCGGCAAGATCGAGCATCATACGTTCCGCGAGATCTGCCGATACCTTCGGCCCGGCGACTGTGTCACGCTCAACGATACGCGCGTGATCCCGGCCCGGTTTTTTTGTCGGCGCGCGACCGGCGGGAAAGTCGAGGCGCTCTACCTACACCAGATCGGCAACCTCTGGCGGGTCCTGCTCAAGCCGGCCTCGCGCCTGAGGGTCGGCGAACACCTGACGTGCGGCAACGGGGATTGCAAACTCGTGCTCGACAAGCGCTGTGAGCGCGGCGAGTGGGATGTGCATCCCGAACCGGCAGTCGAGCCGCTCGAGGTGCTTCAACGTATCGGTCAGACGCCGCTCCCGCCTTACATTCATCGTCCCGAAAAGCCCGATGCGCAGGATGAGCAGCGCTACCAAACGGTCTATGCGCGTCGAGCCGGCGCGGCGGCGGCCCCCACCGCCGGACTGCACTTCACGCCCGAATTGCTGGAGGAGCTGCGCGCGGCCGGCGTCAACATCGCCGTGCTCACGCTGCACGTCGGACTCGGCACGTTCGCGCCGATCAGCGCTGATGATCTGGCGCAACACCACATGCACGCCGAGTACTACGAGATTGACGGCCGGACGATCGCGCTGCTCGAGGCGACGCGTTCGGGTGGCGGGCGGATCATCGCGGTCGGGACGACATCGGTCCGCGTGCTGGAATCGCTGGAGTTTAAACTGGGGGCCGGCAAAGTTCCGGAGGGAGCGCGGTCCGGCTGGACCGACATCTTCATTTACCCGCCCTACCGCTATCGCAATGTGGACCGGCTACTGACCAACTTCCACCTGCCGGGCAGTACGCTGCTGGCACTGGTGATGGCTTTCGCGGGGATCGAGGAAACCCGGGCGGCATATGCCGCCGCGATCGAGGAGCGCTATCGGTTTTACAGCTACGGCGATGCAATGTTGATTCTCTGAGAGTTCAGGGTCAGGGGGTCAGGATCCAGGGTGGTGTTTGTATGGGTTCGTCACCAGTGAATCGCGAAGACGGGCCGGCGTTGCGGGTGGTGATGATGCCGCGCGACACGAACCCGCAGGGCACGGTTTTCGGCGGGATCCTGCTGAGCTACATCGACCAGGCCGGAGCGGTGGCGGCGCGCGAATACCAACCGCATCGGTTCGTCACCGTGGCGATGGACAAGGTGGAGTTCAAGCAGCCGGTGTTTGTGGGTGACGTGCTGAGCTTCTACGCGCAGGTGGTGAAGGTGGGGCGCACGTCGCTGACCATTCATGTGAGTGTCGAATCGCAGCGGTTTGCAGATCCGCGGGAAGTGGTTCCGGTGACGGAGGCGGAACTGGTGTACGTCGCGGTCAACGAGAAGCGTGAGCCGGTGCCGGTGGGAACGCCATTGGGACAGGGCGGGAAGGACGCGCGTTCCGAAGCGAACTGAGGGAGATTCGTTGCAATGCAACCTTGGCACGCTGAAGCTGGAAGCCGGGTTTTGTGCGTCGAGTGGTTGACGGAGGCTGTAGTTGGGGCTGTCTGACGGCCAACCGTCACATGGGTCTTGGGCCGGCCGGGGTGACGAAAATCCGTCAGGCGCCTTCAGATTTTGGTTTGCGTGATACTTGCGCTGCGACTACACTTCCCCGGGTTTGAGATGGGCGAGCAGGCTGTGCATGCGCCCGCGGGGCGAAGAGCCCGTGGTCGCCCGGCGGTTGAGTTGCGTACCCCCCGAGGAGAATCCCGCGATGAACAAGGCTAAGCGACTCAGCAGGGGACTGGCGGTTTTTGTCTGCCTGATGCTGAATCCGGCGTCGCTGGCGGAGGATGAACAACTCCAACTGGCGCAGGCGCTGTTCGAGATGCAGGAATACGTAGCGGCGCAAGAGGCCTTACTTGAAGTCAACCGCGAGCAGTTGACCGAAGAAGAGGCGAAGGTCTACGACAAACTGCTGAAGGTGTTACCGGAGGCGATCCAAGGCAGCGCCAAGGCCAAGCAGGACACGGTCGAGGCGAAGCGGGCGTACGACGAGGGACGTTGGAAGGAGGCCGACGGGCTGTACGCGCGCGTGCTCGAGAACGAATACGCGCAGCCCATGCTGCGCTCTGAGGCCCGAATGCAGCAGCAGCGCATCGCTGAGAAGATTGAGCTTGCCGAGGCAGCCAAGCCCACCGGTCCGGTGCCACCCGAAGCGACAGCCGAGCCTGAGCCGCCGGTGAAAGAGCTGGAGCCCGAGCCGGAGCAGCCGCCGGCAAAACCCGAGCCGGCGGTCGAACCGGAGGCGGAGATGCCTGAGCCGGCGCCGCAGGCGCCCCCCGCCGCCCCGCGCCGGCGGACGCTGGTGGATGATCTGCGGGCCCGCGACAACCTGCTTTGGCAGCGGGCGGTGGCAAAGATGGAGGAGGCGGTAAACAAAGCTGGCGAAGCGGTGGCGGCGGCTCGGTTCGACGAAGCGCGTCAGCTCGCCGAAAGCGCCCTGCAAGTAATCGAAGCGAATCGCGGCTATGCCCAGCCGCCGTCGAAATATGAGCGCGAGCGAGCCCGAGCGCTGGAGTGCAAGAAGTTCGTAGCCGCGGAGTACGATCGCTGGAGTCGGGCCGAAGCCGAGCGGCAGCGAATCGCCATCGCGGAGCAGATCGAGCGCCGCCGCCAGTTGCAGGAGCAGCAGCGCCGCGAGAAGGTCGAGCAATTGTTCAACGCAGCCCGGCAGTTGCAGAAGGAGCGTCGTTTTCGCGAGGCGGCCGAAGCAATGCGGCAGGTTCTGATTCTCGAGCCGGCGAACGCCGAGGCAAACTACCGGCTCGAGACTTATGAGGACTTCTGGTCGCTCTACGAGCAACAGGACATCGACCGCGAGATTCAGCGGCAGACCCAGCGGATCCTGCAACAGGTGGACGAAACCCGGATCCCCTGGGCGGTCGACATCCTCTACCCGAAGAATTGGAGGGAGATTTCGGCGCGGCGGGCTGGCATCGAGGGCAGCGGCGGGACGGATGAAGACTTCGAGCTGAACCGCGTGCTCGACACAATTCAGCCGGAAGTCGATTTCGACGAACTCCCGTTCGACCAGGCGGTCGATTTCCTGACCGACCTGAACCAGATGAACATCGCCGTGGACTGGGATGACCTGGCGAGCAGCGGGATCGACCGCGACCGGCCGATCTCGATCCGGCTGAACGACGTCAAGCTGCGCACGGTGCTCAGCGAGGTTCTGACACAGGTCGGGGGAGACGTGCCGCTCAAGTACGCGGTGGGCGAAGGTCTAGTGCGGGTCGCGACGAAGGAGAAGCTCGACCGCGACAAGCACATCCTGGTTTATGACATTCGCGACCTGATCGTCAACATCCCGCGTTTCGCGCGGGGCCCGCAGCTCGACTTAACCGGTGCGAAGCAGAATGAGCTTGATCAGGCCGGCGACCGCGGCGGCCTGTTCGATCGCTGGGGTGGGGACCTGGAAGCGACGGCCCGCGAAGGGGAGCCCGATGAGGAGATCGTCGACGAGATCATGGACCTGGTCCGCACGACGGTCGAGCCGGACTCGTGGCGGGAGACCGGGGGTGGGGACGGCGCGTTGCGCGAGCTCAACGGGCAGTTGATCGTCTACAACACGTCTGAGGCTCATCAGCAGACGCGAGCGCTGCTCGCGCAGTTGCGTGAAGCGCGAGCGCTGATGGTCGGGGTCGAAGCGCGTTTCCTGATTGTGAGCTCGAATTTTCTCGAAGAGATCGGGGTGGACCTGGACTTCGTCTTCAACTCCGGATCGGCCGGCTTTGACCCGGCGTTCACCACGGGGACGGCCGGCGGCGTCGCCCCGATCAGCGATCCCTTCACCGGAGCCCAGGTTCTGATCCCGAGGCAGTTCTCGCAGGCGGGCATTACTCCGGCCATTCCGCCCTTTGGCGGCGGGCAGATGCCCCAGGTAACTCCGTTGCAGCCCTACGGGAACGCGGGGTTTGTGCCGGGTGGAACCGGCATCAGTCCGCACTTCAACGAGATGTCGCCGATCGTGGCGCAGCAAAGCTCGCTGAGCCTGGCGGATCCGCGCGTGCTGAACACGGGGATTCCCGGGAGTTTTGCGACGCAAAGCTTGTCACCGGCCCTCAACATCGCCGGCTCGTTCCTCGACAACCTGCAAGTGGATTTCCTGATACGGGCCACGCAGGCGAACAAGCGCTCGAGCATTGTGCAGGCTCCCCGGCTGATGATGTTTAACGGACAACGGGCGTGGGTGGCGGTGGTTCGCAACCGCCAATACGTGAGCAGCGTGACGCCGTCGGTGGCCGAAGGCGCGGTCGGCGTACAGCCCGTGATCGCGAACATCTCGAGCGGTAACTCGCTCGACGTGGAGGGCACCATCAGTGCCGACCGCAAGTACGTCACGATCACCGTGCGGACCGGCTTGGCGCAGGAACCTTTCTTCGAGAAGTTCGAGGTGCAGCGCGCCAGCGGTGATTCACCGGGCATCTTCATCCTGCTGACCGACCAGGAAACGCGCGGCGTCCGGACAACGGTATCCGTGCCCGACGGGGGGACCGTGCTGCTGGGTGGGTTGAAGCAGGTCGGCGAGATCGAGGTCGAGGCCGGCGTCCCGATTCTGAGCAAGATTCCGATCCTCAAGCGGGCGTTCACCAACACGACCAAGGTCAAGGATACGCAGACTCTGCTGATTCTGCTGAAGGCGAAGATCCTGATTCAGAAGGAAGCTGAAGAAGAGGCCTTCCCGACATTGAGCTCGGTGCGGCCCGGCTAGGGAAGATTACGCCGTGCTTTGCACGCGCTGGCATGCCATTCCGTCGCGCCCGCTGCTGAGAGGTGGCGGGCGTTTCTTCATGGTGGTCGGGTTCGTCGTCTCTTTCGGGACGGTTGACCGCGTTCTCGGGCAGACGAGCATTCCGTCGTCGCAGGCGGCAGCGCGCGACATTCGCGCGTTTCAGCCGGGTGTCGGGATCGATTGGGCTCGCCGGGCCGTCTACGTGGACGGTCAGGTCGTGCTGCGCGCGGGCCCGGTGGAGTTTCTGGCGTGCTTTGCCGGCAAGGAACATGAAAGCATCGTACGGCTGGAGCCGTCGGCGACACACGTCTACATGGCCCTGGGGCTGGTTGGATTGGAGCCGGGGCATCCGCCGCGGTGGGACGAGCGGCGTGGGCGGTTCGGGCCACCGACGGGCGATCTGGTTGACGTGAGCATCGAATGGGAGATTGACGGAGACCGGCGGTCGGCAGCGGGATTTCAATGGCTGCGTGAGTGCGAACATGAGCGGACGCCGATCGATCGGCCGTGGGTTTTCACGGGCTCACGTCGCTTGGGCGACGGGACCTTATCGGCCGATCGCAGCGGTGAGGGGATCGCGGTGGTGGACAAGCCGAACAGCCTGCTGGCGCTTTCGCGCAATCATGTCAGCCGCGATGCGGAACTGTGGGCCGAGGCGAACACGGCGGCGATTCCGCCGATGAACACGCGCGTGCGGGTCATCTTGCGGCCGGCGAGAGCGCGTGAGTACGACGCGCGCGTTGATTTTCGGGGGGCGGCTTTCGTGGACGGGCGCTTCGTCCAGCCGGAAGACCTGGCGGACCTGATCAAGCTTGCGCGGCGCCTGTCGACGGACTACGTTCAACCCATTCGGCTGGAGGGGACGCTGCGCTCGGACGCAGCCGCTCTGCGAAGGGTGCTCTTGCGGGCGGGGGTTTCGCCGGAGGGATTCCGGTTCATTTGGCGGTGCTCGGCCGACAGCACCATTCGATCGCTCAGCCCTCAGACGACCATTCGGGAACTCGGGGGGCCCTGATTCAGGGGTCGCGCGGAGCCGATGGATCAGGTTTCGGAAGCTTGAGCAGTTCGCACACGCGGTCGAGCAGTTCGAGCTTGTTGACGGGCTTGCTGAGGAAGTGGTCGGCGCCGGATTCGCGGGCCCGCTCCATGTCGGCGACTTCGTTGAGCGCGGTCACCATGATGATCGGGATGTGCTGGTGGCGCGGGTCCTGCTTGAGGATGCGACAGACCTGGAAGCCGCTGCGGCGGGGCATCATGATATCCAGCAGGATCAGATCGGGCTGGTCGTTTTCGACGGCGTCCAGCGTGGCCTGGCCGTCGCGGGCGGTGGTCACACGCAGTTCAAGCGGATCCAGGTAGGCCTCGAGCAACTCGAGGATTTGCGGGTTGTCGTCAGCGATCAGAACGGTCGGGGAGCCGGGGGTGTCGCTCTGCATGGCGGTCAGCCCTGTTGGTGCAACTGTGAAGGTCACAGTTTCGCGGAAAGTCGCTGCGGACGCAAACCGGAAACCTTGTCGGAAACCTGGGTGGCGGATATAGTCCCAGAGGAACTGCGGGCCGGTGGCATCGGCGGGTGCCGGTCCGTGTGGGCCGTTGGCGGGCGCGGTTCCACCGCTTTCGATCGGAGTACGAGTGATGCGCAGTCAACTCGGCATGCTGAGACGGTCGGGGTTATGTCTTTTGGGCGGCCTGGTCGCGAGCTGGCTACTGGTGTCCGGATGCGCCGGCGGAGACTTTGCCTACTATCAGACCGTGCTCGGCCGGACGCCGTTCTCGTCTTACACGGGCGGCAGCGCCGACCCGCAGGCCAGCGGAGACGGGAGCACGTTTTTCGAGGGCGGCACGCGCACAAACGTCGATCCCTGCTCGGAGCCGAATGCCCGCAAGTTCGTGCGGATTTCCATGCGAAACCTAGCCGCGGACGACTATATTCACTATTTCCTGGTGCTGATCGCATACGTCAACGGCGAGACGTACCCGACCGGCGCGGTCTGCCCGGATGACATCGACCTTTATGCTTCCTATGGATACCAGCAGATCCCGGAGGGACTGCAGGAGGAGTTCGGCAACCTCTGCATCGAGGGCCCGGCCCTGCTCTACTTCCACTACGACGGCCAGTTTCGCCGCAGCGGTGGGGTTGGCGGGGCTCAGCTCGCATCGGCGATCGGGCCGGCCCAGGGCACCAACGCCACGTACGACACCTTCTTCACCAGTGGGGGCGCGACAGTTCCGATACCCGACCGGATTTACTTCCACAATCCGAACACAGGCGAAGGGCGCGCCCTCCATATCAGTTGGAGTTCCTCCTCGCCTTGCGGCGAAGGCGGTGCCGATCTGCTCGTCGCCCCCGATTGTGACCAGGA
>Ga0180434_10004767_pt1 | contig 16332 bp, 19 predicted proteins | sample SS_ome_7_FD_132453 | JGI IMG/M metagenome (GOLD analysis project Ga0180434, IMG submission 132453) | Hypersaline lake sediment archaeal communities from the Salton Sea, California, USA - SS_1_D_2 metaG | ecosystem: Environmental > Aquatic > Non-marine Saline and Alkaline > Hypersaline >...
AGGCTGGGGCTTCCGGAAGAAGTCGAAGGGCCCCAGGAAGTGATCGGCGAGCCTTTCTATTCTACCGGTGTAGGCCTGCTTAAATATGCACATCAGCTTGAAAGCCTGGCGGATATGGATGGTACTGATAATGGAAGTGATGAAAAGGGGTTTTTGAGCCGGTTCAGGGAGTTCATTTCCAGGATGATAAAAAATTAAACAGGAGGTATTAAAGTGACTCTGGATCTTGATAAAAGTTATTATGCGGTCATAAGGGTTCTCGGAATCGGCGGCGGCGGAAGCAATGCCATAAACAGGATGATGGAGGACAATCTAAGCGGCTGCGAGTTTGTAGCAATAAATACAGATGCCCAGGCGCTTATGATGTCCAATGCAGATAAAAAAGTACTCATCGGCGAATCAGGCCTGGGAGCCGGTTCTAATCCCGAAATGGGAAAAGATGCTGCCGAGAGATCAGCAGATGAGATAAGAGAGACTGTCAAGGATGCGGACATGGTATTTTTGGCTCTGGGTGAAGGAGGAGGTACCGGAACCGGGGCTGCCCCCACAATAGCAAAGATTGCCAGCGAGGCCGGCTGCCTTACAGTGGCTGTGGTCACAAAACCTTTTACCTTTGAAGGAAGGAAGAGGATGGTCCAGGCAGAAGAAGGGATCAATGCACTGAGGTCCATGGTAGACACACTTATCGTGATACCAAATGACAAGCTGCTGGAGATAGCTGATGACAATACGACCCTGCTGAATGCTTTCAAGCTTGCCGACAATGTACTTAAGGCAGGTGTCAGGGGAGTCACTGACCTTATCACCCTTCCCGGCCTTATAAATCTCGATTTCGCAGATGTGAGATCTATCATAAAGGGTGCAGGAAATGCCATACTGGGCGAGGGAACAGCTTCAGGCGACAACAGGGCCATAAAGGCTGCCCAGAGTGCCATAAGCAGCCCCCTCATCGAAGATTCCATAGATGGTGCTACCGGGATACTCCTGAACATATCAGGCGGCCCCGACCTTAAGCTTTATGAGATAAATGAAGCTGCCGAGATAGTAAGGAATGCTTCCAGCCAGGATGCCAATATTATTTTCGGGTCTGTCATAGATGAAAAGATGAATGATAATATAAAGGTGACTATTATAGCTACCGGATTTGGCTCCGGCAGCATCAAGGCCCCAGCCGGCCAGGCAGAAAAAAAGGAAAAAGCAGGGAAGCAAAAGGAAGAAATAGGAAAGAAGCTGGACGAGCTGGAAGAAGAGCTGGTAGAGGAAGAAGAAAGACCTGCCCGGGATAAGTTCAGGGATGACGATTTCGCTGCTATAAATGATGACGACTACCTGGATATCCCCACTTTTCTGAGAAAAGACAAAAAATAGGCATATAATGCGGTTGATGGAAGAAAAAAAGATCTCAGGACTGTCTTTTCTGGCTTTTTCTTTTTTAGGCAGGTACGGACTTTTCTGCGGTTTTACCTCCAGGAATACCGGCTTTAGCCAGAGTCCGTATGATTCACTTAACCTTGCATACCATGTTGGGGATGACCGGGAAACAGTTAAAAAGAACAGGCGCCTTTTGCTAAAGAAAATACTGGATCTGGACGGATGCCTTTATTCTGCCCGCCAGGTGCACGGTAATAATATGATCGAAGTAAGGGAAGACACCAAGCATTTAGACGGGGATATCCAGCAGGATGCAGACGGCCTTATGACTGGCTGTAATGACTTGCCAGTAATGGTGATGGGGGCAGACTGCATGCTCATGGTATTTGCAGATATTAAAAAGAGGGCTGTATGCGCTGTTCATGCCGGCTGGAAGGGCACACAGAAAAGCATGGCTGCCGGGGCCCTTGAGACTTTCAGCACCCGGTTCGGCTCCAGCAGGGACAGCATCATGGTATTTATAGGGCCGGGCATCAGGCAATGCTGTTATGAGGTGGGAGATGACCTGGCGCTGGGATTTGCCGGAAAAAAGTATGCAGGCGGAAGCATTGCATCCCGTAATGGAAGAAGATTTCTGGACCTGGCCGGCCTCAACCGGAGGCAGGCTTTGGATTTTGGCATACCTGCGGAAAATATTTTTGATACCGGTGCCTGCACCTGCTGCAGCAGCCAGTATTTTTCCTATCGCAGGGAAAAGGTCACGGGCAGGCAGGCGGCAGTGGCCATGGTTTGTGATAGATGATCATTTAAGGGATATATGATAGAAAAATACAGGAATAATATAATAAGGCTTAAAGGACAGGTTGCATCCGCATGCCGGAATGCGGGAAGGGATCCCCTGGAGGTGACAATTGTAGCTGCTACCAAATATACGGATGCCGAAGGTGTAAGGATGATAAGTGAACTGGGCATAGATAATTTTGGAGAAAACCGTGCAGATGAACTTCTGAGCAAGAAGGCCAATGTAGAAAGTAAAGCAGTATGGCATTTCATAGGGCACCTGCAGAGCAGGAAAGCGCGTGATGTGGTGCCTGAAGTCGATTATATACACTCTATCGATTCCCTTAAGATCCTGGAAGAGATAGGGAAACAGGCAGGCAGGTGCGGCAAGGTGCAGGATGTCCTGGCCGAAGTCAATATATCAGGCGAAGAAACCAAATATGGACTGAATCCTGACAATATGATAGATTTTATTACTAAGGCAGAAAAGGTGGAGAACACCAGGTTAATAGGTCTTATGACCATGGCCCCCTATACCGGTGATATGGAGCTTATAAGGGGCCTTTTCAAACAGTTGAGGCAGTTGAAGGACAGGATATCCGGTCTGGGGATAACCGGTCACTTTTCCGAACTGTCCATGGGGATGAGCAATGATTTTATGGCAGCTATAGAAGAAGGAGCTACCATGATAAGGATAGGTTCCAGCATTTTTAAATAGGAATTAAGGCCAGGAGGAACTATGAGCAGTTTTTTCAGAAAGACATTATCCTTTTTCGGACTGTCAGACGAAGAGGAAATTGAAGTGGAAGAGGAAGAAAGACTGCCACTGAGGGAGAAAAGCAAGATACCGAAAGAGAATATATCTGCTTCTGAGAGGATGTCTTCAAGAAAACCTCCCCGGAAAAAGGTATCCCTTATAAGCAGTGCCCGTGAGTCAGGCAAAAACAGGGTCTTTGTAGCCGAGCCGGGCGAATTCGAGGAGATACAGGGGATAGCTGATAATTTCAAGAATGATATCCCGGTCATAGTAAACCTCCAGAAGGTGGACACCAATATATCCAAGCGTATAATAGATTTCTGCAGCGGACTGACATATGCCCTGGAAGGCGATATAAAGAAAGTGGCAGACAGGGTATTCTTGATAATACCTTCAAGTGTGGAAGTCAATACCGGGGAAAACGGCATCTTGAATGAGGAAGGATTCCTTAAGTCTTTTTAAGGGGATATATATTGAAAGAAAAGAAGATCTCATTTATAGGCTGCGGAAATATGGGTGAGGCGATACTCAATGGTCTTCTGGAGATGTCTTTCCTGGGGCCGGATGATGTGGGTTTCCTGGAAAAGGATGCTTCCAGGAGGGATTATATAATAAATAAATACATGATCGAGTCTTTTACAGACATCTGCACTATAGTAAAAAGATCAAAATATCTCATAATAGCTGTAAAGCCCCAGGATATTGCCGCACTTATAAAGACCATGGGTGATTGTTTCAGGAAAGAAAATAACTGCATAATAAGCATAGCTGCCGGTATCAGCACTTCCTATTATGAGAAAAACCTGGGCCAGGGGACTTCCGTTTTAAGGGTGATGCCGAATACGCCCGCGCTTTATAAAAAAGGTATGATAACCATTAGCAGGGGAAAGTATGCGGCTCAGAGTGAACTGGACTTTGTAATGGAGCTCATGGGATCAGTGGGAAAATGCAGCATCATCGATGAGGACCTCCAGCACATATCCACAGCTATAAACGGGAGCGGTCCGGCATATTTTTTCCTTTTTTGCCAGGCGCTTATAGAAGCAGCCATAAAAAACGGGCTGGACCCCGGTACTGCCAGGAAGCTGGCTGCGGTAACCATGACCGGGTCAGGAGAGATGATAATGAGATCGGGCATAGATATGGAAGAGCTTATATCAAAAGTGGCATCCCCCGGAGGGACCACTGAAAGGGCTCTTCTGGCTTTCAGGGAAAAAGGGCTGCATGAGATAGTGGAAAAAGCAGTAGAAAGCGCGCTTAAACGTTCACGGGAACTTGAAAGGGAAATGACCTAGATGGCAGTATTCTTTGAAATAATCATATTTATCCTGCGCATATATTCCTATATCCTTTTTTTCCGGCTCATACTGTCCTGGTTCAGGATCAACCCTGGAATGGGTTTTTTAGGAAGAGTCTATAAATTCCTGTTCGACATAACTGAACCATTTTTGGTATTATTTAGGAAAATAATACCGCTGGTGCGGATAGGCTGGGGATATCTGGACCTGTCTTATATTGCAGCCATTTTAGTGATACAATTGATAACAGTACTTTTAAGATATGTAGCGGTAAGATATATATAGCAATAATATGTAATAAGTATTAGCCAATTTCGGAGGTAGCTATGAGTTTAAGTTCTGAAAGTATTCACAAAAAGGAATTCCACATAGTCTTTAAGGGCTATAAGCCTGAAGAAGTAGATAAATTCCTTGATCTTCTGGCTATGGAATTTGAAGGGATGCAGAAAAAGATCAGGGAAATGGAAGAAAGAATAGACACCATCAAATATGAAGGCGATACCGAATCCTCCAAGATGAAAAAAGTAATACAGGAAGCCCTCATATCCGCTCACCGCATGGCAGAAGACATCAAGCAGAAGGCAAAGATCGAGGCTGAAGAGATGATGGGAAAAAAGAAGATAGAGGAAGAACAGGAATTAAGGAGGCTTCGCGATGAAAAGGTCTCCCTGGAATCCGGCATTACCAGCCTCAGGAAAGAATATTCTGAGTTTAAACAGCAGATATCAAGATTTGCCGATGATTTCAAACAGAAGATGGCCTCGGTGGGGGACGGGAAACTGATGGATTCCCTTGAGGCTGCGGAAAACGAAAGCAAGAGACAAAACAGCAGCAGCGGCCAGGAAACGGCAATCGGGGAAAAACAGCCCGGCAGCAGCAGCAACATCAGGGAAGAGGTTGTCTACAAACATGCCAGGAAAGACGGCAGGGATAGCAGCCTGGAAGAAAACGACCTGAAGGACCTGGCGGCACTTACGGATGAGATGCTGGAAAAGCTGGACGACGGCGAAAGTGATGAAAAAAGTGGAACGGATCCCGTAAAAGAAGATAATGCAGGACCGGAAGATAAAGAAGATGAAGAAGAATTAAAAAAAGACAGGAAAAAGATAGATATTGCTAATCCTGATATTATAAATGATTTCTTCAAAACTGATGACTGATATCTATGACTTTTATATAAGACCCAATGCTGCCAGGACTAAAATAGACGGCCTTTACGGGGACAGGATAAAGATAAGGGTGGCAGCAGCCCCAGAAAAAGGAAAAGCAAACCGGGAGCTTATCAGTCTGATCTCGGAGATCACCGGAGTAGCAAAGAAAAAGATAAGGATAATATCTGGCGCTGCATCAAATTACAAGAAGATACAGGTTGAAGGAGACCAGTCGATAGATTATTCAGGTGTCCTGCTAAAAAACAGCCAGAAAATCCGGTAATTAAAAGGCTCCCGGCCAATAATCACAGAAATAACAGCTTCTGCTGAAAACATCAGCTATTTATTCACCATCAACTGCAATTTTGCCAGTAAATACCGGCCATAACCGGAAAACCACGCCATATACCAGATAATAACAAAAAGATTTGACATAGCGGTATAATAGATTTATTATAGAAATGTCAAATATATATAAAATATATATCAGATATGGTTAAAAATTGTTTAATATTATCACATCTATAAATACTATTATAAATAAAAATATAATAATAAAATATTAATAAAAGTAATAATAAATTATAATAATATTTGCAGCATGGGAATGATACTTTATATAGGAAATAACAGGGAAATATCTGATAATATAGGCAGCTTCCAATCCAGAGGCCACAGATTGACTGCACTAAACCTCCAATATAATTACAGGCATTATATAGAAGAATATATGCCGGATTATATCTTACTATCAGATGAAATAGAGGAATTCAGGGAGATCTCTGATTTTATTACTCTAAATTCGGATTCAAAGCTAATAATAACAGGAAGCAGCAGGAATAATGATATACTCCCGGGAGCTGCATGCACAGGATGTCCCGACACAAAGATGGGTTTCCAGGATATACTACAGGCCATAGACAGGATTGGACCTGCAGAAAAAAATGATGCCGGGCAATACAGGTTCCTGAAACAGGAGGTCGTCTCTTTCTACTCCGTACAGGGAGGGACCGGCAGGACATCCATGGCTTTCAATATGGCCAGAAGATTCAATGACAGGGATATGGGAAAGGTCCTGGTAATAGACCTTAATTTTTGTGAGGGGCCATCGGATATGCATCTGGCTCTTGGCATGAAAAATCCGCGCAGCCTGGACCATTTTGCAGAAGATGTCCTGGCGGGTGATGAAGATGTCTGGAAGGATATATCCAGCTTTGAGGGGGTTGATGTATTATGCCCGCCCGTTTCCCTTTACAGGGGTGAAAAGTTCAGTATCGATATGCTGGACGACCTGGTCTATTCTGCCCGTAATGAATACGACATGATAGTTGCTGACCTGCCCTTCAGATATGACAATATCTCACTGGAGATGATAAACATATCCACTACTTCAGTGCTGGTGATATCGCAGGACATAGACATGATCCAGAGGATAAAGGCATTTAATAAATTCCTTCCCGGCAGACAGAAAAAACTGGCTGTCTTAAACAGGGCTGATGATACAAACCGGCTTACCGCTGATGAACTGGAGGATATGACCGGCATCGCTCTTTGTGAAAAGATTCCCTTTATATGCGAGGCAAAAAGGAAATATTTGATCAGCAGCGGAAGGCCTGCAGGGATAATAGACCTTCAAGACAGCATGGACGGTCTTATAAGCAGGGTTTTTTGATATGGGAGATGAAAAAAAACTTTATACCATAAGCGAGGTTTCAGAACTGACCGGTATAAGTGAGACAGAGATAATAAGAGTGGTCATGCTCAAGAAGCTAAAAGCAATAAGGGTGGGGAAAGCTATAAGGATAAAGGAAGAGGAGCTGGAGGATTTCCTGGACAGTTTTGTGGGGGAACAGGAGCAGGAAAAAGCATCACCAGACCGGGTCCTGTACACGGCGGAGCAGGTGGCAAAGATATTGAAGCTTTCTATTGACAATATATGGAACCTGCTAAAAACAGGAAAACTCAAGGGTTTCAAGATAAGGGAAGGAAGAAGTTCCTGGCGGATACCTTCTGACAGTCTGGATGATTTCATCGAAAGCAGGACCAGGAGATCATGACCGGAGAAGGAGAAAAAAGGAGCCTTACGGTATGGGAGAAGACAGCCATAGCAGTAATTGCGGTCTTAATAATATTAATACTGGTACTGATATTCAAAGATCAGCTGGAAGAATATATAGGGATATTCATGGATTGGTACCAAAATGAAAATCCGGGCAAATAATAAGAGGAGGTGGAAAAGATGAAGAAGCTTTACAGGATACTTATGATACTGGGTTCGCTTATCGGTATATGCGCTACAGTAAGATGGTAGGAAATATAACAAATTATGCTTTTTTGGTATAATGCATTATATTTTAATGGTGTCGAAGATTAAAGATTGTGCAAAAAAATAGAACTCTAATTCTAAATATATATGTATACCTTGTTTTTGTAGCGGGTCTGGCAGTTTCTGTCTATATCTTATTAAGCAACAGGGAGATCTCACTTTTAGGAGTGGTGCTGTTCGGCATACTTATATTTGCAGCTGAGAACCTTTCAGCACCTCTTCCCAGGACAGGCAGCGTATCAGTAAATTTCGGCATATCGCTTGCCAGCCTCATAATCTTTGGTCCTCCTACAGCCATTATCGTGACCTTTATATCCATTTTCAACATACGTGAATTTGCAAAAAGGATCCCCTATTACCGGCATCTTTTCAATGCCGGACAATATCTTGTTGCCATGGGTGTGGCAAGTATTATATTCGATATCCTTTACAGGGCAGAGCAGGCTAGTTTTTTTGATCCCCGGAATATCGGTTTCATACTTATGGCTGCCTATATCTTCTTCTTTCTTAATACCATGCTTACTGCGGGCGCTATCTCATTAAGCGAAGGCATCAATCTTGGCAATGTGTGGGTTTTCAATTATGCCTGGCTCATACCTTTCCAGCTTTTCCTGGCTGCCATGGCCATAGCCATCTCTTTTCTCTATATACAATACAACCCTTTCACGCTGCTGTTCACATCACTTCCTCTTATGATAGCCCAGTACACATATCTCCTCAGGGTAAAGGAAAGAAGAGCCCTCCTGGCCAGTATACTGCAGATCGTAAAGATAGTTGAGGCCAAGGATCCCTATACGGCCGGCCATTCTGTAAGGGTGGCCGAGTACAGTGAAAAAATTGCCAGGAAGCTTAAGATGAATGAATATGATATCGAACTGCTGGTAAACCTGGCCAACCTGCATGACCTGGGTAAAATACAGGTAGACCTTTCAGTACTCAATAAACCGGGAAGCTTCAATAAGGCAGACTGGGAAGAAGTAAAGAAACATCCTCAGATAGGGTACAATATAGTCAAGGAAATAACTTTTTTACAGAGTGAGGCGACAGCTATCCTTCATCACCACGAAAGGATGGACGGCAAGGGATATCCGGGCGGGCTGAAAGGCGATGAGCTTTCTATATTCGCCAGGATCCTTATTACAGCCGATTCATATGATGCCATGACCACAGACCGGCCTTACCGCAGGGCTCTTTCTGATAATGAAGCTATAATAGAGCTTAAAAACAATTCCGGGACCCAGTTCGATCCCCGGATAGCCGGGACTATGATAGGCATAATACAGGAAGAACAGGAACAGGCGGTTTAGCAGGATATGAAAGGATTCTGGAACAGGGGAGCCCCGCCCAGGCATGCTGCCGCAAATATAAGCCATAGGAGGAACCTGGTCTATATATTCCTGAAAAGCCTGGGGTCACTGCTGGCCGGTGCAGCACTTGGATATGTGTTTTATTATTTTTTCAGCAGCCAGAGCGCGGTTATCATAGATAAGTTCAAGATACTGCAGTCTTTTTTTGGCATCAGCCAGTATAGCGAAGGCATGACTGTTACCAGGGTCGTCATCACCATACTCCTGGGAAACCTTATATCTACCCTTTGTTATATGGGACTGGGATACGGAAGACTCAGTCTTCCCGTAAGTCTTATCACCGGTCTCTTTATCTCCGTGTTCCTGTTTTCCGGTATCATAAGACACGACACCCGGACCATACCCCTGGAAGTCATCCTTCTTATCTCCATGGAGATGGTGTACAGGGTCCTGGCAGTGAGTACGGGAGAATATTTAAGCAAATACGGGCTAAGATCAAGACTGGTCCCTGTGGTCTCATCCTGTATCATATTCATACTGTACCTGTCGGCTGCCCTGTATGAGGTATGGCAGCTATTCTAGAGGTTCTCCCTTTTAAACTGTTTTTTCCAGGCGAGGCTGTTAAATACCAGACGGAAGAATTTTATAGTATCTTTAACCGGATTGACATAACTGGTAAAACCCTCATGATATATTGTCCTTATAGGGACATTTACTATGTCCATACCATGCCAGCCGGCCCACAATATCATCTCTGGTTCGGTATCAAAGTTGCCGGTCTCAAGCCTTATTTTCTTTAATGCTTCAGTTTTCAGATATCTGTATCCCGACTGTACGTCCCTGACCTTCCTGCCTGCTATCCTGGATATGATCCATGAAGTAAATACATTGGTAGCCAGCCTGATAAAAGGCATGCCTTTTGTATTTCCCAGCCTGTTACCTATTATGATATCGGGGTCATCTCTGTTTACTGCTTTCAGGAAATCAGCTATCTCGCCTGTATCATGCTGTCCGTCAGCATCCAGGGTTATGACACCTTTGTATCCGTTCTTTACCACATGCTCAAAACCGGTTATAAGTGCATGGCCCTTGCCCCTGTTGACCGGATGGGCCATAAGCTTAAGCCTGCCTCCCATAGACGGTATGAGGGAGTTTACAATACCGGCCGTATTATCAGCTGAACCGTCATCTATGACTATCATGTCCAGGCCGTAGGAAAAGCATTCTTTTATGACACCTTCTATATATTTTTCCTCATTATAGGCAGGGATCATTATTGCTATTTGGTCATCTTTCGTCATAATCTCCTTAAGTGCATGCTCAAATGGTCTGTGATTCGGTTATAAGGATATCGATCTTAAGGTCATGTCCCGATACCGGTATTTCATCCAGCACCTGGAGGTCAAAGGCAAGTGCTATCCGGGGGACAGACCGGGGGATACCTGCCAGAAGCCTGTCGTAGAAACCTCCGCCATAGCCAAGCCGGTTATGTTTCCGGTCAAAACCGACCCCGGGGACTATAACCATGTCCATTTTATGGGGTTCAGCCGGCCTGCACCTGGAAGGTATCGGTTCCATGATATCATAGCTGCCGGGTTCCAGGTCTTTTGACAGGTCTTTTATATAATAAAGGTCAAGGCCTTTCGCACCTACCCGGGGAAGGGCCACTTCCTTTCCGCAGCCAAGGGCATCTTTTATGATCATCCTGGTGTCGATCTCGCTTCTGAAGGGATAATACGCCAGTAGATTTGATGATTCCCGGTACTTGTCCAGACCCATCAGCCTGCCTGCTATAAGAAAGCTCTTTTCCTGTCTGGAGCTCTTGTCAAGGCTGTCTCTATTATCCTGGATATCTTTTCTTATGCTGCTTTTGACGCTTTTTATATCCCTGCCGGAACTGTCATTCTTCATAAAAGGTTATGCCTATGCCTCCAGGCCCGAGATGGGTCCCCACTACCGCACCGATATTTACCCTTATTATCTCTTTGGGGCCAAACCTTTCCTTTATCCTGGCTGCCATCTCCTCAGCATCTTCTTTTGCATCAGAATCACCGATGGACACGGTAAGATTTTTGGGTTCGCTTATCATGGGTTCCATAGAATTTACCAGCTCTATCTTTGCCTGGTTCCACCTGCGGGTGGTCTTGAACTGAGATACCTCTCCCGCATTTATGGTAAGTATTGGTTTTATCTCCAGAAGGGAAGCTATAAGACCCTTGGCCTTTCCGATCCTTCCTCCCTTTTTCAGGTATTCCAGTGTGCTGGGCACAAAAAGGACTTTTATCTTTTGCTTGAATTCCTTGAGAGCTTCCAATATCTCATCCCTGGATTTTCCTTCTCCTGCCAGCTTAGCTGCTTCCAGTACCATAAAGCCCAGCGGCATATGTACAAGTTCGGAGTCAAATATATTGATGTCAGCATCCGGCATCTGCTGTTTTGCCAGTTCTGCAGAATTTATGGTACCCGACATCTTTTTGGATATATGTATGGATATGATGCTGTCATGGTCCTTTAGAAGGGATGTATAGGTCTCCACAAAATCCTTGGGGGTTGGCTGGGTAGTGGTAGGCAGATCTTCAGCAGTCTTTAATTTCTTATAGAAATCTTCAATGGTTATCTCTTTACCGTCGTCAAGATAGGTAGCATCCCTGAAGATCACGGAAAGAGGAACAGATGTGATGCTGTTTTTCTTTACCAGGTCGACAGGTATATCACTGGTGCTGTCGGTGACTATGGCTATCCTACTCATATTCCCTCCTTTTAATGGGTCTATGGCTTATGCTATTTTTCTCATGATGTAAATAGTGCATTAAAGATTTTAGCATACTTTTAATGGAAAAATCATTATTAATTGAATTTTTTTTGATATAATCTTTTTGTTTTATAATTAGTCCGAACATACTGGAGAGTAGAGATGTACCGTATTTTCCGGGATAAGATAAGATTTCTTGTAATAATACCGATAATTATCTTTGCAGCAGCCCTGGCCCTTAATATGGTATCCTGCGACAGCAGGGAAAGGATAATAAAGATAGGGAACCAGGCAGTGCTTACCGGAGCTTACAGGTCATTTGGGGAAGATCAGCTGGTAAGCCTCAAACTGGCAGTCTCCCGGCTGACGCCGGTAAGGATCGGGGGTTTTGATTATACCATAGAGCTTGTAACCGCCGATGACGAAGGCAATCCGGAAAAAGCTTTCCTGGTGGCCCGTGAACTGGTGGACCAGGGGATAGTACTGGCCATCGGCTCTACATTCGACGGCACCACCAGGGTCTCTATACCTGTATATGAGGAATATAATATACCTCTGATATCGCCGTTTGCCCAGAAATCAGACACTGCCCTGGAAGGTGATAATTTCTTCAGGGTGATAATAAATAATCGCCAGAAAATAGAAAATATGGCAGACTTCATACTGCAGAATTCAGGGGAGGGAAAGCTCATTATCATAGACAACCAGGAGGAATATTCCACAGGGCTTGTCAATTATCTGAAGGAGCTGCTTTTACTGGAGGGCAAGGCTATCTCCCAGCCCTATTCCATAAAGTTCGGTGAAGACGACCTGTCGGTCCTGGCAGAAAATATACTCATAGATGAACCGGATTATATATTTGCCGCCCTGGACTATGATGAACTTGCCCTTATAATAAAAGAAGTAGCCGATACCGGCATAGACCCGGTATTTATGACTGAAGCCCCGGGTATGGATGAAAGGATATTCGACCTTACCCAGGGAGTCAATATCGACGGGCTTATGGCAATAATCCCTGAACCTCCTTCCATAGCCATGTATAGCACTGACCAGGGGGCTATAGATTTCTGGCACTCATATAATTCGCTCCTGGCAGAGCTTAAAGAGGAGATGGATCTTTCCATAGACGGACCGGGAGAATACTCTGCATATGTATATGATTCGCTCATTCTATCCATAGAGGCCATGAAACGTTCCAATTCCATACTTCCACAGGATTTCATGCAGGAGCTAAGGTCCACTTCATATTACGGCCTTACGGGTCATATAGAGTTTGACTCCAATGGGGACAGGGTGGACCCGCAATCAACAGTGTTCGTGGTAAGGGACGGCGCCTGGGTAAGGTATAATTAGGTTCATCTACGGCACCAAAAACCTGATCTTTCCCGGAGCCATCTTAAATGTTGCCGGAAGCTTGCAGATATATTCACCATCGGCAAACACGCTGAACTTGTATTCACTATCCAGGGTAAGACAATCGGTTTTGAAGATCTCCACCATGGGGTCATCGGTATGCCTGCCCTCATATACCTTTGGAAAAACCTGTATGAAATGAAGCTTGGTCATCCTCTTTATGATGCAGACATCAAATAAGCCGCTGTCAGGACTGGCCTGGGGGGCTATCTTCATGCCCCCGCCATAACTGGGCATATTGGCGGCAGCCACCATCATCCCGTCCATTTCCCTTACCTGCCCGTCATAGGAAAAAGTAAAACCTTTGGACCTGAAAGTAAGCAGTGTCTTATATACGGAATAGGTGTATTTGGAAGGACCCTTTACCGGGAACCTGGTATTATTGGCCAGGTCATTTACCTGTGAGTCAAAACCGGAGCCGGCTATGCATAGATAATAGTATTTATCATTGATGATCCCCAGATCCAGTTTTTTAGTCCTGCCTGAAGTTATGACTTTACAGCTTCCTTCCAAATCCAGGGGGATGCCCAGGTTCAGGGCTATATCATTTCCCGATCCCATGGGAATGATCCCCACGGTCTTGTCGGTATCTGCCAGTTCATTTACCAGGTAGTGGGCAGTGCCGTCACCGCCTGCTCCCACAAAATTAGTATAGTCTGTGGGCAAATAATCCCTTATGGTCTGCTTCATATCTTCAAGGCTTCCGGTTATGTGGAGCCGGTATTCCAGGCCGGAACCGGAGAGGCAGGATTCGATCTTTTCTTTGGCTTCCAGGGCCCTGCCGCCTGCTGAGGACGGGTTTATAAATACTATGGTCTTCAAAGATCCTCCCGGGAGATAATTATTACTATTACAGACTTATAAAACCAGGTTATGGTTTTATAATAAAAATACATTCTATTGATTGAACTATTTAATGTGATATTATAATCCTTGAAGGGATTTATAAAAAGATATCCGGAGGAAATATCATGAATATATTCAACAAGATAATAATGATCATACTGCTTATATGCCTGGCAGTGTTCTGCATCGCAGGCATAGTGAATGCATTTGCCGGGTTTATAAGCTGGACAGATGCAGCCAGGAGCATATTCGAACCTGTGGATGAAGCCAATCCCTATATAGTGACCCTGGCGCTGCTTTTTATCTTTATTATATGCATATTCCTTCTGGTGCTGGAGTTCTACAGGAAGCGGGTAAAGGCAGCCAGCATATCAAGTTCTAAGACTGGCTTTGCCATGATCACCCTGGAGACCATAGCCGGCCAGATAAAGTCTTCGGTGGAGAAACTGGAAGGCCTTGAAAGCGTAAAGGTAAAAGTGGTTCCCAAATCAGGCGGCATCATAATAAATATGATGGCCAGGCTGGATGAAGATCAGGACATACCGGCCAAGATGCAGGAAATAGTAAAGCAGGCTGCCGAGATAGCATCGGAGAAACTGGGCATAAAGGTCTTAAAGAACAACCTCACCATCGTGGGGCTGACCCCGGCAAAAAAACAGGCAGCCAAAAAAGAAGAAGCCGGCGTGGTCAAACCAGAAGCAGCAGAAGAATTGGAGCCGGAAGAAGATTTTGCAGAGGACACCCAGGAAGAGCCGGAAGAAATAAAGACGCTGGAGGATTCAGGGGATTAGGGCTTGATTTTTCCTGGTTTATCCTGTAAAAAATATAAATTATCTTTGAAGTTTTTGTAAAAAAGCGGGCTTAGTACATTGGTAGTATATGAGCTTCCCAAGCTCAAGAGGCGGGTTCGATTCCCGTAGCCCGCTCCAATTTCGGTTTATGGCATGCTGTAAAAACATTATACCGCTTCATAAATAAAGGGGAAAGAAGCAGGCCGGGATGTCTATCCTATCGTATCCAGTTATACTGACCCGGATCAGACAGGACGTGCGGTATCTGCCGGCATCATATTTATAGATTAAAAGGAGATTTTTGAATATGGCTGATATACTCACAGAACTTGAGAAATACATACCTGAAGAAAACCCCAGGAAATGGGCCAAACTTTCCAGCGATATAGATTACAGGCGGCTGGAGCTGACACTGCTCAAGGAAATACTGATAGAATTAAGACAGATAAATGCTAAATGACTTTAAGCAAAGAAGACCTGCAAAAACTGGTCCCTGATAGAGGCAGCCTCCTTGTCACCGGCCCCCCGGGTTCGGGGAAGACCCATACGCTCATACAGCTGGCAGCCTACCTCATCCTTAAAAAAGGCATAGACCCCAGACAGGTCCTGATACTTACATTTAACCGGAGATGGTCCAAGATACTCCGCCAGAAGACAGCAGAAGCGGTGGGAAGAAGCCTGTGGGAGATACCCATAGAGACTTTTTATTCATTCTGCACCGATATACTGGAATGGAACCGGCTGGAAGAATACGGAAATGGAAGCAGTACAGGATCCGGCCCGGAAGAGAAAATTGAAGTACTCAATTCGGTAGAACAGTGGGATATGCTTACAGGGGTGGTAAGGGAACTTGAAAAGAAAGATTATCCGAATTCATACAGGTATATGAGGTCCGGTCCCCATGTGGCGGGAAGCTATCTCCAGGAAGTATTCGACTTTATTCTCAGGGCCCAGGAAAACCTTATCGAGCCCGCAGATCTTCTGGGTAAGTTCATCCCGGCAAAGCAGCCTCTGCTGGCGGAACTTACAGGAATATATTCCAGATACAGCCGCCGGATCGAAGACAGCGGCAAATATAACTACGGCTTTCTTCTTCTAAAAACTGCAAGGCTTCTGGAAGATGATCCCGGGGTAAAAAGATATGCCAGGCATAAATTCAGGTATATCATCGTGGATGAGTTCCAGGAGACCAATACCGCCCAGTACCGCATTATATCCGGCATAAGCAATGATAACTGCATCTTTTTTGGAAATAGCGACCAGGCTATATATGGGTTCAGGGGGTCGGTCACTGATAATTTCAATCAGCTTTATACCAGGCTCAAGCAGCAGGGCAGGGTGTTTTACCTGGATAAAAATTACAGGAACAGCCCCGGGATCATCAAACTTTCCCGGGGCATCATAAGCCGCAGTGAAGAAAGGATGCCTGTAAAAGACCATCCATATATGGCAGATGATAACAGGGGAGAGATAGAGGTAAAGAGCTTCTCTACAGCCATGGAGGAGACAGCCCATATATGCTGCAAGATACAGGAACTGA
>Ga0180434_10004769_pt1 | contig 16325 bp, 11 predicted proteins | sample SS_ome_7_FD_132453 | JGI IMG/M metagenome (GOLD analysis project Ga0180434, IMG submission 132453) | Hypersaline lake sediment archaeal communities from the Salton Sea, California, USA - SS_1_D_2 metaG | ecosystem: Environmental > Aquatic > Non-marine Saline and Alkaline > Hypersaline >...
CGACCATGTTATAAAACCACTGGTGAGCGGCCTCGTGCGCGACGACGATTTCGAGCAAATCCTGGGCTGATGGGTCGGCAGCGATTGTATCCGGGTCGTAGAGATCGAGAGATAATGCCATAACACCGGGATACTCCATCCCCAGCGACTTTATCGGCGCGCCCACGACATCGAATTCAGTGTAGGGGTAGCTGCCGAATCGCTTACTGTAATTCGTCAATCCATTCATCGCAAACTGCAAGGCCAGTTCCGCTCCCTCCTCTCGCCCTGGAAAGGTATAGCTGTTGAACGTCGTTTCTCCTACGCGCTCGTTGATGACGGTATAGCGCTCGCTGGCGGCGAAGTAAAAGTCACGGGCGGGACCAGCGGCGAGGGTCAGGATTTGCTCATCCCCCTCAATCTCGCGCTCGACTTTTATTCCTGTAGCGGCGATCACCAGGTTTTCCGGCGCAATCACGCGAACCAGGTAAAAGCTGGCGTCGAAATACGTGACGTCTCCATAGGAAAGCGGGCCTTCCACGTTCCATCCTTCGTCGTCATAGACCGGAATGACGGGGTAAAATTCGTCCAGGATCAGCGCGCCGTCAAAGTAACCAAACAGACCACGGCTTTCACCCACCTCCTGGGCCATCTCCACGGCGAAACCCATCTGGATGACCACTTGCTCACCGGGTTGCAAAGCCACCGGCAGCGGCACGCGGATCGCGCTATCCTGAAATTTATAGATCGGTTCCACGTCCTGGTCGCCGACCTTGACCGCCGAAACGGTCGCCGCGCCGTCGGCAATGTTTGGAAACAGGCGAAAGTAGACCTCGGCTAGTGGTTCGTCCTCCTGATTGGTGTAGCAGATTTCCTCGCGCCCTCGCAGAGTAAGCAAGTCGTCGGAGATTTGAAATTCGATGTGGTACACGCTCGCGCCCGGCAACCGGTCGAGCGCCTCCTGCGCTTCGTCGACCAGACCCTTGCGGAAAATGGCGCGATCGTCCCAGGCGACGTCGAACAGGTGGGATGCACGTACGTTGCCCGTTCGCGTACACGATGGACAAACCAAGAGCGCCACGATGAGAGGAAATATCGGGCTTGAGAGAGTTTTCGTTAAAAGATATTTCATCGCTTTGCTTTCCTTTTGGTAACTGCTCAGCCTGCGCCGGTCGAGTAGGCCTTCAGGCCGTATCGAGACCAAGCAGGCGGCCTATGTGGAGCAAAATCAACTGCAAGAGCCGCTCGCTTGGTTTCGATACGCTGCCACAAAAAGCGTGGCGGCTACTCAACCAGCGCTCGTTCCAATGGCCTGAGCAGTTACTCCTTTTGTTAATCTGATAGTGCCCAACTCTGCATCTCTTCGCGGAACAGAACGGCTTGAGGAAAATAGTCTTCCAACAGATCGAGCATGCCCTCAATATCTCCAGGAGGAAAGTGCATCGGCACAAGATACCGCGCCTGTACACCTTCCAATATCGGATTTGGGTCCCCCATCAATTGATAGTGTGTCACGATGGCGACGTCAATCTTCTTGTCCGGCAGTTGATAGGGTTGATAGTCGGCTAGCGTCCCCTCCGAATCTCCCGCGTGGAACACTCTGCCCCCGGCGAGATGAATGAGAAAGCCCACCTGCCGGATCGCACCCCTCGAATCGAATCGTCTCCGAGCCGCTCCACGATGCGTCAGGAGCTGTTACCGTCGCCACTCGATCGACGATGTTGACCTCCAGCTCATTGTTTCCCGAGGATCCCCAGCGTATTGCACGGAGCGAGTGATCGACGTCACTCACATAGCCATCAAGTACAATCGGGGCAAACGTTTCGCCGACGACTATCAACTGATCCACGATGTCGTCGTAAACCACCGGGGCGTCGTTTTCGGGCATGACTGTAAACACGACCTCCGCAGTATCGCACAAACCGCCCGGATCGCAAGCCTCGAACCGAATCGTCTCCGAGCCGTTCCAATCCGCGTCAGGGATTCTGACCAGCACCCCCTGGTCCACATCATCAACCTCCAGCTCGGCGCTTCCTGAATGGCTCCAGGTGATCTCGTCATCCGAGTTATCCGCGTCGCTGACGTGCTTCGCAAAGAATATCCGGGTGAAACTCTCGCCCTCAACGATGGTTTGATCGGCGACACCAGAAATCACTGGAGGAACGTTTTCGGGTTCGGCTTTTCCACAACCGGCGAGCAAAACCAGTACGGCTACCATCACAAAGGTTGTTTTCACACTCTCGCCCCCTTGGTCATCAATCGATCTCGTGCAGGCACCAGCGGGCCCCGTTCTGCATCAGGTCCCAGTCTGAGCCTTGATCGTCAAAGCGGTCAAAGTAATCGACGCCGTCGCGGTCGTCGTCCTCCTCCCATTCGGGATGCGGACCGGTGAGGAACACCCGACCTCGACCGTATTCCGAGGCGACCAATGCAGGCTCGCCCCCGATCTGATACCGACCGATGATGGCTACCTCGGCATCGGCGTTCGGCTTGAAGAACGGACCATTGTAGTAGAGTATCTGAAGCGATTCCTGCATGCCATTGGTGATGGTGTGGGGTTCCAAATTGACCTGGCACATACCGTGCTCCGGGTCGGTGTAGATGTCGGGGATAGGCCCTTCGACCGTCCCCGGGAACAGGGCCAGCGCCTCTCCATCTTCTACCTGTCCTTTCCAGATAGGCTGCTCTGCGGCGAACAAGGCTCCCGCACAGGTACCGATGAAACAACCGCCAGATTCGACAAACTGCCGAATCTTGTCCTTCCCTTCCACCGAGATGTCCTCCTTGAAGGGATCGCTGGAGCCGCCGGGAAAGTAGAGCAGATCGAAACGGTCAATCTCCTCATCGTTGACGGTAGCGGCGAAAATCTGCTCGACGGTATACCCCATCCACTCGAACATCCGGGTCGCAGCAGTGACACACGGTTCGGCGGCGCCCTCGTCCGCATAAAGCCCTATAACCGTCGAGGTGTCGTGAACGAAAGTTATGCCCGGATCCTCTCCCACCTCTCTCGATGGGATCACACACCGAAACCCCGTGTACTGGTAGGCGCGATTCGCCGCCATCCCGTGCCGGGCCGCGCTGCGGGAGACGGAGCGTGTGCCATCTGCCGCGTCGCCGCGCAACGTGCGGGACGTTCCAGAGGTTGGGCCGGTGGGATTTATCTGTCTCTCGAAGGAATACTCTCCAAACCGATCCGCCATCCACTCCCACACGTTCCCTGCCAGGTCGAACGCGCCACACCAGCTCGCGCCACTGGGATAGCTCCCCACCGGCGCGGTGTCGGCGTAGCCGTCATCGAATACTTCCTCGGCCCAATCGTATTTGCAATTGACATCGCACGAGTTCAGCTTCGTCCCATCATACTCGTCTCCCCAGGGGAATCGCCGCCCCTCCGGCCCGCGCGCGGCGTACTCCCATTCCGCTTCCGTGGGCAATCGCCCTCCCACCCAGGTGCAATATGCATCCGCCTGATGCCAGTCTACGTTGACGACCGGATAGTCATCGTAGGCGCTGTCGCCATAGTACGCGCTACGGGTGTCCGAACCGGTATCGCGTGGCGGATCACAAGCTCCGGCCTCCACGCACTGTTGGTACTGTCCGTTGGTCAATTCGGTTCGGTCGATCCAGAAACTATCCAGTTCCACAGTGTGCACCGGCTGCTCGACCTCGAACCACGCCCGCTCACAGTCACTGTAGTACGTGTTGCACATGCCCAGCGCGACGTCCACCTCAGCGTCGCTGCTGCCCATCTGGAACTCGCCCCCTGGTACGTAGACCATCTCCATTCCATCTGCAGGACGGGTCCAGATGTCGCCCAGGGACGATGCTCCGGGCGACGACGCAACTGTAGCCACAGGCCGCCAGGCCGGAAATTCATCTGCGGACCAGTTGTCGGTCAACTGTTGCAGGTCACCGCCGTCCACATTCATCAGATAGATTTCCCCGTCGCCGCCGCGCCAGGAGGCGAACGTGATCCGCATACCATCCGGCGACCAGGCGGGGCAGTTTTCGCCAGCGCGAGTGTTCGATAACTTTTGCACGTTGCTGCCGTCCGCGTCCATCACATAGATGCCCCGGAAGCCTTCGTGGTCAGAGCCAAAAGCGATTTGCGCGCCATCCGGCGACCAGGCCGGCTCGAAAATTCTGAAGTCCAGCAGTCGCCGCTCGTTGCTGCCGTCGGCGTTCATCACATACGTACCATCATCGCCCTCGGTGCGGGAAAAAACAATCTGCGTGCCATCGGGCGACCAGGCAGGAAAATCCTCGTGGGCGGGGGTATTTGTCAGGCGCTTCAGGTTGGTGCCATCGGCGTCGATGACATAGATCTCAAAGTTGCCATCGCGGCGGGAGGGGAAAGCGATCTTTGTGCCATCCGGCGACCACTCGGGCCAGATGTCGTTGGCGTTATGCTGCGTCAGTTGCCGCACGTTGCCGCCGTCGGCGTCCATCACGTAAATGTCGGGATTGCCACTGCGGGTGGAGCAAAAGGCTATTTGCGCACCATCCGGCGACCAGGTGGGCCAGCCGTCGTAGGCGGGATCGCCCGTGAGTCGTCGCTGATCGCTGCCGTCGGCGTTCATGACGTAGATGTCTCCCTCGCCATCCCGTTCGGAGGTGAACGCGAGCACTCCGCCCCCGCTGCCACTGAGGGGCGGCAACGGGGCAGCAGTCGGCAGAACGCCAGTAGGCTCTGGCGCGTCGGTTGGCGGGATAGGTGTAGCTGAAGGTGTGGCCGAGAGCATAGCCAGAGTAGTCGTTGCTGTGGGTGGAGTTGGCGTCGCCGTAGGCTGGTCGCCGGCGCAACCGGCGACCCAGATCACAAGCATTGTCAAAGTAATCGTTCCGACGAAATGTTTGAACATCATGAATCTCCTACCGCTATCTTTCAACTAGGGCTGGCAAAAGGGAATGATCTTGTCCGCCTCCCTGAGCGCAGCGTCCCAGGTGAATTCTCGGTTATCGCTGGCATAGTAATACGTCGTGCCGTTGGGCATCAACACGACGACGATGCCGCTGTACCCTTGCATCTCGGTGATCCAGAATTCACAGTCAAAGGCGTATCGGTTTGCCCAGAACGCGTTGTTGTATTTCCCCCAGGGAGTGTCCACCCCGCGGTCATCTGGATCGCGCTGTAGGGCTGCGGCCAGCACATCTGGATGCAAGAGTTGCTCGCCGCCCAAAGCGCCGCCATCCGCGTTCAAGAGGGTGGTGATTTTGGCAATGTCGTCCGGGATCCACCAGAGGCCATACCCGCCATACGGTTGTCCCTGCCAATTATCGTCTTTGGTGCGCAGAGTGGAGAACACGCCCGGCCCCATTTTCAGCGGTTTGTAGACCTCGTCCACGACAAACTGGAAGATGTCAGCCTCTGGCCCTTCCTGGGTTTGGAGGTAGTTGTGTAAGGCGCGGGTGACGATGAAGGTGTCAAAGGTGCGGTAGACCCATTGGATGCCAGGCGGCGCGCTGGTGGGCCAATTGAAAGCGGCGGCAATCTTTTCGGCATAGTAGTCTTCGTTCCAGAAGGGATCGGTGTCCCACTGCTCTTCATCCACCATCATTCCCGGCGAACGATAGTTGCCGGTAGCCATGTCGAGGACGTGATCGAAGGTGACCGTGCTCCAATCGCCGGGGCTAGCGGCGGCCTCGGGGACGTAATCTTTGACGAGTAAATCGGGCACATCGGCGTCATATTTCTGCGCCAGGCGCATCAGGGCCACGCTGACAAAGGCGGATTTGGCCGTGGAGTAGGAGGGCGCTCGCATCGATTCACAGTAGGGATAGACTCCATAGCGGGTCTGGCAGCCGCCCACGTAGTTGACGCCATCGACCACAAAGCCGAACCAGGTCATGTTCTCGGTAGTGACTCGATCCCCAAAGGCGGCGATGTCCACGCCAGGGTAATCCTCGGCCAGCGCCGCGATCGGTTTGGTGGGAAAACGGTCGGCCAACTCCTGAGCAAAGGACGCTTTGATCGCGGCGGAATCACTCACCGGGCCGGGATGGTAACTCGCGTCCAGCAAGCCCCACAGGTCGGCGCTGAATTCGATGGCGGTCTCTTGCGTGATCTGGTACCAGACCTTGGAGACGCTTTCGTCGTTGAACAAGAAGGTCATCGTTCCGTTGAGGATCGCGTTCGAGCCTTTCCAGGAGAGCGCAAAGGGGAAAGAGGCGCGAGAATAGCCCCGATCCTCCTTGGCTTGCCAGACTCGACCCGGCCCGAGGATATAGTTCCAGTAGGGATGGTCGGTGACGATCAGTCCGCGCTGCACGGGAATGAGATAGCCCTCGCTTTGCACAAATTCAAAGTCGAATTCGGGGAGGTGAGATTCCTCCGGTTCCACGTTGGGATCGCCTAGGAGCGCGACCATCTCGCCGACGCTGTCTTCGCCGTGCAGCTCCAGCCGACCTTCAAAGACGTACTCGGGAGGCGCGGCATCTTCGGGAATGGTCAAGACGGCTTCGTCCACAGGAGAGGTGTAGTCGAATCCGTTCATCAATTTGTCGTATGCCAGCTCGCCGCTCGAACAGCCAGCGAGCAGGAGCAAGGGAAGCATCGCTTTAACAATTATGCGGTGAATAGCAGACATTTTTTTCCTCCATATATCTTCAAAATCATCCAACTTTTACTGGTTCAACTTGGCCTCGATATACTCATCCACAACTCGCTCCAAAATCTCCAACGGCATACTGCCATTGCCCACCACCACGCGATGAAACTCCTTGATATCGAACTGGTCGCCCAACTGATCCATCGCCCGCTGGCGCAGTTCCAGAATCTTGATCATGCCGACCTTGTACCCTGTCGCTTGGGCGGGCATGACGATGTAACGGTCGACCTCGCCGTAAGAGCCGAGGATTTTTACCATATACTGCCGGGCTTCACCTCTCGTCCAGCGCAGCGAGTGGATACCGGTATCAACCACCAGACGCACAGCGCGCAGCAATTCAAAGTACAGGCGCCCCAGGTTGCCGTGAGGATTATCATCATATATACCCAGTTCCCAGGCCAACCGTTCGGCATACAGCGCCCACCCCTCTCCGTATCCGTTGAGAAAAATGTCGTTCCTGAACGTGGGCAGGTCCATTTCCTGGGCAATGGCGATCTGGAAATGGTGACCGGGGATCGACTCGTGATAGGTGACCGACGCCATGTACATTTTCGACACCCATGATCCGGCTGTGCTCACGTGGTATGCACCGGGACGCGAGCCGTCTTTGGCCCCTTGCACGTAATATCCGCCCATGGGACCGCCGACAACCACCACCTCTGCCTGAGGGTGAATGTCGAACACCTGGTCCAAACGTTGGTCAATGTCCGCAATGAGCGTTTCGTGCGCCTGGATGAGTTGCTCTTTTCCAGCTTGCGACGAGATGTCGTAATAACCTCCGGTGTCTGTAGCAACGTTCAGCAGTTCGTTCAGGTTGGCGTCCGATGAATAGCCTAGCTCGTCAAAGGCCTGGCGCATCTCGGCCTGGACGCGCTCAACCTCGGCCAACCCTAGCTCGTGAATCTCCTGCGGGGTCAGGTCTGTCGAGGTTTGATCGCGCAGCATGTAGGCGTAATACGCGTCGCCGTCGGGAAATTTCCACACCCCGGCGTCGTCCGTAGCGATGGTCGCCAGGTGTTCGAGGTGCTCGATGATTTTCACATAAGCAGGGATAAAGGATTCTTGGATCGCTGCCAACGCGGCGTTGAGCAAAGCATCCTTTTCCTCGGCGCTCACGTCGTTCAACCCTGCCAACTTTTCCTCAAACACCGTGTAGACCGAGAGCGATTGCGCTTTGATTAACGCTGGGTCTGGGCTATACATCCGAAGATACCGCTTCATCACTCCTATGGCTTGCTCAATGATAAAGTCGGGGGGAATGACGCCAATTTCTTCGCGCTGCTCAAGCCCCTCCATCAACTGATCGACCTGGTCATCCACTTGAGACAGGCGAGAGACGTAATCTTCTGCGTCCTCTTTGCTCGTGATGGGATGGATCTCGGTGAGCAATCGCTCCAGTTCATCGTGATAGCTGTTGAGGTAATGGTACACCGTGTAGTTGTGATACATGAACTCGTGTCCTCGAACTCGGTTGTCCAGATACCACTCGTACACGTCAAAGGAGATCTGCTGCTCCGGGGTCAGCGACTCTCGGTCGTACGCTCTCAACAGATGCAGGATGGCGACCTCCAAATCTTGTGTCTCGCGGATAAAAGCGTCGGAGAGGTCGTTGAGTTGGTCATTGCGCACGCCATATTCCTCAGCGAGACCGTCGTAGGTGATGCTCGCCGGGTCTCGGAGCCGCAATTGCTTCCAGGACGCCTCAAAGAAATCGTCCAGGGATAAACCCGCCAGGCTGGCTACGATAGGGGCTGTGGCGGGCGAGGTTTCGGGAAGGTCTTGCATGGGCAGCGGCTGGGTGACGGGTTGTACTGTGGACAGTGGTGTTGTTGTTGGTGGTGTTGCTGTCGACGCCACAGGCGTAGCTATCGCGACAGCGGTCGGAGAAGCGGTTGCTACCGTCGTTGGTGCGGCAGGCTTCACAGGCCCACAACCAACGAACAGGGTCAGAACGATCATCATTGCAGCAATTACTTTGTAACAAGTAGACATGATTTTACTTCCTTTTTCAAACCTGATCCTGATAACCGTCATTCTTGCAGTCTACCACGAGTCTCGAAATAAAACGGAGACGTGCCAGACTGAAACTGAAACCGAAAAGATACCTCATCATCCTGGAACGTCAAGATGCACTCCCAAGACTCCTCCTCGTCCAGGTCAATCTGCTCCATGACAAACGTGTCATCGCCAGACCACGAGCCTCGCATTGCGCGGTATTGGGGCAGCTTGGGTCCCATCGCCGTGTTCACCCGCCAGACGTTGTCAAGCCCGACCAGGAACTCATAATCGAGCCCATATCGGCGGAAGGAGAACGTAGCCTCGGACGCTCCTTCTGGGAAGGTCAGCGAGAACTCTTCGAATAGATAGGTGTGTGGGCCCAGGATATACGTTTGGCCCGACACGCGCCTGGCGATCTCTGGCAAGGGAGGCACAGGTTCAGGTTCTACGCTGATAAGCTCTGCGACTTGCTCTTCCAGCGAAGGCGTATCCAGCGCCGGGATCAGATAATTTCTTATGTGGCGCTCGTAGAGGTTGTTGTTGGCTTGTTCATAGCTCCCGACGAAAACCACCACGATATCCTGCTCCGGCAACACAAAGAGGTGCTGTCCCTGACTGCCGCTCGTCATGTACCAGCCGTCCGAGTCGGAGCCGATCCACCACTGATACCCATACCCGTTGCGATATCCGTGATCCTCAGAGAATGTGTGAGCTTGTGTCGATTCTTCCACCCAGGCAGAGGACACGATCTGCTCGCCCTCCCACACGCCGCCCTGCAAGTAGAGCAGCCCGAGTTTTGCCAGATCGTGAGGCACCATCCAGAGGCCCGAGAACCCTCTGCTTTTGTCTCGATCGCTATTGTCGCTATCCCACTGCACGTCCGTGATGTCCAGGGGGCCGAATAGGTGCTCGTGGGCGAAATCGAGGGCGCTCATACCTGTCGCCTCGCTGAGAATGGACGAGAGAAGGTGCGAGTTCGCGTTGCAATAGTGGTAGGCGTCTCCGGGATTCCCGCTCATCGGCAGATCGAGCGCGAACTGGTCCCAATCCCAGCTCGACGTCAACTGGCTGATCGTCTCATTTTCTGGACAATCGAATCCAGAGGACATGGTGAGGAGATGCTTAAGCGTGAGCGCCTCCTTGCGTTCATCTAGGTTCCGTATCGTTCGCTCTGGAAAATAATCCAGGACTTGCTGATCCACGCCTTCGATGTACCCTTTGTCAATGGCGATCCCGATCAGGATGGAGAGAACGCTCTTGGTCGTCGAAAAGAGAAAATGCTTTGACTCGATGGGGAAATTCGACGAGTTCTGCTCGAGTACGATGTAGCCGTTGCGAATCACCAGCACACTATCAACATAAGAACTGACGATACCAAAGAACTCATCCAGCGCTCTTGCGCTCATTCCCTTGTCTATGGGGGCTGAGTATTGCCACGGCTCGGCTGGTTGGAGAGCGGTTTGCTCTGGCGATGCTGGCGTCGGCGTGGGCTTGCTCCCCTTGCAACCAGCGACCAAGATCAAGATAATCAGTAGTGCAGCGATCAGTTTGTAACGAGTAGACACGATTTACTCCTTCTTCAAATGATTTAACTAATGGTCTCTAGCGGACAGCAGGCAGGATGTAACGCGTGATGATCTCGTCCACCGGCTCCTGATCAGCATAGTTCCCCCCGGTAAAGACCACCACCATCTCCAGGCTTGGGAACACCATGATTCTCTGCCCGCCCCAACCGGAAGCGTAGAACGCATCGACAGATGTATCTCCGGAGAGGTACGTCCTGCGCCACCACTGGTAACCATACCCTTCTCCCCAGGGCGACGATGCATATTCCTTCGTCGATGCTTCAACCCATGCCTCAGAGAAGACACGTTGGCCGTTCCACACGCCACCGTTCAAGTACAGATAACCCAGCTTTGCCATATCTCTGGGCCGCAGTTTGAGGTTGCCGGAGGCGTGAATGACGTCGGCGTTGATGTGATCCCACTCATAGTCGATGATGCCAAGCGGGGCGAACAGGTATTGGGCGGCGAAATCGTCCATCCGCAGCCCCGTCGCCTCGCGGATGACCTCGCCGAGCAGGTTGGTATTCCCGCCGTTATAGTACCAGTCCGTGCCGGGTTTTCCGACGACGGGTTTGGCCAGGATATAGCCGACAGGGTCTGGAACCCGGAACAGTCGGACGAGATCGTTGTGCGTGTCGCTGAGGGGGACCTCCATCCCGTTCCACTCCAACCCCGAAGTCATCGTCAGCAGATGTTCCAGGGTGAGTTGCTTCTTTTCCTCGTCACACAGGCTGGCATACTCGGGAAAAAAGTCGCACACCTTTTCATCCACGCTCTGGATAAAGCCTTTGTCTATGGCAATCCCTATCAAGGCCGAGGTAAAGCTCTTGGTATCCGAGGCCAGGTTGTGGATTGTATCGCGGTCGAAATCCACATAGTCCCCCCTGTACTGGTCGCCTTCATAATCCCAGGTATAGCCGCCAAAATACGCTTCAAAGGCCAGTTTGCCGTCTTTGACGATCAGGATGGCATGGATGTTCTCGTAAGTATTGTCCTGTACCAGGGCGACGACCTGATCCATCTTGACGCTATCTATCCCAACCTCGTCCAGACTGGCCGTCTGCCAGCCGTCGTCTGGTTGCGCGGGGGCACAGGACATCAAGCAAATCGTACAGAGTAGAATGAATCGCAGTATTTTCAACAGCGCGTTTTTCACCTTAACCTCCCTATCTCATATCCCGCCGAATCGTCCGGTACATCACTGGTCAGTGACCGCCTTGACGATCCACCCGTAAATAATCGGGCTTGGATCCGGCGCGCCAAAACTACCTTCACTCGTCACGACCACGACCAGATCGAGGCTGGGTGCGACGTAGATGCTTTGTCCACCGTAGCCGAGGGCTTCAAACGCGGGCTGATCTGGCCAGGGGTGGATCCACCACAGATAGCCATAGTCGTCGCCCCCGCCCGTATCGATCTGCGAACTGGTCGATTGCTGAACCCACTCTGGCGAGATGATCTGTTGTCCATCCCAATACCCCTGATTCAAGTAGAGGTACCCAAAGCGCGCCATGTCGCGTGGCCGAAGATGCATGGCAAACCCGCCGATGGCGTAACCCTGATTGTCCGTCGTCCAATGCCAGCGGTTGTCGGGTATGCCCAGCGGCGTGAACAGGTTGCGTTGGGCGTAATCACGCAGCGGCTCGCCCGTCAACTGGGTCAGGATGGCGGAGAGGAGTTGGGTGTTGGCGCTGCTGTACGTAAACACCGTGCCCGGCTGCTCGCTAAACTCCAAATTGATGGCGGCCTCCACCCAATTGTCGCTCGCCAGCCACTCGGCTTCGATCGGCCCGTTCTCGGCCCACAAGAACCCCGCTGACATCGTGAGCAGATCGCGCAGCGTGACCTGCGCCATGCGTGGATCAGTTTGTGGGTAGAAATACTCTGGGAAATACTCGATGACTGTGTGATCGAGCGAGTCCAGAACCCCTTGATCCAGGGCGATGCCCACCAGAGCCGAGAGCACACTCTTGGTCACGGAATAAATCGCCACGGCCCGTTCCGGTTTGGAAATCGAACGGAAGTACTTTTCATACACCAATTCGCCATGCCGGACGATGAGCAGGCTTCGCGTGGCATAGTTATTCTCCAGATACCAGGCGGCCCGCTCTACTTTTTGCGGGTCGAGGCAGTGTTCTTCCAGACTCGAGACCCGCCACTCGACGGTTGGCCAGTAGTCCCTCTCTGCTGGAGCTGTCGCATACCGCTCTTTGCAATCGGTGCGCGGCGTGGGGAGCACGACGGTCTGGGTGAGTGTCACCGGAGTATCGAGAGCTGGCGTCTGCGAGACCTCGACGGTTTCTACTACAGGCGCGTTGGTAGGCGTCTCGTTGCTCACAGGTGTATTCGTCGGTGAAGCAATCGTGTCTGTAGGCTCCGATCTTCCACAACCGGCGAGCACGTTCAAAACGAGCAGTACTATACCAATCACGATGTAACGATTAGGCATCATTTTCCCTCCAAAGACCATCGTCAGGGCAGCGGGCGCGCCTCGACTTGGTCGTCCTCAAAATGGGGGATCAACACGAGCCTACGCTGCGAATCAAAGCCAATGTCGGCGGGCGACTTGATCCCACTGAACAACGTGGATACCTGGCCGTCAGCATCGAACTGGTAAACGGCCATACCATCCCAACTCGATACCAACACACTCCCGTCGTCGAGCAATATCAGCCCGTCGAGTCCGCCGGTGGGCGTCTCGTACTCGGGGGTCAGCGCGCCTTCGTCGCCCAGGCGAAAGATCTGATTGCTCCCGCCAGTGACCAGGATCGTCTCGCCGCGCACGTGAATGCCGTTTGGGTTCTTGGTCTGACCGGCCTGTTCCAACGTCCCATCAGGACGGATACGGTGGATCACGCCGGTCCCCGAATCGGTGACATAGACCGTCCCATCCTCGGCAGCAGCTACGTCGTTGAGAAATGTCGCCCCTTCGACGGGGATCTCGTCGAGCGAATCCCCACTTCCCCGATCAAACACCCGCACCACGGTAATGTCGGCCACGAACAGACGCTCGCCGGTCAGCGCCATCCCCTTGGGGGCGTCGAGCGTCACGCCCTCCACCTCGCCGTCGATCCACTTGAGCGCGATCACCTCTCCTTCGGGAGAGACGCGCGAGATAAAACCGTTGCCATCCCTGGCTGAAGGGTCGCCATTGATGTTAGCTACCAGGTAGACGTCGGTCTCGGGATCGTGGAGCACCGATTCGGGCGTGCTGAACCCAACACCGCTCAACATAAAGCCCTGGGGAGCGGCTGGCGGTTCCTCCGTCGGCGTAGCGAGCAGCGTAGCAGTTGGTGTAGGAGGAAGCGGCGTCGCCGTGGGTGGAACTGGCGTCGCGGTAGCGGTCGGCGACGGCGCTTTGCTTACGGGCGTCGCCGTCGGCTCTGCTTTTCCACAACCGGCGAACAGGATCAGAACGCTCATTGCTGTAGCAATTACTCTGTAGCAGATAGACATAATCCTACCTCCTTTGTCTTTCCACTTGTCGATTTGCACTTTTACTCACTCACGTTGCCTTGAGAGTCGGTCTTGATCATAAAGATATTGAACACAGGATCCCTGAAGGCAGATCCACCGATGACGTACCCTCCATCTGGATGCTGGAGAATGGCGGCAAACATAGAATGAGAAAAAGGCAAAATCTGCTCCCAAAGAAGTTGCCCATTCTCGTCTATTTTGACGAGCGAAAGATCAACCTCCCCTGTGTACCGACTTTTCGTTCGCTCCCCAGTGGCGACGTAACCGCCATCTGTCGTTTCGGCAAGCACGTTGCCGTAATCGATCAGCTCTGGGTCGCCAAAAATACTCCTCCAGATCTCGTTGCCTTCAGGATCGACTTTGATGAACTGAAAATCTTCATTTGAATCGTCGGCAAGCGGCGCGTAAGAGGCAGTGATGAGATAGTTGCCGTCGGAGGTTTGGATAAAGTTATAGGCGGTACTTTGCCCATCTTCCAGGGTTCGAGTCCAGACCTCGTTGCCATCCCCATCCAGCTTGAGCAAATAGATGTCGTCGTCATTTTCTGGAAAGTACGTGATAGTAGCCAGGACGAGAAACCCGCCATCCGTCGTTTGAAGTCCTGACTTTGTAAGCACGTTCTGTTCGCTATCGTAAACGCGCGACCAGACCTCGTTGCCGTCGCCATCGGTCTTGACCAGGTAGATATTGCTGCGTCCAGCGTCGCCGCCGTAACCGGCTGCGTCAGCGTCGGCCACAAAGTCGTCGGGATCCACGATGTTCCCCACGAGGATATACCCGCCATCCGTCGTCTGCCGCACTGCGAAAATCTTTTCGTCCAGATCACTTCCAAACGTCTTGGACCAGAGTTCATTTCCATCTCGATCCACTTTGACCAGGTAAGCATCCAGGCCGCCAGCGCCAAAGGACATCGTATACCCCCCGATCACCAACCCGCCATCGCTCGCCTGGACCATTGTCCAGCCTTCCTCATACAGTTCTCCCCCATAAGTCTTTTCCCATAGGACGTTTCCAGCAGCATCTGTTTTGATCAAATACATATCTCCTCGCTGCTCAGGCTCGAATTCAATGTTTGTGACTCCCAGGATGAGATAGCCGCCGTCATCGGTTAGCAAGACATCCCAACTGATCGCATCCTGATCCCCTCCGTAGGTCTTGATCCAGGTGTCGTCTGGTTCCGGCTCATCTATGATCGTTGCCGTTGCTGCAGGTTCTGATGTAGGAGGAATGGGTGTGTCTGTCGGTGGAACAGGGGTATGGGGTAGTGGTGTTGTTGTAGGCTCCGTCTGCCCACAAGAAGGAAACAGGAGCAAAACGGCCAATATGAGAATGACCCATCGACTACATGTAGACATGATTCTTTTCCTTTCGTCAGCTCGGACGATAATGGCGATCACTGGATCGCCGGTAGAATGTATGATTCAATGATCCCTTTTATATCCAGTTCTGGACGGCGCTCGTAATTGCTGCTGGTAAACGCAATAACCATATTGAGATCGGGCAGAATGATGAGCGTCTGCCCGCCAGCGCCCATGGCTTGAATCGTTTGCACTTTTGTCGAGTCGGAGTAAAGGGAACCCCGCCACCAGTAATAACCGTATCTCACTGCGTCGCGCTCGGAATGTCCGGGGATCGTGACCGTGATGATCGGACTGGTAGATCTCTCGATCCATTCCGACGATACGACCTGCGTGCCCTGCCATTCTCCGTCGGACAAGACCATTTGTCCAATCTTGAGCAGATCTCTGGGCCTCAGATACAGCCCCCCTCCCGTGTGAGGATGTCGGTCGTGCCATTGATACCAGTAATAGTCCTCGATTCCCAGGGGTGCAAAGAGATATTCCTCCGCAAACTCGTCCGCATATAGCGACGACGTTTTCTCGATGATGACACCCAGGGCGATGGGCAACCCGCTGTTATATACGTGAATACTTCCTGGCTCGTCGACGACTGGCTTGCTCAAGAGATAGCCGATATAATCTTGACTCCTGCTCATCGCGCCCAGATCATTCTGGTCGCTCTCGTAAGGATGAGATCCCTCGTCCCATAAAAATCCAGCCGACATAGTCAACGCATGCTCCAGCGTGATCCCTTCCTTATCCTCGTCCACGAGGTGGGCGTATTCGGGGAAAAAGTCAACCAGTTTTTCTCCGACGCCGTCGATAAACCCTCGCTCAATGGCAATCCCCACCAGGATCGAAGTGATGCTTTTTGTGACAGACTGCAAGTGATGGACGGTATCCTTGTCGAATTCGACGTGAGCATTGTAATAATAGGAAAAGCCGCTAAAGTAGGTTTCAAAAACAAGTTTGCCATTTCTCGCAACGAGTATGCTGTCGAGTCCATCTCCGTCGAGTTCACGTAACCGGTTCATCAGCGCGACGAACGAGTCTTGATCCAACCCGACGGTTTCTAGTGTGTCCGTTTCCCATCCGTCACCGGTTTGCTCTGGAACCGCGTATTGATAACCGATGGGTTCTTGCGGCGCAGTAGCGGTCGGCGGCACGGGGGTATCTGTGGAAACCAGCGTTGTTGTGGCCGTAGGAGGGATGGGCGTCGCCATAGGCTCCGCTTTGACTCGTCCATTGATATACCTCCATTGGGTAAAACGTTTTCCGTTACGTGAGTGCCGCTGGCTTCAACGTGCCATTTCTCTTCTTATGTTTCATTATGCGTTTATGTAGTCGCTCAATCA
>Ga0180434_10004770_pt1 | contig 16319 bp, 12 predicted proteins | sample SS_ome_7_FD_132453 | JGI IMG/M metagenome (GOLD analysis project Ga0180434, IMG submission 132453) | Hypersaline lake sediment archaeal communities from the Salton Sea, California, USA - SS_1_D_2 metaG | ecosystem: Environmental > Aquatic > Non-marine Saline and Alkaline > Hypersaline >...
CATCGGCAACTCTCAGGCTGTTCAGAGTAGCGTTCCGCAGCTTCTCATCCTCGTTCCCCTCACCCATCCTGGGACCTACGGCGTGAATCACATGGGCTGCCTTCAGATTGCCTCCTGTGGTTATCACAGCGCCGCCGACAAAAGTACCTCCAATGCGGTCACATTCCTCCTGGATTTTGGGGCCTCCCTTTCGGGCAATGGCACCAGCAACGCCTCCGCCTAGCTTCAATGCTGAGTTAGCAGCATTTACGATGGCATCGGTTTCTATCTCAGTGATGTCGCCCTCAACTAGCTCCAATGTAGTATTTTTGATTTTCTTTTCCATGGCTCCCCCTTTGCTTAATCTTGCCTCGGGTCAATACAACCCATTGCGAAGAGAAGCACACCGTCTCTTTGGTTATTGTTTCACCAACCTACCTGCTTGTCAACGCTCTCATCCGCTGCTATTCCTACTCAAGTGGCCAGTAGAGCCTTCTGACTTAAAGACTACTCATTGACTTCGGGCTTTCCCCTCTGCTATAGTTTCTTTTACAATCAGAGCTGAAGACGAGGAGGGATGGAACATGGCTGTCCCAGAGTTCAAAGAGATGCGGCGTTGCTACAGTTTCGACGAGGTAGCACTAGTTCCCGGAGAAGTAACCATAAATCCGGAGCAGGTAAACATCGATTTTGCCCTGGGCAATATCACCTTCTCCAGCCCTGTCGTCGCCTCAGCCATGGATGCTGTGGTAGACCCTCGCTTCGCCGTTTTGATGAGCAAGCTGGGGGGGCTTGCCGTGCTCAATCTGGAAGGGGTAAACACCCGCTATCAAGATGCTGGCGGGGTTCTGGCCGAAATCGCCAACGCTCCTGATGATGAGGTTACATCCCTAATGCAGAAGGTGTATTCCGAGCCAATCAAGGAGAATCTCATCGGCGACCGCATAAGGGAGATCAAGAGCCAAGGGGCGGTGTGCGCCGTTTCAGTGACGCCCCAAAACACCAAGCGCTTTGCCCCCATCACAATAGAAGCGGGGAGTGATATTCTCGTTGTGCAGTCCACAGTGACCAGCGCCCGTCACATCTCCAAGAGCTATCGCGGGCTGGTCTTCTCTGAATTGCAAGAAGTGATGCCCATACCAATAATCGTCGGCAACTGCGTCAGCTACAGCGCCGCTCTAAATCTTATGCGAGAAGGGGTTTCAGGTATACTGGTAGGGGTTGGACCGGGGGCAGCCTGTACCACGAGGGAGGTTCTAGGGGTTGGCGTGCCTCAGGTAACTGCGACCATGGACTGCGCTGCAGCTCGAGAGCAGTATCTCCGAGAGTCGGGGAGATATGTTGCTGTCATTACCGATGGCGGCATCATCAATAGCGGAGACCTCTGTAAAGCCTTCGCTTCCGGTGCCGATGCCGTGATGCTGGGCTCGATTTTGGCCCAAGCTGAGGAGGCTCCGGGGCAGGGAAGCCACTGGGGCATGGCAAATCCTCACCCAGCATTGCCCAGAGGAACGCGAATTAAGGTGGGCACCAGCGGCGCCTTGGAACAGATCCTCTTCGGACCTTCCTCTGTAACTGGAGGGAAGGAGAATCTAATCGGAGCCCTGCGCACTGCGATGGGCATGTGTGGCGCCCTGACTATCAAAGAGATGCAGCGCGTGGAGATGGTGATCGCCCCGGCGATAAAGACCGAGGGCAAACACTTTCAGGCAATTCAAGGCTATCGCTAAATAGCAAAAACTGGCCTCACCTGGCGGGCAATATCCTCAGGCAGGGTTTCGATGACCCACACATTGTAAAATCTTTCCATGAAACCTGCATCGCTGGTATAGAAGGGCTGAAAGACTGGCCTTGAGATTACCCTGGCGTTGAGCCAGTAATAATCGGGGTTCTCACCCACAGGAGCAGAAAAGGTAACTAGGTTGAAAGAGTTCACCCCCATCCCTTTATAGCAACGCAATATCTTTACTAGGCAAGCAGCGAAATCTTGGGCCTGCTTTTCGTTCAAATCTGCCAAATTGCCTACATCTTTGAGTATCAATTCAACCTCTCTGTTTCCCTGAGGAGCAAAGCTTGCGATGACAGCCACAGAGCCCTGTTCGCCAATATACCTATGACCAAGCTCCTTTTCCTGCTCAATAAGATCCTGCCAATAATTGCTGCCATGCAGGGCAAAATATTCCTCGCTCTTTTCCACCAGCTTTCCCAATTGCGGCGACGGCGCTTTATCAATCAATATCTGAACATGGGGATGAATTATGCTAGCGCCACTAGAGGGCAGATGGTTCCATATCCACATCGGATATCTGGCACCTTTATCCACCTGGTGCACAACGGTGATATATTCTTTGGAAGCCATCAGATTATCTAGAATCATTTCCGGGGTAAATTCATCCAGGTCCAGGAAATGCTCCTTGCTCAATGTGCCAACAGCATGGTATTCAGCGAAGGGAAATAGATTGGGGAAGACGAGGCATTCCCCCTTTTCTATCCTGCCCTGGGGGCAAATCTGCGGCGGGAATTTGGGCGTTTGCTGTTCAATATTCTGGGAGCAGAAAAAACAATCCTCTCTGGTGCTCGCTATCACCCGGCTCAAATCCGCTCCATTTCTTTGAGCTTGCCTCCTCCTTCCCGCCCGGGCAACGTTTATCCTGCTATGAGAACCGGTCAACGGGTCCTCTCTATACTCCACAATCTGAGTCTTGCTTTCAAATCGAGTCGGAACCAGTAGCTCCACGGTGATTATTTCCTTTCGAAATTCCATCAGCAACCATTATAGCACATACTGCGCTGGCCTCAGTCTTTGTGTTTCTTGACGGCAACGCGATTTTATAGTAGTATTCATTAATCCTATGCCTTGAGCTAAGGGTATTAAAAGGCGGGGCTTGACATTGGGGGCAAGGGATGTCTAAATAAGAGAAATCATCGGCATCCAGAAAGGGAAAGTTAGCATTTGGTAGCACCCCAGTAGAAAGGGAGGTTGAAAATGAAGCTGGTTGTTATAGGAGTGGGACAGTGTGGGGGGAGAATCACCGACGAATTTGCCAGGATAGGCAAAAGGGCAACCTCGCATCGGGGGATCGAGATAATCACCGACGCCCTTGCCGTAAATACAGATGAAGCTGACCTCAGCGGGCTGAGAAACGTAAGGACCGATTTCCGGCATAGAGTTCTCCTGGGTGGGCGAAAGACTGGCGGTCATGGTGTGGGCAAGATAAATGAGCTTGGTGCCCAGATAGCGAGAGAGGGTAGCGATAAGGTTATCGATGCGGTGCGGGAAACGAGGAGGTTCTATGAGACCGACGCTTTTCTCATAATCGCCTCTGCTTCTGGGGGCACGGGCTCAGGAGGGCTGCCAATAGTTACCGAGGTCCTCAAGGAGAGATATATAGATAAGCCAGTATATACCATGGTTGTCCTCCCCTTTGAGCATGAGGAACACGCCGAGGAAAGATGTATTTATAATACAGCTACCTGTCTCAAATCCGCATACTCGGTTTCAGACGGGGTATTTCTGGTTGACAACCAAAGGTATCTGAGAAAGGACACAAACCTGATAAACAACATGCACAGGATTAACGAGCAAATAGCGGAGCCGTTCTATAACCTTCTCTGCGCCGGCGAGGAGAAGAGACGCAGGCACATCGGGGCTAGAATGGTGGATGCTGGCGATATAATCCAGACCCTGGGCGGATGGACAGTAATAGGCTACGGCAGATCACAGGTATCGCTATTCAGGCTTAGCTCGCTCCGGGGACGGAGCTGGAGGAGGAAGGGGACGGAGACACATAAAGGGATAGCAGCCCTGGACGAGGCCCTGAGTGAGCTCTCCCTTACCTGTAAGCCAAAGGATGCGGGAAGCGCTTTATATTTGCTTACATCCCCTGCCGGGGAAGCGAATGTGGACATCGTTAAGGAGATTGGTGATTATTTGAAGGAGCTAATGGAAGAAGCTGTAATCAGGAGTGGCGATTATCCTCGAGAGAGAGGAAACCTCAATGTGACTCTCATTCTTTCCCAGCTTAGCGATGTGGAAAGAGTTAGGGGATACTATTACCGATTAACAGATTCGGCGCCCACGGCAAAGAAGAGGCACAAGGAGGCTGAGGCAAAACTTAGAGAGATAGCGGATGCCTCAAAAGATATACCATCGCTGTTATAAAGCTGATAGCATGCAATAACGCTATTTCCTTTACTTCACCATATTAATGAAAGTATCTATTATTTCGGGGTCAAACTTTGCCCCCTTATCCTCTTGTAAAGCAGCAATTGCTTCCTCTTTAGAAAGCGCCGGTCGCCAAGGACGAGGCGAAGTCATCGCATCATAGGCATCACATATAGATACCACCTGGATTGCACTCGTTATTTGCCTACCCGATAGACCATCCGGGTAACCACTACCATCCATGCGTTCATGATGGTGCCTTGCGATGTGGCGAACCTCAGTGATGAAAGGGAGGTGACTAAGGATCTCATCTCCAACTACGGGGTGAAGTTTCACCATCTCCCATTCCTGAGGTGCAAGCTTGCCGGGCATGTTCAGAATAGACTCGCTGACCCCGATCATCCCAATATCATAAACGAAGGCCGCCTGCTTTATTGTCTTTATCTCCACCTCGCTCAAAGAAAGCCTCAAGGCCAGCTGCTCGCTCAACTGAGCTACCTTCTCCATATGCCCCTGGGTGCACAGGTTCCTGCCGTCTACCCAAGAAGCTATAGCACAAAGCACCTGAAAGGAACTATCCTCAAGTTCAGTGAACAACTGACGGCTCTTTATCAAGGCACCAGTCTGAGTAGCAAGGATGGTCAGCAGCTCAAGATCCCCTTCGCCAAATAACCTAGGTGCTTTCTCACGAAAGACATGTAACAGACCGAGGGTTTCATTATTGCTCCTTATGGGGAGCAATAATATCTCCATGCCTTGAGCTCTGAGGGGCAGAAAACCATCCTCAGGGTAGCGGTGGCCAACGCGCTCGAAAAGGGGATGCTCCTTCACATCGGTAAAAAGTACCGCTTCCCCCATCTCCCCAACCCAAGACCTGATGCCTCTTTCCAGCAAGGCATTGGCTAATCGGGCGACAAGCTCCCATGCCCCCGAGGCGGCAGCAATCACCAAACCCCGCTTCAAGCTATCGAAAAGGAGGATGGCACCCCCACTGGACTTTGTCTGATTGACCCCGCTATTAAGGATGAATTTCAGTACTTCCCTTTGATCCTGGCTTCCAATCATAGATTGGCTTACCTTATACAGTCCGACCAGCTCCTTAAGCCGCACGTTCTCATCAGCAAGCTTCTTCCTATCCAAAGCCTTGGCTACGGCACTGCAGAGCTCAGCGCGGTCAAAGGGCTTAACGATGTAATCATATACGCCGTGTTGAATTGCTGCCCGCGCTGTTTCAATACTGGCATAACCGGTGATGAGCACAGGTACAGTCTCTGGGCTTACCTCTTGAAACTCTCGAACGAGCTCCAGGCCTCCCATATGGGGCATAACGATATCAGTAAGGAGCAGGTCAAAGGTCTGCTGCGCCAGCTGCAAGGCTTCTTCCCCACCACCCACAGCCACCGTTTCATATCCTTCACGATCAAGGATCTCCTGCATCATCTCCCGCTCCGCGGGCTGATCATCAACAATGAGAATTTTTTCTTGTCTCACCGCTACCAAACCTCCTCTCAAGGTATTTAGTTCAGTGCCCACGCCTAGCGCTCCAGCAGCTTTGCCAATTGACCCATAAGAGATTCTTTGCTAAAGGGCTTAGCAATAACCCCGTCGACTCCGCTCTTGGTCATTTCCTCACTATCAAGCTGGACCCCCCAGCCGGTGATAAGAATAATCGGCGTTCTTGGACTCTTCTCTTTGACTGCTTTAGCAACCTCCCATCCCGAGACATCGGGCATTCCCAGGTCGGTAATTACCAAGTCGTAGTCGCCCTGCTCAAATAAGGCGACAGCCACCGCTCCCTGAGCGACTACCGCTACCCGGTGTCCCATCTGAGCGAGCATCAATTCAAGAACTTCGCTTACCTCGGGATCGTCATCAACCAACAGGATATTTGCCTTCCCGGTAGAGTCAGGCAAATCAGGGGAAAACTTCTGCTCCATCTCTCCGTCCTCCACAGGTAATTTGACGTGAAAAGTGGACCCTTGGCCCAAGATGCTGTCCACTTCGATGCTACCGCCATGCCTGGTGATAATACCATAGGTTATACTAAGCCCCAGCCCCATACCGTTAGGGCCTTTGGTGGTAAAGAAGGGATCGAATATCTTAGTTTTTACCTCCTCCGGAATGCCGGCACCAGTATCGGCAATGGAGAGAACCACTTCGTTTTCCTCCTTCCACGCCTTGATGTTGATCTTACCCCCCTGAGGCATACTATCCACAGCGTTGAAGATGATATTAAGCAGCGCCTCTCTTAACTCCGCCACATCCCCCCGCACTGAGTTTGCCGCATTCACCTCTATCCCAACGTCAATCTCCACGCCATCCCTTTGGCGACGCTCGGCAAAGCGGGGTTCTGCCATCTGCAAAGCGCTCCTGACCAATTGATTCACCTTCACCTGATCGAAAGCCTGATCTCTTCTCACCCTGGTAAAATCCTGAAGCCGACGCACCGTCTTAGCTGCGTCAAGGGCTGCTTGCTCGATTGCCGTGACACTTTTTCGTAGCTTTGGATCCTCCATATCCTCCAGAACCAATTGCGCCCGGCCCAAGATGACCGAAAGCACGTTGTTGAAGTCATGGGCCACCCCTCCCGCCATCTCGCCCAAAGCCCTAAGCTTCTCTGACCGCACCATGTACTCCTGTGCCGCGTTCAGCTCCTCATAAGCCTGCCTCGCCTCCTCATAGGCTCGCTTGGCCTCTTCATAAAGTTGCGCATTCTGGATCGCGACCGCGAGCTGGCCGGCAATCTGCTCCAGGATCTTCTGCTCCCTTTCCCCATAGGAGTTGGGGCTACAGCTGGTCAGATTTAAGGTGCCAAAAACCTCCCCCTTGGAGTAGAGTGGCACGCGGATCGCAGACCTGAACCCCTCCCGGAAAAGGCTTTCATCCGCGGGGAACTGCCTCTGTTGAGCAAAATCGTTTTCAATATGAGCGCATTTGTGAGCAATGACCCATGCCGCCACCGACTTCTTCAGCGGAATAGTGACTCCGGTACTCAGCTCCATGGGGCCCTCCGAGGACACAGCCAGGAACCTCATCTGGTCTCCCTCAACCACCCCAATGCTGATGCGGTCAAAATCGACCAGATTTTTCAGCGCTGTGGCAAAAGTCTCGTATACCTTCTCCATGGCCAAACTGGAGCCGATAGCCCTTGTTAGCCTGCTGATCATCTCAATCCACTCCGCCCTATCTTTAGCCTCCTGATATAGCCTGGTATTCTCTATAGTGACCGCTGCCTGATTGGCTACGGTGTAAATGAGTTCCAATTCATCAACAGTGTACATCTTTTGGGAGTGTTTTGGACCAAGCAAAATCACACCAATCAGGTTGTCCTTCACCTTCACCGGAACCAGCACCCTAGTTTCCAGTTCCTCCAATTGTTCCCGTTCCAATCTCCACATGGCACGAAGCTGGGGTACCCGCTCCAGGTCCTCCGCAGTTAAGCAGCGATCTGCTCTAGCCATGAAAGCCACCGCCGGGTTATCGCGCTCCAGATGCATCTGGCTCACTGCCGGAGCGTCATAGCCTCTCAGCGCCCGGGGGAGATACCGCTTTTGCTCCTCGTCCAACAGGAACAAGCCCCCCTTTTCCGCCTCCACCGTCCACATAAGGTTATCCATCAGCCAGCTTGCCTGGTCCTCCAACTCGGGCATGGCGCTCAGGGCACGGCTGGTGCTCCTGAGCATGTGCCGATAATCGCTGTGCTCTCCGGCGAACAGCCCACCGATCGGCCTTCGCATCAACCGAATTAGAAGCTGCAAGGCGATAGCAAAGATAAGCGCTATGCCAACCGCTCTGCCCCAGCTCATGAGATCAAGTACATCATTGGCAGCGAACCAAGCTACACCAGCGAGAAGGAGAACAGCGGCAATGATTAAGCTTTGGAGCGAGTAACGAAGTCCACTTCTGACGACGATTTGAATATCGAGGAGCCTGTATCTGAGAATGGCGTAGGAGAGCAGGGCAGCATTGATCAGGTTGCCGCTATGGTCAATAGGGTACCACCTCCAGCCTGGAACGACGTTGGCCACTGAGAGCGCCATGGCAATACAGACGCCAGCTAAAGGGTAGGCGATACGGTTGCGGGCAAAGGGGTCCCTTTCCTTACGATACCCCTGCACCAAATGGAAGACCGCCATGGCGGGAAAGACGTATGCAACGGGTGTCAGAGCCAACGTAGCGAACCCCAGCTCATGATGTAACACTCCATCAACGTAGTAGGCACTTTCCACTGTATAACCCGTGATAGTGAGCACGGCAAACAGAGCGCACAGGCCATAGCCCAGAGAAAGCAACACTAATGGCTGAGATTTACCGAGGAAGACTCGCACAAAATGAAACATGGTCACAGAGGCAAAAACGCCGCACACGACCAAAAATCTATTCCACAAAAGAGGATCGACATCGGAGGGATTGGCGTGAAGCATGAAAGAGCCAAAGCTCCACAGCATGAGCAAGAAGGCGTACCAGATAAAGAGCTGATTGACCCTTCTATCCAGGCTTTGCCTCGCCGCCAGCACAATGAGCACGACATATACTGAGCAGGCAGCCAGCGGAATAATAGTGCCAACATTCCAGTGCATCAAAAGGCCTCTATTTACTTACGTGCTCTAATTTGGTTTCAAAAGCTTGTCTATAATCTCATCCCGGGCATTTATCTGCGGCGGCTTCAGGTGAGCAAGCTCTGCCCCGGCGGCTTGCTGCTCCAATATGTACCGGCCAAATGCCCCTTCCGGCAGCAGGGTCACCCGCAACAGCTCCCAGCTAAGCGTATCCTCCACATCAGCCCAGTGCTCAGCCCACTCTTTGTTTGATTCTTTCAAGCTTTGATGAACGGCAAGCTTGATTTCCTCAGCAGTCTTGCCTTGCCGCTTCAACTCTATGTATAGATGAAGGACAGGGGGATCATTCCCATGCACTTCCTTGCGCGCCGTCCACCCGTTGTAACCGATCCCCGAGTTTTCTATCGCCTGCCACAGCGTTTTTTCGGTGAAGCGGAAAAAGCCGCCGATATCGATGGTGTCATCGCAACGGGCGTAAAAGAGTACCTGGGGCAGATCTATGTCCAGCTCTTCATTGCGCAGCGCCGTTACCTGAAGCCAGTCGCCAATCCGGTAGCGGACAAAGGGTCCCCCCTGAAGGCTGGTGAACACCATTTCATATATATTCCCCGCCTCGACCTCGTCCAGGAGCACGGTGCGCGGCCGATAGCTCCGATCTCTCTTTGATCTTAGATGCTCCTCCTCGGGAATGAACTCGTAGAAACCAATAGTGGGGGTAAAGACCATGCCTTTGTAGTCCCATGTCTGTAGGGCAGCCATAAGCATCTCTGTGGAAGCATACATCTCCAGAGGATATCGGCCCCAATAATACCTTAGCTTCTCTCTAAGGACGCTGGTATCCATGCCTGCGGAGAGCAATGCCTTCAGATTCCATATGTCCCGGGGCAGCGGCGGCCGCCCTGCCAGCTTGCTTTTGACCAGCCCCTTGGCCATGCGAGGTATAGCCCTGGGGCGGGAAAGCATAGAGGAAGGGCTGGTGGACGCCCCCTGGCTGAACTGCTCTCCTATCGCCACCAGAATGCTAGAAACGGCAAAAACGATATCTAACCCCTTTACCAGGGCCATAGAGTAGCCCTCCCGTATTCTCTCAACAAATTCCATCTGTTCCGCCTCATCCTTGGGAGGCATTACCTCAAAATTGAACTCATCGTCGAGAAGGCCAGCCATCGCCCCGGAGGCAAAGGGGGGAGGAGCCATACCGTAGAGAAGCTTATCGTGATCTCGTACAATCAATTGCCCCCTCCTCTTGGCCGAGGAAAGGGCTAACATAGCGACGACATAATATCCTACCTCCCTATAGAGCCTCTCGGTAATCGGGACCCATTTGCAAGGGTACTCTCCCGACCTTCCCGAGGTCCGCTGCCACAATATGGGCTTCTCAGGCAGAACGTCCTCCCTTTGCTCCAGCAGGTAGGGAACATAATCTTTGTAGGTGGTCAGAGGAACTCGCTGGCGAAAGTCTTCTAAGCTGGAGGGCTTCATCCCCCACAGCAGCTTATCTCCCAGCTCGCAATCCTGAAGCAGCCTCAATTGCTCCAAGAGCAGATGCCTCTGGGTTTCTACGAACTCATCAACGCTAAAATCGATGAAACCGCAGTACTTCTGCCAGATCTCCTTCTTCTTGCGCTTGCGGATGAGTTCCCTGGCAGTGCTCATCTTAAGGCCTCGCTTACTTTTAGAGTCTTGAAGCAAGCCGCAATATGCTTCCCACCGGGGATCCTTTTCAAAGATACCCAGTCGAAGGAGCAGGCTATCACAAAACTAGCGATTCCGATGACCAGTGCCAACATTGTCCTTCAAGTCCTATTACTACGGCTCAGCGCCTCGCCCTGATCACCACATTGAGGACCTCGCGGATGTCCTCTGGCTTAAATGGCTTGCGAATGAGCAGCAGAGGTCCCATGGCCATCGCCTCCAGGGCTATGGGATCATCGCCATAACCGGTGATGATGGCCACCACCGCCTTCTTATCCTTCGCCTTTATCGCAGCCAGAGCCTCGGCGCCGCTGATACCAGGTAACACCAGGTCAAGGAAAATCAAGTCGAAGTGCCGCCCTTCCACCTGGGTCAGGGCTTCCTCTCCACTACCCACAGCGACCACTCTATAACCCTGGGCCGAAATGACATCCTCAAGCACTTCGCGTACCCCGGGATCGTCATCAACGATGAGCACAACCCCTCTCACCGAAGCCGCCTGCTGAGCAATCCATTCATCCAGTATCTCTCTCTTGAACCTCCAGTTCCCTCCTATCTTGGTGGCAGGGATTTTGCCCCGCTGAGCCAGCTTGTACACGGTCATGTAATTTATTTTGAGATACTCTGCTGCTTCCTTTGCCGTCATCAAGTTTTCCACAATAATAAACTCCCTATGTAGATTAACATTTTAACCTGCTTGGTCAAATTTTATGTTATTTTGAGCAAGAGTTAATAGTTTAGCACGATTTAAACTTATATGTCAAGAGCAGCAGTAGCTGTCTCGGGTGGCTATCCTAAACAACTAAAAATTAGGCGCCATGAGTTCTCGGGCAATATGCAGGAAGCCCAAAGGAAGCCGTTCCTGAAGTACGGATTTTCTCTTGACATCCCCCTCCCACCATGATAAATTTTACGTCGGGCTTGCCAAGATAGAGTGCAGAAGCTGCAATTAGTTCTCAATTTTAGGAAAGGGGGATTGTGATGCCCAATATGATCGTTTGCGTGAAGCAGATAGCAGACCCAGAGGCACCACCAGGCAGTTTCAGAGTGGATGAGGCAACAAAAAGCGTTATCCCTGCCTCTGGAGTATCGCAGGTGGTCAGTCCCTTTGACGAGCAGGCAGTGGAGGCAGCGCTAAGGATCAAGGATGCGCATGGGGGCAAGATCACGGTGCTCAGCCTGGGCAAGGACTTCGTTATGGATGTAATACGGAAACCCATGGCCATGGGCGCTGATGAGCTGATCTTGCTTCAGGATCCAGCCTTTGAAAGCGCTGATAGTCGCTCCACCGCCTATGCTCTGGCGATGGCTATCAAGAAGGTAGGGGAATATGACCTCATATTCTGCGGCCGGCAGGCTGCGGACTGGGACGCCGGTCAGGTGGGCTCTGGCATCGCCGAGTTCCTAGGCATTCCCAGCGTAACGGTGGCCAAGATGGTGGATATGGTTGATAGCAAGGTGAAGGTAGAGCGTGTGGTCGTCGATGGCTCTGAGGTGATCGAAGTTTCTCCCCCGGTGCTGGTCACAGTAAGCAACGAACTCGGTGAGCCTCGGTATCCAAAGCTCAAAGGGATCATGGCGGCAGCGAGGAAGGAAGTGCCCACCTGGACTGCCCAGGATATTGGCGCTGATACCTCGCAGCTAGGTGCCGCCGGGGCACGAGCCAAGCTGCTCAAGCTCTTCGTTCCGGTCAAAGAGGGAAAGTGCGAGATCATCGAGGGCGAAAACCCTGAAGATGCAGCAGTCAATCTGGCGCTTAAGCTGAGAGAGGCCAAGTTAATATAATCTGATTTTCGAGTGCTTCTAAGGAGGTAAATATAAATGGCTGAGAATAAAGGGGTAATGGTTTGTGGCGAGATTATCGAGGGAAAGCTGGCTGCCATCACCTTAGAGATGCTCGGCGGCGCCAGGGCGCTGGCCGATACTTTGGGTGAGGAGCTCTCTCTGGTGCTAATGGGTAGCGGCGTTGGCAATCTAACCAGTGAAGCTATCGCCTGCGGCGCTGACAAGGTATACGTTGTTGATGACCCCCTCCTGGCTGACTATCAGACCGATAGCTACATAGTAGTGATGGAAAAGGTAGTGAAGCAGGTTGCACCAAACATCCTGCTTTTGGGGCAGACGGCAATGGGGCGCGACCTGGCTCCGAGGCTGGCTTTCAGGTTGGATACCGCCGTCGCCATGGACTGCATAGAGCTGAGCATTGACCCCGATTCAAAGCTCATGCTGGGCACACGCCCTGTATATGGAGGGAACGCCAGGGGGGTATACGCATCTGAAACCAGACCCCAGATGGCTACCGTGAGGGTCAAAGCGATGGAGCCCAAGGAAAGGGATGATTCGAGGAAAGGGGAAGTGATAAGCATCGAGTCAGGTCTGGACCCCTCCATGATCAGAACTAAGATCGTGGATAAGTTAAAGGAGGAGGTTGTGGGGATCAAACTGGAGGATGCCGAGGCTGTGGTCTGCGGCGGACGAGGTATAGGCAGCCCGGAGGCCTTCCAAGACCTTGAGACGCTGGCCAAGATCCTAGGGGGGGCGGTAGGGGCTACCAGACCCCCGTGCGATAATGGATGGGTACCTTCTACCATACAGATTGGACTCACGGGCAAGATTATTAGCCCCACTCTCTACATTGCCGTGGCCCTATCCGGCTCCAGCCAGCATATGGCAGGATGCACCGGGGCGAAGAACATCATCGCCATAAACAAGGACCCCGAGGCTAACATATTCAAGGAGGCCCGCTTCGGGGTGGTGGGTGATTACAAGAAGGTGCTCCCCGCTCTCACTGAGAAGCTGAAGGAACTCCTCGCCGGCTGAGGAAGAAGAAAATCGGCTCCTATATGAAAGTCACCGCCTAGTATAAGGCTGGGCGGTGACTTTTTATCCCCAGGGGATGAGAGCTTGTATTGCCTTTAGCTCTCTCTACCTCCCTCAGCGATGATCTTTTGTGCGATATGGAGCGGCACCTCTTCGTAGTGGCTGAACTCCATCTGGTAGCTCCCCCGGCCCTGGGTCATGGACCTCAGGTCTATGGCATAGCGAAGGACCTCAGCCATTGGTGCCTGGGCCTCGATGATGTTCAAGCCGCCCTCCGGGTTCATGCCCAGCACCCTACCTCGCTTGCTATTGAGGTCGCCCATGACATCCCCGGTGAAGCTCTCGGGAACAGTGATCCTCATGTTCATTACCGGCTCCAGGAGCACCGGCTGTGCCTGGGCTAGCCCTTTCCTAAAGGCATGAGAGCCAGCAATCTTGAAGGCTATGTCCGAGGAATCCACAGTGTGATAACTGCCATCGTAAAGGGTTACTCCTATGTCAACAACAGGGTACTTAGCCAATACCCCCTCGTTTACAGCCTCAGCAACCCCCTTCTCTACAGCCGGGATGTAGTTCTTGGGCACTACACCACCCACAATCCGATTGCCAAACTTGTAGCCCTCTCCCCGCGGTAGTGGCTCCAATTCGAGAAATACATGCCCATACTGACCATGCCCCCCGGTCTGCTTCTTATGCTTATACTCAGCCTTAGTGGCCATAGTGATAGTCTCCTTGTAAGGCACCTTGGGGGTTTCCATCCTGACATCGACGCCAAATTTGCGCAGCATTTTCTCTGCAGCCACCTCAAGCTGGGCCTCCCCGATACCAGAAAGAATGGTCTCCAGGGTATCGGGGTCCCGGCGCACCTCAAGGGAGTGGTCCTCTTCAGTGAGCCTTGCCAGCGCCATGCCCATCTTATCCAGGTCTGCCTTTGTCTTGGGATGCACCGCAACGCTGAGGACCGGCGAAGGAAGCTCTCCGAAGGTCAAGGCCAGAGGATGGTCTCGGTCGCAAAGGGTATCTCCAGTGCCAGTATCCGCCAGCTTGGCCACAGCCCCAATATCCCCAGCGATCAGGCGCGGCACAGGCTCCTGAGCCTTGCCCCTGAGCACATAGAGCTGTCCGATTCGTTCTGCCTTGCTTTCAGTGCTATTCCACACCGTGGAATCGCTGTGGATAGTGCCGCTATAAACGCGAAAATAGGTAAGCTTGCCCACATAGGGATCGGCACTGGTTTTGAACACCAGGGTCGCCAGCGGGGCAGTGGGATCTAGCTCGATTTTTTCCTCCTGCTTTGTTGTAGGGTTTACTGCCATAATTTGGTCCCGGTCTTTGGGAGAGGGCAAGTAATTGCAAAGGGCATCAAGCATCATTTTGATGCCCAGGTTCTTTAGCGCCGAGCCAACTAGGATGGGCACCACCTGCCCCCCTATGGTCGCTGCTCGCAACCCCCCTAGGATCTCCTCCTCGGTGAGTTCCTCTCCTTCCAGATATTTGGTGATAAGGCTATCGTCAGTCTCAGCTACTGCCTCCACCAGCTTCTCCCGAAATCCCTCCACTTGACTGACCAGAGAATCGGGAATCTCCCCCTCTTGCCACTGAGAACCGCTATAGGCCTTCATTTTAGCCACATCGACCACGCCCTGAAAATCATCCTCGGAGCCGATGGGAAGCTGTAGCGGGAGACAGCTCCTGCCAAAGTGAGACTGGAGCTGATCCACCACCTTAAAGAAGTCGGCATTCTCGCGATCGATCTTGTTGACCAAGATGATGCGGGGGATTTTGTATTCCTCAGCGTAGCTCCACACCAGCTCGGTACCCACCTCCACACCGGAAGCAGCACAGACAACGATTACAGCGCCATCGGCGACTCGCACCGCAGATTTGACCTCGGTGACAAAGTCGGCGTAGCCCGGGGTGTCAATGACGTTCAGTTTGCACCCCTGCCACTCACAGGGAACCAGGGAGAGATAGACACTGATCTTGCGCTTTATCTCCTCTGGGTCGTAGTCCGAGGCGGTGTTGCCCTGGTCCACCTTGCCCAAACGGGTGATCGCCCCTGAGTTGAAGAGCATAGCTTCAGCGAGCGAAGTCTTCCCCGCACCGCTATGGGAAAGCAGAACAACATTGCGCATCTGCTCCATAGCATAATGATGCATCAAGCCACCCCCTTTTCTTTACTCGATCTCAATCTTGGTCCTGCCCTTTTTCTTGCCTTTCCCCGCTCCTTTTTCCCGCTCCTCCACGTGCTCGATAGCTCGATCGACAATGCTCCTCAGGGCTAGGAGCATCTCCTTTCGCGCTTCATAGACATGGCTCCTGGTTTCCTCTGGCAGCCAGCGAAGCCGGTGAGGGCGGAAGCGGAGTACATACTCCTCTCCTGGCTCATGCTCGACTTCAAAGATCCTCTCGCCCATATCCTCACCCCCTCTCAATCATTTCTTTGGCCCAAACCTGATGCGCAACCCCTCATCCTCGAATTTAGCCTCCTCGACCACTAAACCAACAAGCGTGCGAGGGAGGATGATGTTTCTTCTATAGCTTCCCACCTGGACAAGGAGCTCATCGCCATTCCGCACCAGGGAGACATCCGACTTGGTAACAAAGGGCAGACTCAGGGTCAGCACATAATAGCCATCCTCCTTTTCAATGTCCTGTGCTTGCCCATGGTAGAAAAGCTGGGCCGGGTCTCGATCGCCGTAAAGAGCCTGTGCCATAACCCTGAGCATCGGCATCCCCACCACTTCGTGCTCAAGGAGCGGGACGCTCAGGATAGGCAATGGAGCGAAGCATTCCTCGATAACCTGGTAATGCCTCGTTTGGCTCTCCTTCCACGAGTCGAAGTAGCGGTCAGACACCTCCTCCGGAATAAGGCGATTGCAGACTATGAGGTCGGTGGTATAGCCGTAAAGGTTGAGGTAGGTGAAGGTGCGCTGCGCCTCCTTGATCACCATCCTCTCCGGGTTAACCACAATGCGTACCGATGCCTTCTCTGGGTCTGTGAGCAGGGCGCGCATCCTCACCAGCTCTTCAAAGAGGCGCTCTGCCGACTGGAAGACCTCATCCCCAGGAAGTGGAATATTGAGGAACGGCCTGACAAA
>Ga0180434_10004771_pt1 | contig 16319 bp, 10 predicted proteins | sample SS_ome_7_FD_132453 | JGI IMG/M metagenome (GOLD analysis project Ga0180434, IMG submission 132453) | Hypersaline lake sediment archaeal communities from the Salton Sea, California, USA - SS_1_D_2 metaG | ecosystem: Environmental > Aquatic > Non-marine Saline and Alkaline > Hypersaline >...
CCTTTTCCTTTCCATCTCTACTTAGAAGCCTTATCAAAAATAGTCCATCATAAAGAAATAAAAAAAGCTGGTTTTAAAATAACGGCAGACCCGTGTAATGGGGCTGTTTCTCCTTTTCTTAAATCCTACAGCCATTTTTTTGGACTGAAAATGATTCTGATAAATGATGAAATCGATAAACCTTTTTCTCATTCTCCGGAGCCTTCTATTGAAAATTCATCCCAAGCTGAAGCTGTGGTAAAAGCAACAGACTCAGATCTCGGTTTCCTCTTAAATTCTGATGGGAGTCGAATATCTCTCATCTCAGAAAAAGGAAAGGCTTTGAGCGAAGAAATGACTCTACCGCTCTGCCTGCTTTCTTTAAAAGAAAAAATAAAAAAAGTTGTGTCTACAGTGGCTTCTTCTTCCCTCATCGACTGGGCAGCCAACGAAGCAGATCTGGAAGTCATCAGAACTAAAGTAGGACAGTCTTCAGTAACCCACACCATTCTGGCTGAAAGAGCCAAAGCAGGGGGAGAAGGAAGTGGAAGCTTGGCTTTTCTTCCTTTTTCTCCAGGATACGATTCTCTTCTTGCTTTGACTCTGATTCTTGACCTCATGGCTAAGGAGGGGAAAAAACTATCTGAAATCATCTCTCCTTTTCCCTTGTTTGTTCGAAAAAAAATAAAAATCAACGTATCTCCAGTCAAAATATACGGGATTATGGACCGGCTTGAAGAGCAATATTCCAAAGAAAATCCAGATTATACAGATGGAATCAAAGTGAACAGAAAGAATGCCTGGTTTATCATTCGGCCTTCTCTCACTGAATTTATATTAAGGATCATGGTGGAAGGAAAAGACACAAAAACCATTTCTTCCATTGAAGAAGAAATTCAGGAAAGGATTGAAATTTGAGGATATCTGATCTAAAAATAAGCATTTCCGGAATAAGAGGCATTGTGGGTCAAAGTCTGACACCCCAGCTGATTTTAAAATTTTCAGAAGCTTTTTCCAGCTTTATCGGAGAGGGAGAAATCGGCGTGGCCCAGGATACCAGGCCTTCCGGAAATATGCTCAAATACTCGGTTTTTTCCGGGATTCTTTCATGCGGTGCCACTCCCATTGATATGGGAATCCTGCCCATCCCCTCCCTTCAAGTATACATCAAGTCAAAAAAACTAAAAGGGGGGATTTCAATCACAGCCTCTCATAATCCAGTGGAATGGAATGCCCTTAAACTCATAAAAAACGGAGGCTTTTTTCTCAATCCCTATGAAGCTGAAGAATTATTGGATTATTATTATCAAGGAAAATTCAAAAGAGTTCACAAATCAGGTATCATAAAAAAGGAACCTCATTGCTTCAAAATTCATGAAAATAAGATCCTGAGATTCATTAATGTTGAAGCCATCAAAAAAAAGAGACCTAAGGTCATTATCGATCCTTGTGGAGGAGCTGCCTCTCCCTATGTGAAAAATTTTCTGGAAAAATTGGGGTCTGAAGTCATTTGTATCAACTGCCAATTTGCCAATGGTTTTCCCAGAAACCCCGAACCAAAACCAGAAAACATAGGGAAACTATGTGATTCAGTAAAAAAATACGAGGCTGATATAGGATTTGCACAAGACGCTGATGCGGACAGATTAGCTGTCGTAAATGAAAAAGGAAAACCTATCGGAGAAGAATACACTCTGGCCCTAGCCGTTAAACACAGCTTATCCTACAGAAAAAAAACTCCGGTTGTGGTGAATCTTTCCACATCCCGAATTATGGAAGATATAACCCAACAAATGGGAGTCAGGCTCATAAGGACCAAGATTGGAGAAATCAATGTTTCCAGAAAAATGCTGGAAACAGGAGCCAAAATCGGCGGTGAAGGAAACGGAGGGATCATCCATACGGAAATACATGCCTGTCGAGACAGCTTCACCGGCATGGCTCTGATCCTTGAATATTTGTCTGTTTCAGATAAAAGCATATCCCAACTCAGACAAGAACTTCCCACCTATTTTATGATCAAGAAAAAAGTAAAGGCCAGTTACAGAGAACGGAAAAGGATATTCAATTTAATAGCGTCAAAATTCAAACAGGGAAAAATCAATTTTGAAGACGGAATAAAAATTGACTACCCTGAATTCTGGCTGCATGTCAGGCCATCAAATACCGAGCCAGTGATGAGAATCATTATTGAAGGAAGAGATGAAAAATTTATCCGTTCCTTATATTCTGAAATAAAGGAGCTCATATAAGTGGAAATCATAATTTTGCCTTCCTATAAACAGGTCAGCCATGAAGTCAGCCGCAGGATCATCTTGTCTGTCCGCAAAAATCCTGGTTTGGTTCTGGGACTGGCTACCGGAAAGACCATGCTGGGAGTGTATCAAAACCTAGTGAGCACCTATCAAAAAGAAAACATTGATTTCAGTCAAGTAATCACATTTAATCTTGACGAATACATTGGCTTGTCTCCTAACGATCCCCTTTCCTTTCATTCCTACATGAAAGAAAATTTTTTCTCAAAAATAAACATAAATCCAGAAAACACACACATCCTGCCAACTCAACCTAATGATATTGAAGATGCCTGCCGGGAGTTCGAAAATTTAATAAAAAAATCAGGAGGAATTGACCTTCAGATTCTGGGGATCGGCAGAGAAGGACATATCGGATTCAATGAACCCTCCTCCTCACTTCAAGCCAGAACCCGAGTGAAAACCTTAACAAAAACCACATTAAGGGACAACTTCGGTCTAGAAAAAGGGCCCAGATTTGCTCTCACTATGGGGATCGGTACCATTATGGATTCCAATCAGATCCTATTGATGGCCTCGGGAAAAGTTAAAGCTCAAGCTATTGCCAGAGCTGTTGAGGGCCCTCTTTCATCTTCCTGTCCAGCCTCCATCCTTCAATTTCACAGAGATGCCAAAATCATCCTCGACCGACAGGCTGCCTCTCTTTTAAAAAGAAAAGATTATTATAAATGGGTATGGAAGCACAAAAATGAGGTTAACGATGTCATCAAAGATAAAAAATAGTTCAAAAAATTTTTTTATTCCTCTTATTCTTTGTCTGTGTTTGGGTTTGTCGGGATTTCCTGCTTCTCAGGAAAACAGTTTATATGGAGAAGAAAAGGTAAAAATTTGGGAAGAGGACATCCAAATTCCCACTTTTGTCACTGGGGAACCGGATATATTTCCCATTTTTTACAATGGAAGAGCTTACCAGGGAGCCCAAGGGAGAGTGTATCCCTATCCCTTGCTAGACAATCTAACTGACAACCGGGAGATAAAAACATGGAAAGCCCTTTATCTAGAAAATAAATATATTAAGTTATGTGTTCTTCCTGAACAGGGAGGAAAACTTTTCTCTGCCTTGGACAAAACCAATCATTATGACATCATATATCGCCAGTCTGTGATCAAACCCGCTCTTATCGGAATGCTGGGCGCCTGGACATCCGGGGGGATCGAATGGGATTTCCCTCATCATCACAGGCCGACAGCCTATATGCCTGTGGATTTTACCCTGACAAAAAATGAAGACGGCAGCAAAACCATTTGGTTCGGAGAACTGGAACTCAGGCATCAAATGAAATGGGCTGTTGGACTCACACTTTATCCGAACAGATCCTATATCGAAGCCACGGTCAAGCTTATCAACAGAACTCCTGTGGAGCATTCTTTTCTGTATTGGGCCAATGTAGCTGTGCACGCCAATGAGAACTATCAAGTGATCTTTCCTCCTGACACTCAGTACGCCACCTATCATGGAAAAAACCAATTCACGCACTGGCCTATTTCTACAGAATTTTATCACCGAGTCGATTATTCCAGAGGAGTGGATATAAGCTGGTGGAAAAATCATCCATCTCCGACTTCATTTTTTGCCTGGAAAAGCAAAGGCAATTTCCTGGCGGGTTATGACCACAGAAAACAGGCCGGAATCCTTCACTGGGCTGATCATCACACAGTGCCAGGTAAAAAATTATGGAACTGGGGAACTGGTGAAAAAGGAAAAATGTGGGAAAAAATTCTCACGGAAAAAGACGGCCCCTATATTGAACTGATGGTGGGAGCTTATTCAGACAATCAACCGGATTATTCATGGATACACCCCTATGAAAAAAGAACCATCAAGCAGTACTGGTATCCTCTTCAGGAAATGGGAGGAGTGAAAGCGGCCAATTTGGAAGCAGCGTTAAACTTAGAGTTTCCTGATAAAGATAAAGTTAAAATTGGGATTAATCTCACTCAATATAGAAAAAATGTCAAAATCAGGCTCTATTCCGGAGATAAAACCTTATTTGAACAGGACGCGGATATCGGGCCAGGAATTCCCTACATCCGTGAAACCACGCTTCCCGCCGGAATCAAAAAAGAAGAACTCCAAATCAGGCTATTTGCTGATAATCATGAATTGATTCATTATTCTCCCAAAAAATATGGACAAAAAACCATGCCTCAACCTGTGAAACCCCCTTCTCAACCCGATAAAATAAAAACCATTGAAGAGCTCTATTTGGCTGGTTCCAGACTGGAACAGTTCCACAATCCCAGAATCGATCCTTATCAATATTATGAGGAAGTTTTAAGGAGGGATCCTTATGACTCGCGCACCAACACGGCTCTGGGAATCCTTCATATCAAAGCAGCCCGGCATCAACAAGCTGAGCAACATCTCAGACGAGCCATAAAAAGAATCACAGAAAACCACACCAATCCCAGGAACGGAAAGGCCCATTATTATCTTGGGCTGGTTTTAAGAATGATGGGAAATTTTCATGAAGCTGAAGAGACTTTTGGAAAATCTGTTTGGGATCATGCTTGGCGCTCTGCCGCAACCTATCAGCTTGCAGAAATCAGCTGTCTTAAAAAAGATTTATCAGCAGCCCTAAAATACTTATCGGGTCATCTGTCCTCAAACGAAGAGTCAGCAAAAAAATCAAACCTTAAAACCATTGTACTGAGAAAAACAGGCCGCCTTGAAGAAGCTAAAAATTTATGTTTAAAGATATTGAAATCGAATCCGCTCAACTTTTGGGCTAAAAATGAGCTCTATCTTGTCCTCCTCAAAAAAAAGGACCTCACTCACTCACGATCTGTTTTAGCGGATTTGAAAAAACTCATGCGACAATACAAACAGTCTTATCTAGAACTGGCTTTGGATTATGGAAAGTGTGGATTTTACCAGGATGCGATCAACGTTCTTTTGAGATACACCCAAATCAACTCCTCACATCCCCTGCCCTATTATTACCTAGGATATTATATGGAGAAAAAAGGGAACAAACAAAAAGCCCTTGATTTCTACCAAAAAGCATCCTGTTTATCACCTACTTACTGCTTCCCTTTTAGACCAGAATCAATAAAAGTCCTCCATCAGGCGATTAAGTCTAATCCTGGAGATTCAAGAGCAGCCTATTATCTAGGAAACTGCCTTTTTGAAGACCAGCCTAAAAAAGCCATTTTTCATTGGGAAAATTCCAGAGAAATAAAAAACGACTTCTTTATGGTTCACCGAAATCTAGGGCTGGCCTATGTGAGAATTGAAAAGGATATTCCAAAAGCTGTTGAAAGCATGGAGACCGCTCTTCAATTGAACCAGAAACATCCACGTCTATTCCTAGAACTCGATCAAATATATGAATTGGCTGAAAAAAGCCCTGAATTCAGGCTTTCACTGCTGAGCCAATCTCATAATGTTGTCAAAAAGAACAGTGATGCCCTGATTAGAGAAATATCTCTTCTTATCCAAGTCGGAGAATACGAAAAAGCCATTAATGCTATGGAAACACATCATTTCCATGTTTGGGAAGGGGGAGGAAGAATTCACAACTACCATGTGGACGCCCATTTACTCAAAGGATATGAATTCTTCTTATCTGAGCAATATGAAAAAGCTTTAACAGAATATAAAAAAGCACTTCAATATCCTCTAAACCATGAAGTTGGAAGACCTTATCTGGGTGGAAGAGAAGCTCAGATTTTCTATTTCATAGGTCATGTCTATGAAAAACAAGACCATCAGCCAAAAGCCACAATTCATTTCAAAAAATCCTCCACTCAAAATATTTCTGAATTCTCTGAGCTTAATTTTTATCAAGCCCTTTCTTTAAAAAAACAAGGTCTATTAACTTTATCCAACGAAAAATTCGATTATCTCATAAACGAAGCCAAAAAGCGTTTGGCTGAAGGAGGACTTTCTGAATTTTTCATTAAATTCGGATCTTTACAGTCTCCATCCAAACAAAAAGCAAGCCTCCGCTACCTTCTCGGCCTTGGTTATTTAGGGAAAGGACAGCTTGAAAAAGCAAAAGCTGAATTACAAAAAACGGTGGACTTGAATATCAATCATTATTGGGCAGCCTTTTATTTAAATAATTTGAATGAGTGGGATTAAAACCAGTTTAAATCCTTTTCATGGACATAATAGACATTTCCTAATATATACATCTGCGCAGTCACAAAATAGAGGGTCACCACCCAAAACACAAACAATCCAATGACAGGAACTCGAATCTGGATCACCTGATTCACAAAAAAAGCAATGATTTCCAAAACAAACATAGACAATACAGCCAGAAAATAATCCCCTTTCATTTTAAACATAGCTTTTATCAACACCGGAAAATTCAGTGGAGCCAATCCATTTTCATAGAGGGCTACAGAAATCAAAGCCATGGGGTAATAAAAGGTCCCTAAAGCAACGAAGATGATAAACAAAAAAGACAGAGAAGAAAGAGGAATGGAAAACTTTACAGCAATAATAAATAATATGACTACAGGCAGATAACATATAAGAGTTGCCATAAATATCCGAAAAGCAGGGAGAAGCATCGATTCCCATAAATCCGACACCTCTGGCCATCCCGGCATCTGCTCCTCTCCATCCCCAACACTTCTGATAATATTCAGCATATAGGCTATCAAAAAAGGATAGATAAAAATCAAGCTCAGAAGAAATCCAAACATAGGAAGAGAATTCAATACGGCAAAAAGGGCGGCCCCCGCTAAAATCACTGTGGTGCCCCTTTTGGCTAGGGGATAAGAAAACACAGTGCCTAAATTTTTCCAAAAAGGAATCCGTTTCTTTTCAGGAAATCTCACCAGCATGAGATCCCTATCACTAAAATTTTTCTTTAGCTTTTGGGATACATCATCCAATTCAGGATCCAACTCCAGAGCTCTTCTTAAATTTTCAAAAGCCTCGTCTCTATTACCCAAATCCAAACAAACAGTCCCTAAATGGGCATGCAGGGATGCGGAATCAGGCCGCTGCTTGATCTTTGAAGAGAGGACTTTATACAATCTTAACTGACTTTCTTTCTCAGGATTTTCTTCTGTCATCATACCCTCCTCTTCTAACCTTTTTAAATATCAAAACAGTAAAGGATCCCCAAACCAAATTCCAATCCTCCAAGATTTATTTTTATATCATTTTCCTTGGCCATGGCCCTTGAAATCCGGAGAGCTGCTCTTATTTTAATGAAATCAAACAAAGGAGGCTGATAATAAATCCCCCCTTCCATATGAAAGCCTGGGGTGGAACCTGAGACAAGGCTTAAATGGCTTTTCTCTTTATAAAAAAAAAGATCGATCCCGACTCCTAAATAGGGAATGAAATCACTTAGGGAAATCATATATTTTCCAGTCAATGTTAAAGGTGTTAGGGAAAAGTATGTGTTTTGATTGGTGACAGTGGAATGGCCAGCTTGAGAAAGACACTTGACCTCAAAAGTAAAGCCTAAATAGTGACTTTTTGAAAAAAATAAATAAGATGCTTCAATTCCAGTTGCTGTACTGGGATTTTCAAATATTTCTTTATATCGATCAGAAGCAATATGAATACTTCCTATAGTCATACCTGCCATAGTGTTTTTTGGACGGACAAGTCTCTGTTCTCTTTGAGAAGTTCCTTCATCTGATTGAGCAAACGAGGGTTCTCCCATGATCAGAATAAAAAAGGCGGTCAGCCCCACACAAAAAAAAAGCTGATAAAATTTTTTCATTTTAATGATCCCACTAACATTATGTTTGAACACGGTCCTTCCACATCATCACGTCTCACCAGGCATACTGTATAGCAATAGTTTTGGCCCAAATCTATATCATTATCAAAAAGCCTCCTATAATCAACCAACATAGAAATCGGTAAAAAAGCCACCTCTTGAAAAGAACCGGCCGATTCAGTATCTATCTTTCTAAAAACTTTATAACCACTAAAAATATTTTCCTGGCATAATTTCAAGCTTTCATGCCACTGTATCAGATTCCCCTGCTCAGAATCAAAAAGGGTTTCATCTTCAACCCTTATGCCTTGAATGATAGTAGGGGGGAACGGAAAAACCTCAATTTCCTCAAACCATTTTTCCGCCATAAACTCATAGCCTAACTCATTTGGATGAAGACCATCCTCACTCAAAAGAGAGGTCCAATCCTGTTCTCCTGTCTGATAAGAATAAAATTCATAGAACATATCAACAAAAGGGATCTTTAATTCTGCTGGTATTTCTCTGATTTTTTTGTTTAAAGCATATAACCTCTGTCTAAAAAAAGGAAGGTAGCCCCAAACATCATCTCTGGGGATAAGGGTTGAAATTAGAGGAAAAACTCCAAAATCAAGACATATCTTTGCCATTTCCCTTAAATTAAAGGCAGCTGTATCCATGGTGATAGAGTTTGTTATCACATCATTGGTCCCTTCCAGGAGAAGAAGGTATCTCCCCTTTTCCTCTGATAACACTTCTGTCATTCGACTCAATCCCCATGCGGTTATCTCACTGGGAACTCCCTGGTTTACGACCTCTGAAATCCCAAAGTTAGAACTCAATATTTCTTCCAGCCTGGGTATATATCCCTTATCTGGGTCAGGTTCAGAATCAATATATCCATAAGTAATGCTGTCTCCGAAACCTATGAAGACATTATCTTTAAGCGAAGGATTGATGATGATCTCCTTTCTTATTTTGTCAGGAATTGTTCTTGGTTTTTCTCTGAGCTCAATAAAATTGATGGTTTCAGATTGCAAAAACCGATCAGATTCCCACACCAATCCGATTCTTCCATTCTCAGTACATACTTTAGGTGAGTTAATAAATCCTTCCCCGCCTTTGATCAGCACTTTTTCTTCTGACCATTGATTTCCCTGCTTGTATCGACACAATATTTCATTTTGTTTTTGGTGGCTTCGGCTCCAGACAATCAGAGGCATATGACCCCAAACCATACTTATGTCAGGAAACAAATCAGCATCCAGATTGTCTGTTATCGGCGCCTCATCACTCCAACCAGTTAAAGTCCTGCGGCACACATTGATTTCATAATCTTCTCCATCATAAACAGACCACACCAGCCAAGGCAGACCTTCTGGGCCGATCTCAGCATCCAGAAGTATGTGAGGAAACCGGTCATTTTTATTAATGCTTTCGGGCATTGACCAATTATAGCCATTAAAAAAACTAAAAAACACTTCTTCTCTTCCTCTTTTGATTCCAGTCCAGAAGACCCAAATTCCGTTTGCCATATCCGCCAATATCTTTGGTTCCTGTATTTCAGAATAATCCGATGAATTTAAAATCCAATATTGGTCTGAAGGCTTGTTCTTTACCACTACCCAATTCCTTGCTTTGGCTTGGAGGCACCATACGGCCCAAAGATCATTGGATCCATCCAAGCAAAAATCAAGGGAGTGAATGGTCCCTCTTTCTTGATGAAAAATTTGGCGTTCAGTCAGAATGGAATCTTCAATGATGCCTGTAAATACTTCTGAATTACCCTCTTGATGGGTTACCCAAAAAAATTGAATTCTGTTGTTTTGATCTTTCTTAATGACCGGAGAACATATCTCCTCACAGGGAAATATATTCTGAGCCACAAGGCTTTCTCCATTTGGAGCAAGGGTACCCAGGTTGAGGTCTTTTTCCTGATCCAAATAATAAAACTGGAGTTCCCCTTGAGGACTCATGAGAGGAGACACCATCTTGCCTTTTATTATATTTTTGTTTTCTCCCTTAAGAAAAGGGCTAAAAAAACAAAAGACAATGATAAAAAAACCAAAAAATATCTTCTTCCTCATAGTCTGTTTATAACAACCTTAAATTATTTTATCAATGAATTCACTTCCAATCTGGGTAGACATCATTTCCTGGCGAGTCAAAAAGAAAGAAGACTTTTCCTGTCTCGACCTCGACCATACAGAGCTTTCCTATATGATCGTGTTTTAAGGATGAATTAAACACAATCAACTGACCATCAGGGGACCAGGATGGAAAATAGTCATAGGTTTCATCTCTTTTTGTCAAGCGAGTCTTCTCACTTCCATCAGAATTCATGAGCCATATGTCTCCTTTTCCGTCTGCTTTGGAACAGACATAAGCTATTTTTTTACCATCAGGGGAAAAACGTCCTCGACAGCTCTTTCCGCCTTGTTCAAGAAAATTGACCTCTTTGTTCTTTAAATCATAGAGAGCCACATCCCAGCCTAGAGTTCTTTTTCCCGTAAAAGTAAGCAAAGAACCATCCGGAGAAATCCAGGGAATGATGTGCCTTTTTTGATAGTCTGGAATTATTCTTTCGCCTTTTCCTGTTTGGATGTCTATTTTGAAAAGATAATCATTACCTCCAAATCCTCCTCCTGTGCTTTTGGCATAAGCTAGGGTTTTATTATCAGGATACCACGCAGGTGTTTCTTCTTTTTTTGAAGATGAAGTTATCTGCTGGATATGAGAACCATCGGCATCCATTATAAAAATATCATAATTCCCTTTGGAATTAGAGGAAAAAGCAATTCTTTTTCCATCAGGTGACCAAACAGGATATTCATCCTGCCATGTGTTATCCGTGACTTTTTTCAAGCCTTCCATTGAAATCAAGTAAATTTCATTGTCTCCATCAAAATCAGACTGGAATATAATTTGGCCTTTGAAATCGATCTCAGGATGAAGAAATTTTTGGGCCGCTTTTTCTTTATACACTCTCTCTTCAACCTCATTTTTCCCTGAACACATCACCAGAAAAAACAGACAAAACCAAGAAATAAAAACAAATTTCCAATCCATAGAAACCATTTATTCTCTCCTCAGGCTTGTTATTCTCAAATGAGTGACGTCCAATCCTATCATCGCCATCTTCCTTAGTCAATCACATGTACATTCTCTCTCTCTTTTTTATGGTCAATACCATTCGTTATAAAAGCTCCTTACATGGGAAGTTTATGATATGATAAAATGAGGTTAATATGAATATGAAAAAGAAAATATTTTTTTATCTTCCTTACATCGGATTATTCATCTTAGTTTTATCCAGTTTTCTCCTCTTTTTAAAGATTCCTTTTATGGAAACCTGGTTTTACAGCTTTGCCTGGTGGTCTTTTATTCTTATCATGGATGGGATCAATTTCAGGCTGAGTCATTCCTCTTTCCTTTTTAAATCAACTGCCTTATTTATACAAACAGCGTTGTTTTCTGTATCTGTATGGCTGGTCTTTGAACTCATAAATGTTTCATTGAAAAATTGGATGTATCTCAACCTTCCTGAAAATACCCTTGAAAGATGGATCGGATACTTTATTGCCTTTGCTACAGTTATCCCAGCTCTAAAAGAGCTTTCTGATTTCTTTCACTACCTTCTCCCCCAGGAGAAGCTTTCTCTTTTCAGGATTCAAGTAAGTCCTTTCCTTTTAAACATTTTTCTGGGTATTGGGGTGGTCTTCTTAATTCTTACCATCGCTTTTCCTCAATATTTTTTTCCCTTAGTATGGCTTTGCTTTATTTTTATTCTTGAACCTATCAGCTATAGAAAAAAAATTCCTTCCTTATTGAAACAAATAAAAAACAATCATTGGAAGATCTTCTGGAGCTGGTGTTTGGCTGGTTTTACAGCAGGTTTTGTGTGGGAATTCCTCAATTTCTATTCAGGAACAAAGTGGGATTATTCAATTCCTTATTTTGATTTTGCCCGGATATTTCAAATGCCTCTTCTTGGTTATTTCGGATTTATTCCTTTTGCCCTGGAAATCTATGCTTTTTTCCAACTCTTTCTTCATTTCAAGAAGGAGCTGAAACATAAAGTCTTTCTCAAATATTTGATCATAGTACTCGGTTTCATTTTTAACCTGCTTGTTTTTTTTCTTATCGATGTTTATTCATCGTTTCCCTAAGATATCAGGTGCGGGACTGTTTTAACAGCTGATCCAAACAGGTCTTTTTTTGTTCCCAATCACGAACTAATTCTCTTAACTCCTTTTGAATTTCACCCAGCTCTTTCTGAAGAGAAGCCACATATTGACCGTTTTCATGGGTCTTCCTAAGACAAAACATCTTTTCGATTTCTTTTTTCCGCTCTTCAAAATGCTCAATTCTCTCCTCTTTTTCATTTATTTCTATCTCAAGCCTGTTTCTTTCTTTGCTTATTTTCTGCCTTTTTTCAGCTTCCTCTCTTTTCTGATCTTTAGTCTTCTTTTTCTTTGGCTTTACTTCTTCATCTTTCTTTAGCTTTGATTCCTGTTCTGATTTTTGATCACCTGTTCTTTTTTTTAAATAATACGAATAATCTCCAACAAATCCACTGGCTTTTTTTTCTTTGATCTCCACCACCCGGTTGACCAGCTTATCCAAAAAAAACCGATCGTGGGAAATCACCATTAATGTTCCGTTATAAGTGGACAGAGCTTCTTCCAGAGCTTCTAAACTCATGAGATCCAAATGATTAGTCGGCTCATCCATAATTAAAAAATTAACTTCGGACAGAAGTATTTTTACAAGCGAAACCCTTGCTTTTTCTCCACCAGACAAAACATTTATCTTTTTGTAAACATCATCACCACTGAACTTAAAAAGGCCTAGAGCTTCTCTTATTTTTGGGATGTTGTCCGTAGAAACTGAATCAGCAACTTCCTCAAAAACAGTAGCCTCACCATTCAAATCAAAAGCTTGGTGCTGAGCATAATATCCGATTTGGGTCTTTTTCCCCAATTCAACAGTCCCTTTTTGTGGCGTCAATTTTCCTGCGATCAGTCTGGTTAGTGTGGTTTTTCCAGCCCCATTCTCACCCACCAGAGCGATTTTATCTCCCCTGCTGACATGCAGATTCAATCCTTCAAGCACCCAGTCTTTATGGTATTTAAAATAAAGTCCTCTTATTTTCAAAACATCTTTATAACTCTTCACTCCTACTTTCAAATCAAAATTTATCTTTTTTGTTTGAGAGGGTTTTTCAATTCTCTCCATCTTTTCCAATTGTTTTATTCGACTCTGGACCTGTGCTGCCCTGGTCTTTTTATATCGAAACCGCTGGATGAATTCTTTCTGCCTGGCTATTTCTGATTTTTGATTTTCCAATTTTTTTTCTAACAATTCCTTTCTCTTCTTTTTCTCCTTCTCATAGGTGCTGTAATTACCTGCATAGTGTTCCAGTCGACCCTGATTCAGCTCATAGATATTTTGAACCAAACGGTCTAGAAAAAAACGATCATGCGAAACAATCACCATGGTTCCTGAAAAATCAAGTAAATAGTCTTCCAGCCATTCCAGAGAAGGCAGATCCAAATGATTGGATGGCTCATCCAAAAGCAGCAGATCAGGATCTCGAAGGAGAATGCGGGCAAGATGGGACCGCATACGCCAACCCCCGCTAAATTCAGACAACGGTCTGTTTAGATCTTTTTCTCTAAAGCCAAGCCCTGATAGAACCTCTTTGGCTCGATTTTCCAGATTGTATCCCCCCAAAACTTCATATCTCTGTTCATATTCCCCGAGTTGTTTCAGTAATCTGTCATTGGGATGGGGATTAGAATCCAAGATATCATGCAAATCATTGATTTTTTTCTCCAGTTTGTGAATCTCATCACAGGCTTTCATGACTGAATCGAGCAGAATTCCGCCCTGAATATCGATTTCTTCCTGAGGAAGATATCCGATATTATATTTTTTAGGTTTTAGAATACTCCCCTTATCTGGATGAATTTCCCCGGCCATTATTCTCAGTAAAGTGGTTTTTCCTGCTCCATTGGGCCCAACCAATCCATTTCTTTTGCCTCTGGGAATAGACCACTTGACTCCATTCAGAAGCTTCAAATCACCAATGGAAAAATAAATATCTTTGACCTGCAGCATAAAAGTTTTTCCTCTTCCTACAATCTAGCAAATATGACTTTTATTGAAAAGATTAATTATCCTTCTATTTGAGGTTATTTCTTGGTTGTGATATAGCTTTATACAAAAAAATACAGCAAGGAGAGAGAAACATGACCGAAAAATACAAAAATATGGAAACAAAAATCATTCACGCTGGGGATCCCAAGCCACCTATCAAAGGAGCGGTCTGCATTCCTATATTCCAAAGCTCCACCTATGAATACAAGGGAGAAAAGACAGATTCTGAAGTAAGATATGTAAGGCTGAGCAACACACCCAATCACAAGGCTTTGCACCGGAAACTCGCCTCTCTTGAAAACGCGGAATCATCACTGGTCACCGCCAGTGGACTGGCTGCCATATCCACGACTTTCCTCACTTTGCTTTCTCCCGGAGATCACTTCTTAGCCCTTGATTGTTTATACGGAGGGACCAAAGGTTTTATCAATCATGTTTTGAAAAAGCTCCACATTCATCATGATCCGATAGACGGAAATAATCCAGATAGTTGGTCATCTCATTTGAAGCCTGAAACACGGGCCATTTATGTGGAGACCTTGACCAATCCCCTTCTTCAGGTCCCGGATCTCGGATCCATAATCCAATTTGCCCGGAAAAATAATCTTATCTCAATTATAGACAATACCTTTGCCTCTCCTGTTAATTTCCGCCCTCCTGAAATGGGATTTGATATCTCCTTGCATTCCTGCACCAAATATTTGAACGGACATTCTGACATAGTGGGAGGAGCTGTTATCGGAAAGGCTGATTTAATCAAACAAATAACCAATAACTTAACTCATCTGGGCGGATCCATGGACCCCAACGTTTGCTTTCTTCTTTACAGGGGAATCAAAACCCTGGCCCTCAGAGTTCGCGCTCAAAACGCCAATACCCTAAAAATTGCAGAATTTCTGGAATCTCACAAAAAAGTCAACAAAGTCAATTATCCCGGCCTCAAGAGCCATCCCCATCATGATCTAGCCCAAGAATTGCTGGATGGATTCGGGGGAATGATCAGCTTTGAACTCAAAGGGGGAACTGAAGAAGCAGAGCGGTTTACGAACAAAATAAAGCTTGCTTTTATCGCTCCCAGTCTTGGCGGGGTTGAAACCCTTGTCACAAGACCTGTATTGACTTCTCATAGAGAACTTACAAAGCAAGAAAAAATAGAATCAGGGATATCAGATTCATTAATCCGTGTATCCGTAGGAATTGAAAACGTCGAAGATATCATATCTGATTTTGACCAGGCTCTGAGCTAAATATTTTCAATCGTCTCTTATTTTCTTAAGAGCATTGATATCATTTTTTATTCTTTCTTCACACAACTCAGGCCATTTTTCTCTCTGGGTTATCTTCAATTCACCCGCATCAAGGCGATCTCTTGTCTTCTCTTCCAGACTCATAATCTCTATGAATTCCTCTAAAGTCAGATCAGGAAAACCTTTCATAAATGTCTTATCAAATACAGGTATTAAAAAGCTCCCTCCATGGTCTTCAATTGAAAGATTCACCTCATGAGTCAGAGATGAGAGCAAAAAGAGTATTTTTTTAAAATCAATCACTCCTTTCCCTGTCTCACAAGGAAAAGAGACCAGCCCTTCCGGATGCAGAAGGATTCCTCCATCTTTTATATGAGTGGAGACAACCCAGGGAAGAATCCTTTTTACAGCTCGAATGGGTTCTTCGATCAGGGTGAGCAAATTCATGGTATCCAAACAAACACCTAAATACCCGCCGGGCTCAGCATCACACATTTCAAAGAGCTGAATCAGTTCAAAGGTAGTGAATTCAAAATGAGTTTCAAGGGCCAAAGTCACTCCAAATTCCTGGCACAAACTTTTGTGTTCTTTTAAAGCATCAGCTGTTGAATGGAGGATCCTCTCTGTATCCGGATTCTTGGGATCCCATCTCATCAATCCTCCGGAACAGGACCTCACGACTTCAGCACCCAAGACTGAAGCCTCTTGAACAGTTTTTTTATTCACTGAATATATATCTTTTTTTTTCCATGACTGCATATCATAGGGAATATGCTGCGCTCCACCCCATTCTATATAAAGGTTATTGTTTGAGGCGTAATCAGCAAGTTTCTTTAAATAAGAATCATCCGTTTTTTGGCTCTGTTCCGGAGTCAAACCCGAAAACTGAACTCCTTGTCCCCCATTCTTTTCAGCCCATTTCAAAGTTTCCAACGGACTCA
>Ga0180434_10004773_pt1 | contig 16314 bp, 13 predicted proteins | sample SS_ome_7_FD_132453 | JGI IMG/M metagenome (GOLD analysis project Ga0180434, IMG submission 132453) | Hypersaline lake sediment archaeal communities from the Salton Sea, California, USA - SS_1_D_2 metaG | ecosystem: Environmental > Aquatic > Non-marine Saline and Alkaline > Hypersaline >...
ACAGGAACCATTATATGAACATTTTTCTTGTTTTTATTTTTTATTTTAATCGCCATTTTTCACCCATTAAGGCGAGCCGATCTTGCAGCATCTGCTTCGTTACAGGACATTCGTAGTGAAGGACCACGACTTCATGCTCTGTGCCTTGCATCTGCAGCAACCTCGACTCGTGAATAATCCAGGTTAATAAAAAACAGGGACGGTTTTCCCATTTCTGCAGGCTTAAAATTTACCAAAAGTTAAGAGGCTTTTCTTGGCATAAGAAAGTCTCTTTATAATAATGGACGAAATATATACAACATATTCACATTTTTTTAGAAAATTTTTGAAAAGGAGAACCGTCCCTGTTTTTTTGGTTGGTTCTTGATATAATAAATTTCATGTGATATATAACTCCTTCCAAAACACAACATTATGAATTTGATTTCAGTTAATTCTTTATTCTTTATATCCTTAATAAAAAAATCACACCCAACCAAAATAGGAGGGATTTAAATGTGGCAAAAAATATCATCTCAAAAATTTCTAGTATTTTTCCTTGTGTTGACTTTAGTTTTTATGCACTCACAGGGATATACTGAGACAAAAAAAACTCTAACTTATCAGGATATCATGAAGTTTAGAGAAATCCATGAGGCGGTTGTTTCAAATAACGGTCTCTGGGTCGCTTATTCAGCTGAACCAGACAGGGGAGACGGAGAAGCAGTGATAAAAGGGATAGATCATGAAAAAATCTACACCCTGGAAAGAGGGAGCGATCCTGTTTTCACCAATGATTCCTCATGGGTGGGATTGATAATAAAACCAAAAGCAGTAGAGCTTATTGCTGAAAAAAAGGAAAAATCAAAAAATGGAATGGCTCTTTTAGAGCTCTTTTCCGGAACCATCAAGAAAGTTGAGAACGTCAAATCCTTTGGTTTCTCTGAAGATTCTTCCTGGATTGCTTATCATCTTTATAAAAAGGAAGAGAAAAAGGGAAACAAAAAAGAAGAAGGAAAGCAAGATACAAAAAAGGAGACAGGAACCACATTGGTCCTCATGAGCCTCAGTACCCCACAGGATGAGATTGAAATTCCTTATGTATCTGGTTATTCCTTTGACAAATCTTCTCGATTTCTCGCATATACTACCAAAAAGCCGGAGGAAAAAGAAAACAGATTGACTGTCATCGACTTATCTTCTAAGGAAAAGGATCATCATGATATCATCAAAAAAGACGAAATAGAGTTCTTTTCTCTTTCCTGGACCGAAAAAGGGAGTCAGCTCGCTTTTACAACCTCTGAGAAACGGGAGGAGGAAAAGGAACAGGTTGGTCTTTATATATGGGACGGAAAAAAGAAAGAGCTAATCAAAGCTGTTTCTTCAGAAGAGGCTCCGGATGGATGGGTTTTACCAGGCGAAAATAATATTTTTTGGAGCAAAGACGGGAGCCGGTTATATTTTGGATTCAAGCCCAAAGAAATCGCTGAAGCCGTGTCAGTCTCTCAAGAGAAAGACAAAGAAAAGGATCAGCTTCAGGAGCCGGATCTGTATAATGTGGAGACTATATTAGGAAAAAGAGGAGTGGATGTTTGGCACTGGGATGATCCTTATATAAATCCCCATCAAAAAAAGATGTGGCCCCGGACCAAGGAACAAACCTATCTGGCTGTTTATCACAGGGAAAAAGATGAGTTTGTTCTGTTGGCAGACAGAGAAATGCCCAGAGTCAGCACTAATGAGAACAAGTCTTTTGCCCTTGGATTTCTGGATGCCCCATACAGAAAGATGGTCACCTGGTATGGACGATTAACCGACCTTTATCTTGTGAGTCTCAAAGACGGCAGCCGTGAGCTTATTGTATCACGTCTCGAGGACAGAGCCTCTCTTTCACCAGGAGGCCGTTATGTGGTCTTTTATAAAGATAAACATTGGCATATCTTTGACACCTCTACCCATCAGACACAGAACCTAACCCAGGATATCAAGGTTCCTTTTTGTAATGAAGACCATGATTATCCCAGTAAAGTCCCGAGTTATGGAGCAGCTGGCTGGCTGGAAAATGATAAAGCTGTATTGATTTATGATAAATATGATATATGGAAGTTCCCCACTTCACAGGAAGAACCTGAAAATATGACCGCAGGTTTTGGCCGTGAGAATGATTATACCTTCCGCATTGTCAAACTGGATCCCGAAAAAGAATTTATCGCATCTGATGAAAAACTCCTTCTTTCTGCTTATCACAACCATAAAAAGAACTGGGGTTTTTACCAAGCCCAGCCTAATCAAACCGGAGTCAAAAAACTTTTAGAGGAAGAAAAGAAATTCCGTTTTCTTGCCAAGGCAGAGGAGGCAGATGTTCTTCTTTATACCCGGGAGAGCTACAGGGAGTTTCCTGACCTCTGGATGAGCGGATTGAATTTTCGCACTCCCCAAAAAATAACCCAGGTCAATCCTCAGATTGAAGATTTTGCTTGGGGGAAAGCAGAATTAGTGGAATGGGAAAGTGTTGACGGCATACCCCTTCAAGGAGTTCTTATCAAACCGGGTAATTATGAACCGGGGAAAAAATACCCTGTGATTGTCTATTTTTACCGGTTCTTTTCCCAGAGGCTTTATGAATTTAATCAAGTGGTCGTCAATCACAGACCGTGTTTTCCTTTTTATGCTTCCAATGGATATGCTATCTTTCTGCCTGATATCAGATTTGATATCGGGACTCCCGGGTATTCAGCCACCAAATGCCTGGTACCGGGTATCCATAAAATCATAGATATGGGTGTGGCTGAACCTGATGCGGTGGGACTCCATGGTCATTCATGGAGTGGTTATCAAACCGCTCATGTGATTACCCAGACAGATATTTTCAAATGCGCGGTAGCTGGAGCACCGGTCTCGAATATGACTTCGTCCTACGGAGGGATTCGATGGGGGTCAGGTATGGCTAGACTTTTTCAGTATGAGAAAACCCAAAGCCGCATAGGAGCCAGTTTATGGGAGAGAAGGGATCTTTATATTGAAAATTCCCCTTTGTTTTTTGCTGATCGGATTCAAACGCCCCTTCTTATCATATTCGGGGACCAAGACGGTGCGGTTCCCTGGTATCAGGGAATAGAGTTGTATCTTGCCATGAGGCGGCTTAAAAAAGACTGTGTGTTTCTTCAGTACCGAGGAGAGCCTCATCATCCCCAGAAGTATCCCAATAAATTGGACTGGTTCAAAAAAATCAAGGAATACTTTGACCACTACCTTAAAGGTAAAGAAGGTCCGGATTGGATAACTAAAGGAGTTCCTTACAGAGGGAAGTGATTTTATAGAGAAGGATCAAAAAGGCTAAAGAGACGTCATAATGACATAAATACAGAGTAGAGGAGGATGAATTGAAGAAAATAAGATTTTTTCTCAGTTTGATTTTTATTTTGTTTCTATTCCAGAATGCGCTGGCAGAGCTGTCGTCTCCTAAGGATTTCTTGGGTTTTGAAGTGGGGACGGACAGAAAATTAGCTGACATGAATCAAATCATTGATTATTTTATGATTCTCGGAGAAAATAGCCCTCGGATCTTGGTTAAAGAGGTGGGGAGAACCACCATGGGAAATCCTTTTATTGTAGCTGTGATCACTTCAGCAGAAAATCATAAAAAGCTGGAAAAATACAGACAGATCCAGCAAAAGCTGGCAGATCCAAGGACATTAGAACCAGGAGAAGCTGAAAAACTCATTTCTCAGGGTCGGGCTGTGGTGATGGTGAACTGCTCCATTCATGCCACTGAGATAGCAGCCTGTCAAATGTCCATGAAGCTGGCTTATGACCTGGCTGTAAATAAAGATGAAAAAACTCAGGAAATTTTGGACAACGTGATCCTGCTTCTCACTCCCATGCATAATCCTGATGGAATTCAAATGGTGGCAGATTGGTATAAAAAACATCTGGGGACCCAATATGAGGGAAGTCGCATGCCCTGGCTTTATCACAAATATGTAGGGCATGACAACAATCGGGACTGGTTTATGTTCACCCAAAAGGAAACCCGATTGACCATCAAGGTCCATAATGAATGGCATCCCCATGTGATCGTGGATATGCATCAGATGGGAAGCACTGGTCCCAGGCTGTTTGTTCCCCCGTTTGTTGATCCTTATGAACCCAACATTGACCCCATTCTCAGGCAGGAGGTGGCTATGATGGGGACTTTCATAGCCACACAACTTACCTCTGAAGGAAAAGCAGGGGTGATGCACAGCGTGGGATATGATGCATGGACGCCAGCCAGGGCCTATCATCACTATCATGGGGGGATCCGTATTCTCACAGAAGCAGCCAGCGTAAAAATAGCCACTCCTATTACTGTTCCCTGGGACAAGCTAAGTCCTCTGGTTAAACAGGAATCAGTAAAAATGCCTATGCCCTGGAAAGGAGGAAAGTGGACCTTAGGGGATATTGTGGATTACGACTATAGCGCGGTCCAGGCTGCTCTGACCAATGCAGCACGATTGAGAGGAAATTGGACTCAAAATTACTATCGAATTTTTAAAAAAGCAGTAGAGCGGACAGCCCCACCTTTTTCTTATGTTGTTCCTGAAAAACAGAGAGACCTTCCCACGGTATTGAAAATGCTGGATATTCTCATGATGGGGGGAGTGGAAATCCACCGGGCTGAAAAAGCCTTTAAGGCAGGAGGATACCAATACCCCGAAGGAACTTTTATCATCTATATGGCACAGCCTTTTGGCGGATTTGCCAAAACTCTGCTGGAACCTCAGGTTTATCCCGAAATCAGGGAATACCAAGGTGGACCGCTGAAAACTCCTTATGATGTGGTGGGTCATACCCTTCCTTATCTAATGGGAGTGGAAGCAGTAGAAATTGAGGAGCCTTTTCAAGCAGAGACCCGTCTTTTAAAAGAGATAACCAGACCAGACTCAATCATTGAGTTTAAAAAAGAAGCTCTTTTTTACACCTGGGGCCATCGATCAAATGATGATATCATTGCGGCGAACAGATTGCTGAAAAAAGGATATAAGGTCCTCTGGGCAGCTGAAGAGTTTATGTCAGGAGGAAAGACCTATCCTCAGGGAACCATGCTTATAAAAGCTCATGAAAATACAGAAAAAGATTTGAGAGATATTTCCAGAGATATTTACATCCGGTTTGAAGGAATAGAAAAAGATCCTGAGGTCAAAGTCTATGCATTCAAAAAACCAAGATTAGGTCTTTATAAAAGCTGGACTGCTTCTATGGATGAAGGCTGGACCCGATTTGTGCTGGAACAGTTTGAGTTTGAATATCAGAGTATTTTTGACCAAGACATCAGAGAGGGAAATCTTATTCGAGATTTGGATGTGATTGTTTTTCCCAGTCTCAGCAACCCCGCTATTGTTCAGGGTGTATCAGAAGAAAAGATTCCTCCTGAATATGCAGGGGGAATAGGAGAAATCGGGGTAAAGAACATCAAAACTTTTTTAAACAATGGGGGAACACTGATCACTCTTAATTCCTCTTTTGAGTTCGGGATCAAAAGCCTGCACCTTGGAGTAGAAAGCACAGTTTCTGGCCTCAGCCGCGATGAGTTTTTTATCCCGGGTTCTTTGCTCAAAGTGATCAATACAGTAGATCACCCCATCACTTATGGTTATGACAGAGATACTGCTGTTTTTTTCAGAAGAAGTCCTGTTTTTTGTCCATTTGAGGGGAAAAGTATCGTGAAATATGCTCCTGATTCCCTTTTAAGCGGATGGGTCAGTGGAGAAGAGCACCTTACCGGAAAAAGTGCTCTGGTTGAAGTTCCGTTTGGACAAGGAAGAGTAATATTGATCGGGTTTCCAGCCCAATACCGATCCCAATCTCATGGTTCTTTTAAGTATTTTTTCAACGCCATATTTTACGGAAACAGCCAGTTAATCGAGAATATCCAAAAAAAAGCCGCTGATAATGAATAATCTGGGTTGAAAGATATTTGCTATATTTTCTTTGACCAGGTGTTTTTCTTATGATATAAGCAAGTATAAGTTGTTAATCATGATAAAAAAAGGGGATTTCAATGAAAGCATTAAGGAAAGTATTAGGGCTTTTGATTATTCTTTTTATAGGACTTCCCATACTTTTTGCTGTGATTTGGGCTGTGGGAATTACCCGGGCTGCAGTATCACCTGAATTTGTTTCTGACCTTCCTCAGGAAATAATCGAGGAGGTCCCTTCTGTAGTGGATGAAGTATTTAAAGAAGCACAGAACAAAGATTTGATCGCGGATAAGGATACCCGGGCCTGGTTCAAGGCCGCTTCACAAGTGGATACCTCTCCCCGTGAGCTTATGAGGAGTATGGGGCTTTTGGATTGGTTGGAAAATGAGCTTTCAGGTACTTTTGAAGAAGCAGGAGATGTATTGAGAGGAAAAAGAAGAACAGGATCTATTGTGTTTGACCTTCGTCCTCTAAAACAAGCTTTGCACAGCCAAGCTTTTAGGGATTATATAGTTCAGGTCATTGAAAAGCTTCCTCCGTGTGATGAAGGGGGGATGGAACAATGGTCCATGATGATGGAAAGGGATTATGATTTATTTGAGTTTCCGGGCTGCAGACCGGATGTTCAGATCTCAGAACAGGTTATCCAAGGGCATCTTAGGGAATTAACCGAGGATATGTCCAATGAGATAGAGCTTTTTTCAAATACTCGATTCATTCCTTTGAGCATTTCCCGATTTGTCAAACTTGCTTCTTATGCTATGTTTCTTCTGCCTGCTTTTATTATTCTCCTGGGATCTGTGATCGCGGCCACATCAACCGCAGGCTTTTTCAGGTGGAGTGGTTTATCCATACTTACTGGAGGGCTTATATCCTTATTCACCGCTCTGTTCACAAAACATTTGGCATTTTTAGGGATCGGGCTTTCTCCCTATTCTTATACAGAGAATTGGTCGGTAGGTCTTCATGAACTGGTTATGGAAAAAACAGGTTGGATTCAAACAGCGGTAGTGCATCATCTGTTCTCACCTGTGATTGCTGTGGCAGGAGTGGTGAGTATTATTGGATTTGTCGTTTTTGTGCTCTCCTTTATTGCAAGAAGCAGACCCAAACCTGAAAAGGAAAAACCAGCTGAGAAACCAGAAGAGAAAAAAGTCAAACCCAAGATCAAACAAGAAGAGAAACCCATTTCAAAGGAAAAAGAAGAATCGAAAAAGGAATTTGAAGAAAAAGCTCCCACCGGACCGGAAAACAAAACTTCAAAGGAGGGTGAAGAACCAGAAGAAAATAATAAATCATAATAAGGAGATAAAATGAGAGCAAAAATCATCGGCAAGATTTCATTCGTTCTCATATTCACCGCTTTTCTGACCCTAATGGGCTTTGCTGGTTCAAAAGATTCAGATCAGAGAACTTATACATCCAAATGGACACCGAAACGAAATATAGTGAGTATCAATATAGGGGGGTTGTTTTCGCTTGTTCAAGTGGGATATGACTATATGTACACCGATATGCTGTATGGTGAAGACATGACGGTGAGTGATTATGTGGAAAACTCAGAGGCTTTTGGTTTCAGCGCTGGAGCGGGCTTCTATATTGTGGATGAGGTGGAAATAGCCGCCAGCATAAATATTTTTTCTAAATCCCTGAACGGTCTATATGGATTGAGCCTTCCTAATGTATACCTATGGGAGGACATTGCTTTTGATGAAGTCTCCTCCAGTCCTGTTTTTAAGGAAACCATGTTTCATTTTGCTGTTAATTTCCATCCTCTTAGCCGGGGAAACATTCGGCCCTTTATTGGGGCTGGGGTAAGTTATGTTTCAGGCAAGATGGATTTACTCAATGACATCATTTATGAAGAGACATATTATTGGAATTGGAGTCATGAAATTGAAATCACAGAAATCGAATTTGAAGAAACCAATGTAAACAAATGGGGGTTTAATTTTACCGGAGGGATGGACTTGTATTTGACTAATAGTGTGGCTTTTTATGCTTCCGGAAGATACATTGTGGCTAAGCAGGAGGTGGAGCATCCATTGACCACTGTATGGGATAAAGATGAAACATTAGAGCTGGATTTAGGAGGGCTCTCAGCGAATTTAGGGATCAAGGTTTTCTTTTAATAATTCAATTCCCTGGTTGCTCGGGCTATTGCTGCCATGATTGGGATTATCGGTGTTATTGCTTTTTTGGCTGTTTTGGCCTTGTCTATACTCATTACAGATCTGGCCACCTCCGCTTTAAGTCTGACCGGCCTTTCCAAGGAATCTGCCCGCTTCCAGGCCCGCTCTGCTTTCACTGGTACGGGATTCACTACCCGCGAGTCAGAAAAAATAGTCAACCATCCGGTAAGAAGACAGATCATCATGTGGCTGATGGTGGCGCGCAGTGCGGGATTGGTGACCATTATCATCTCTCTTATCCTGTCATTTGCGGTGACCGGGAGTTATAGCCAAAGACTGTGGCGCTTGATCTACTTAGTGGCGGGAGTGGTGTTTTTATGGGCGGTGAGAAGAATACCTCTTTTCAACCGGTTGTTGAATCGTTTCATGGAATGGGCTTTAAAAAAATGGACGAGCCTGGACACGCGGGATTACTACAACCTTCTTCATTTGTCCGGTGATTACAGCGTGACCGAGCTTCAGGTTCAGGAGGGGGACTGGGTGGCTGGAAAAAAATTAAAGGAGTGCCAGCTGGCCGATGAAGGCGTGACCGTGCTGGGCATTGTGCGGAGTGACGGAAGCTATGTGGGGGCGCCTCGGGGGAGCACTGATATCTATTCTGGAGACACCCTGATGCTTTACGGAAGAGCCCAGGTTCTGAGTGACCTGGATCAAAGGCGGGCTGACCTGAGCGGAGAACAGGCGCATGAGGATGCGGTCTCCGAACAAAAAGAAGAGGAAGCCCGGCAGGATATCCAGGATAAACAATACAAGAAGAAGAGGAAAGAGAAAAAAGACAAGGAGTCTTCTGAGGAATAGGGATTCATTTTTTGCTTGAGAAATCTTCGGCCAGTGATAGGTACTGTTGGCATAAATCTCTGGCTTTATGTTTTTGCTCCGGACTGACATCCTCGTCCTGGATGATATAGGCTTGGACCAGAACCTGAACCATGGCTCGGTAGCATTGATAAAAATCAATCAGCTTCAGCATATCCGAGTCATCTGAGAGTGAGACATAATGATTGATCAATCGGAATGCCAGATCCTTATGTCCGTAAAAGTTCAAATCCATTGCCAAATAAGCCAAATCCGCAGCCACATCACAGCAGGCGATTTTTTCACTGAACTCAATGGCATCGAAAAGATAGATTTTATTTTTGGTGATAAAAATGTTTTTTGAGCGGACATCCCCGTGTCCGTGACGGATTTTCTCCTGTTCAATCCTTTTTGGGAAAAGATCTTGGTGATGATTCGAAAAAGTTTTCACATATTTCTGGATAGACTTGATCTGTTTTCCCTGTCCCATTTCCTCTTCAATGAATTCCTGCATCTCAAAAGCAGGTTTGAAGTTATTCTGGATGGCTTGGACGGTTCCATACTGTTTTTCAGCAGCATGGGAATGGTTGTGAAAGTCGAATAAGATCCGGGCAATTTCTTTTATGTCTTCTGTAGAGACCTGGTTTTTTTTCAACCGGTGGTCCATCCGGTCCTCCTGGGGAAGTTCCTTCATTTTGACACAATAATCCAGAACCTCTCCATTGTTTCCGAATTCAATTTTGTTGTCCCTTTTTACAATCGATTCCACACTCAAATATATTTCTGGAGAAATCAATGAATTCAGGTTGTTTTCCCGATGACAGAATCGCTTCCTCTTTCCTTTTGTGGAATAATCGGCAAAACTGTATTTTACGGGTTTTTTTATTTTCCGGGCATAGGTCCCGTCTAGAATGACCCAGCTCATATGGGTTTGGAACAATTGGTGATCTTTTTTTAAAAGAGGCTCGATCATTTCATGGTGCCGTGTCTTGACCCGGATGCGGTTGGCTATGTCCAGGATTTTTTCTTTCCATTCTTTTTCTTCAGAGGTATCAATCACAAAATTCAGGTCTTTGATTTCTTGAAATTGGTTTTGAATGATTTTATAGACCTTAAAATCAGCTTCACTGGCGTCTTCGCCCTTTTTATAACGGTTTTCTATTCTTTGCTTCACGATTTTTTCAGGACAGGTGACTTTGATCAGATAAAAGGACTCATGATATTCCCGAGACAACTCTTTTGCCCGCCTCCGCATATCCTGCTTGAAAAAGGTTCCATCCAGGATGACATTTTTATTGTGTTGCAATCTTTTTCCAGCCTCCTCCATGAGGGCTGCGTACACACTGCGCTTGTGTTTTTGGGAATAGTCAGGATGTTTATCGATTCGGCGCCTCAATTCATCAGTGGTGAGTCTTTCTGCGTTAAGATGCTGCGAAAGGACTTTGGCCACAGATGTTTTTCCAGTTCCCGGCAGTCCTGATATGATAACCAACATGATATTTTCAGATATATTCGGTGCGCTTTGATACTGAATTGTTCTATAATTATAATACCCAGAAAAAGCGCCTTGAGTCAACGCAGATTCCGTTTGCCCAGGATGAAGGAAAAAGAATCTCAAGGGAACTTTTTATTCTGAGTTTTCGTTATATCTGTTAAAGGAAAATAATATCATCCTGGATTATTCAAGGATCGAGGTGGTGCGAGCTTGATAAAATTCAAGTGTAGACTTTTTTTATGAATGATCATACGAGGAGGTTGGAATGAAAAAATTAATAATTGCTGTATTGTTTATTGTGGTTTTGATCTTGTTCATAGGCTCGGCAGCAGCAAAGGAGATCAATAAGGATTTCCATGAAACCTTTGATGTCCAAAAGGGAGATGTGCTTCATCTTACCCACGGAGACGGAAATGTGACCCTTATACCATGGGATAAGGATAAAATCGATGTGGAAGTGCATTTTAGGGCGAATGTGGAGAGAGTGGGAATCGGACAAGAATATCAATTTGATGTGGAGTTCAGCCAGAGAGGGAATTTTGTTTATGTCACGGAAAAGGAAAATTCTGGATTCACTATAGGATTCAGTTCTTTTAAAACCTATGAGTATATCTATGAAATCAAAGCTCCAAACTATATTCGATTGGATTTCAAAGGGGATGATGGAGATGTGGATATTAAAGGATGGAGAGAGGAAATCGAATGCCGGCTGGATGACGGGGATCTGGTTCTGAGGGATATTGATTCGAAGAGAGTAAGAATTTGGGGAGAGGATGGAACCATTGAAATAGAGAAACTCAAAGCCGAACTGTCCGTAAATATTGATGATGGAGATATATACATTAACGGATGTGAGTTGTTTGAATGCCGGCTGGACATGGAAGACGGGGACATTCAAATCCAAAACTCCCATGGTTCTTTTGATATCACTTCAGATGATGGGGATGTGATTTTTGATCGGATCAGAGCAGAAAGATTATACATAAGAGCTAATGACGGTAATATTGATCTGGACCTTCTGGCATCAGATCAAATCGATGCAGATATAAAAACAGACGATGGTCCGGTGAGAGTGAATCTGGAGAAGGGCTTTTCAACCGGTTTTTATGCTTATTCTGATGACGGACGAATTCGTATCGGGCTGGAAAATATTGAAGATTTTGAAGACGAACGTCATGCTAAGTCAGGGGAGATAAAGGGCGGAAAAGGAAGAATTCGTATCCGGACAACGGACGGAAATATCACCATAGGGGAGATGTAAGTTTCATTATTATTCTGGTTTAAGTGAATTTTTCCAGCAGGTAAAAAACAAAAGTAAGCCAGAGGAATGATGTTTTTTTCTCCTATTCTGAGCACAGCTCTGCTCATTATTATGAGAATGATAGTCCCTGGAATCCTGATCAGCAGCCAGCTGAAAAAAGTGACGTTTCCCTTTCCTGGTATTTGAAATATCTCCAGCAGTCCTACAGAAAATATATTGAGGGAAGTTCCGGTGAGTCCAGATAAAGATCAAAATAATCAAGATATTATATTTTTATTCTGACGATTCTTGCTTTTTTTCTTATTCTAAGGATAGAATAAAAGAAAACAACGTGCGCCCGTAGCTCAGTGGATAGAGCGGTGGACTTCGAATCCAAAGGTCGGGGGTTCAAATCCTCCCGGGCGCACCAATTTTTTCCTATAGGACTCTTCTTGTCACCATCATTTCCCATAGACTCTATGTGTTTTATGGCTCTGTCCACCGGCACTATTGTATTTAGTTTGATGATCATATCCCACGGTTTCTCCCAAGTTATCACTGGTTTATTTTTACCATTCTCTCCTAATACTATTTTCTTTGTCATTATCTGAAGTAACTCTGCTTTTTCTTTGATCGTATATTCAGACCATTTGTCCGGCAGCATTTTTAGTAAACCGATTGTTATTTCTATTTCATCTTCTATATTTGTGGAAGAGGATTCAATTTCTTTTATCTGTTTCTGTAATGCATTGATTTCATCTAAGGTTTCATTTCTTGCCTCTAAGTATTCCTCCTTTGTGAACTCGTTATCAGCTCTCATAATGCTTAACTGCTTCTTTCTTTCCTCTAGTTTTTTGAGCTTCTTTTCTAAATCTTTCTTTACTTTTGCTCCTAAGTCCTGTGACTGATCTTTCTGAGTCATTAGTTCCTGCTCTAACCAAGCAATCATGCTTTCTCCAAGAAATAGCTTCTTTATCTCCTCGTCAAATGCTTTTTCGACCCCAGACTCAGTATTGTACGGCTGAGGACAAGATTTTTTTCCGAACTTCCTTTTATACCAATTTAAGTCGCGGTGTACTTTTCCTGAAGTACATCTGAGATAAACATAATTTTTCCCATTCTCTTTAGGGGTAAAATCCGTTGTTATTTGACAATCGCAGAAGTAACACTTACAAAGATGAGCCAATGGGCTGTTATACCTACCTTTCTTTCTTCGCCCGTCTCTAAAGTTACATTTATCCTTCAGAACTTCGGAGACTTTGTCAAAAGTATGTTGGTCGATTATCTGAGGCACTTCGTCAGATTTTTTCTCAAGTCCATTAAGTTTTACTATTCCTAGATAAGTATTATTTTTGAGGAGATAGTAGAGGAACGATCGGGTGAATGGTTTATCAATATATCGCTTCAATTTTCTATCATAAGTTCTCTTTTTCAATCCAATCTTTTCTAACTTTTTCGTCAAGGAGAGTAGTGAATATTTTCCTGATTCAATCATATTGAAAATATTTTTGACAGTTTCCGCCTCATCAGGAACGGATTCAACATATGGCCGTCTTGTCACCGGGTCAACTTTGTTTATATACCCAAAAGGGACTCGGTATGTGACGCGGCCTTCTTCAAATCGTCCCTCTCTGGCTTTAATGACTCGCTGAGAGATTCGTCCCGATTCTGCTTTACCTGTGACTAATCGGTTTTCAAGCCTCTCCTGCTCCTTGTAATCAGCTTTTAAAAAGGGACTAAAAACAAGGTCTTCGTTAACTATATGGATAAAGATTCCTTCAATTCCTTTTAACTTATCACAAAAATATAAATAGTCACTCAAGTTCCTCGCAATACGATCTACGTAGCAAAACAATACATGTCTAATATTATTCTTCCTGATATGTTGAATCATCTCTTGGAATATAGGACGTTTTTTTGGTTCCCAACCGGAACCGCTTTCAACGAAAAATCCTTCCACCTGAAAACCTTTTGAATCTCCATTATCTGAAGGAACTATTGCCGTTACGGATTTATCTAGCTCAATTTCCTTGTCTCTGAGGAACTTTTTTCCCCATCGCCAACCTTTCTCATCTATGTAGTTCTTAATGTCTTGATACTGACTTTTTGGTGAGTGTCTGGTTTGATCCTCAGTAGAGACTCTGATATATCCTACAGCTAGTTCAATCATCTCGTTCCTCCATTGATGCTACTCTTCTGTTATGCAGATCATACAACTTCCGTCCAGTTCTCAGCATATTTTCCCTTACTTCTTTAACATCTTTCTTTTTGAACTTTATTCCGGCCTGATCATAGTGTTTTTTGAAATATTGAAATGCATAATTCTCATCATCCCTATTTTCTTTGAAAATACCCCTTACCCAACGTTGCATAAACTGCAACATATAATCTTTTAATTCTTCAAACTTAATTTCTGTTTCCTTTGGCTTCTCCTTCATTGTTTTTTCTCCCTAAAGTAAAAAAGAGGAAAGCTAAGATATGTCCCCATGGGACACATCCCTTCTTTCCTCCTCAAAAAAGTATACAAATATTATAAAGAATTCATTTGAAAAAATCAAGTATTTAATTGATTATTTTTCAGACACTTAGGTGCTGAGTTCAGATGTATTAAAGAGCTTCGATATAAGTTCCCTTGCCTTTTAAAAAAATAATGTTTTTTATGGAGTCTTCGCGACTCCGTGTTGTTATTTATAGCAGAATAAAATCAAACCTTGTGGGGAATTATTTTATCACAAGCAAGAACTATTGCTGATCGTATTACTCGTTTTCTAGTTTTATTAATCCCTGTTTTTATCAAAAGATTACCGTGATAAGGATTAATCCCATCTATTGGTGACCTTTCGTAATCGAAAAGATTTAAGGTTCGAAATCTTGCCTTTAATTTTCTTAGTTTCCTTTCTGGGATAAGAGCAACACCACCTCTATATTTAATATCTCCATTTTTTTCTTTAGTTTGTAAAGTGAAATTAATTACATTTTCTTCATCATTCCAATTTATTGATTCCTCCAGCCATTCTTTGTTATGATGACTTCTTTGAAATTGGAACGCATCTAATTCTAGCATCGTATTATTTTCATACACATAATCAGGATTGGGAATTCCTCTTACACAACTTTCTGGAAAATCTTTCGGATTTTGTTTCACTACTAAATATTGTTTAAAATACTTTTGATTATAAAACTTACAGCCTCTTTTATTTCTTGAGTATTTCTCATTGATTTTGAATAAAATGTATCTCCAAGTCGTTCTCCTAAGACCAAATATGCCCCTGAAGAATTAGGATCAGATTCAATATTGAATCCAGCTCTTAAATCAGGAAAATTCCATTCAGCAATTACTGAATTTTCTTCAGCCTTTTTGACTTTTAGTTGGGGAATTGGAACTTCTTCTATATTTTCCTGAATACTATCAAGAACAATAATCATTGAATATATGAGCATTTCTAATTGTTCTTTCAATATAAGATTATTAATCTGTGGAATCATTTTTTCTAATTGCCGAAGGATATTTGCTTTCCATTCCCCTTTTAAAGGTTCAGTAATTTCAGCACTTCCACATGTTGAATAATCTTGTTGTTCTTCTATTTTTCTATTATCTGTTCTAGAGACGGTTTCTTGATCACATATATCTATGGCTTCTGAGGTATCATTAATTCTCTTAATTTTTCTGTTATTATCCATCTAATTAGTCTCCCTGCTTGTTTATTAAAATAATCTAATCTTACCTTCTCCTCTCCAATTTTTACTTTTTGGTTACAATAGAAATCAGAATCAATTTTAAATATATCTTTTCCGTTTTTTCTATCTTTATAATATCTCGTTATAATTTTTGCATTACTGGATTTTTTTAGTCGTATTCTATAAATAGATTTTTGTTCCGTAATATTTTCTTTGATGCTATTAACATTGGTACTCAACAAACCTAGAATCCATGATTTGAGCAAATCTTTCCATTCGAGTTTCCCATTTCCTAATTTCTTCCGATTTATTTCATCAATATAACGTAATCCTATTCGAGTATAATAAGATGGGTTATATATCTTTATTAAAGTATTTAATGGATTTTCCATTTTTTTCCAAAATTCATCCCATTTATTATAATTACTGGTTGAAAGAGCTAAAAAGGTACGTGTTAAATTAACTCGCCATTTATTATCCTCGGATATAAATTCATAATTCTTTGTCTCCTGATTCCCAATAAAGTTCCTAATTTCGTAAGGAAGACTTTCTCCATAACTTTCTCTTTTTTCATTAAAATTAGGAAATTCGTTACGAATTTGTTCTTGAAACTCAGACGGAATTTCCTTTTCAATCTTTAATATCGGAGGAAATCGAAGTTGGCAGATCACTTTTATTAACGGATTTTTTCTATAAATTACTCGTTCTGAGTCTGGAAAAGGCATTTATTTATCCTTTTTTCATTAATTCATCTTTAATTGGATTAAATACAATTTAGCATTACTATAATTAATATTACATATTATTTCATATTATTCAATAAACTATAAATGAGAAATCCTCTTCATTAGGTAGTGTCAACATGATTGTGTAAAATTGTTCAGCTCCAGATTTTGCAGTACTGGCAAATGGCTGGCTCTTTTCCCCATAGGGAAGTTTCGCCAATGCAATTCCATCTTCAAGCAGATAAAA
>Ga0180434_10004774_pt1 | contig 16308 bp, 11 predicted proteins | sample SS_ome_7_FD_132453 | JGI IMG/M metagenome (GOLD analysis project Ga0180434, IMG submission 132453) | Hypersaline lake sediment archaeal communities from the Salton Sea, California, USA - SS_1_D_2 metaG | ecosystem: Environmental > Aquatic > Non-marine Saline and Alkaline > Hypersaline >...
CAGCGCGAGGGGGAAGGACTGCCCGGTGTGGTGGCCGAGTCCGAATTCGAGAATCATGACCGGCAGGCCGATCGCAAACAGGGCGATGAAGTAGGGCAGGTAGAACGCGCCGCCGCCGTATTTGTATGCATTGGCGCTGAAGAAGACGATGTTGCCGAGTCCGATGGCCGAGCCGGAAGCCGCCAAGATAAAACCCAGATTGGACTTCCATTGTCCGCGCTCGTGCGCTGCCGGTTCTGCCATGCCGTTTCCTCCCGCCCCTCCTGCGCGCTGCTGTTCGGGCCGACGGTGTGCGACAGCTCGTCCTTTCGCGACTCAGCCCGCCGGCGGCCGGGATTATCTGGCGCGTGCGCGGCGTGATCAAGCTCCCATTTGGCGCCCATGCCGCGCGTCGGCCGCGCGTGCACCGAGCGTCATCCATCCGTCGTCGTGCAGCTCGGTGACGGGGCGCAGACCGGCGGCCAGCAATCCGGCGACGAGCTGATCGCGGTCGTCGCTGACCGTGCCGGAGAGGATCAGGGCGCCCTCTGCGGCGAGCTCCTCCGCGAGGCGCGGCAGGAGGGCGAGGATCGGGAGCAGGAAGAGATTGGCGAGAATCAGGACGTACGGCTGGCGCGGACGCAGCGCCTCGACCGTACCGGCCAAGACGTGCAAGCGGTCGCGCAGTCGATTCCCGGCCGCGTTGTCGCGCGCGACGGCGGCGGCCTGCGGATCGAGATCGCAGGCGTAGACGGGCGCATACCCATGCTGGCGGGCGCGCAGCGCAAGGATGCCCGTCCCGGTGCCGATGTCCAGCGCGGCGCCCGAGCGCGTGCGGTACCAGCGATCATCGTCGAGCAGTTGCAGGCAGCCACGCGTCGTCGAATGGGTGCCGGCGCCGAACGCCGAACCGGGTGTGATCAGAAGCTGGGCCGCGGGCGCGACCGGCGCGGGGGCCTCGGGCGGCGCGATCCAGAGGTGCGGCGTGACGCGCTCCGGCCGCAGCCGCGCGCGCGTGCGCTCTATCCAGTCGACCGCCGGGCGCGCGACGACCTCGATCGCCAGGTCGGGGCGCTTGGGTGTCGGGCCGGTCCCCGGCCCGGCCGGTAGGCTGCGCTCGACGGCGGCCCGCACGTCGGCCTCCGTTGGCGCGGGATCGGGCGGGAAGTAGCCGCTCAGTAGAACCCGGCCGGCGGTGGCGAAGGCGCGCCGGTCCGGCGCACCGTCGGGTCCGGGGGTAGCGCGACTGCCGGGCTGATCCGCGGTGCCGGGCGGGATGGGGCTGGATCGGAAGTCTTCGTAGCGGGCGGCGTCGAGCGGGTCGCCGCCAACCGCCAGGCTGACGTGCGCCGTCCCGAGCGCTCCGAGGGCGAGCAGGGCTTCCTCGGCCGCGGCCAGATGCTCGCTGTACAGGCGCAGGCGAACCTCAATGTGGTCAGCTGTCATGGCCCTCTCCCGCGGCGCACCGGGCGCAATCACGATCAGCCGGTCGTTATCCCTTCCTGCTGGCTGCGATCGACCAGCCGATCCGGATGTGCACCGGGCGTAACTCGGTGGCCGGCCCGCGCCGGCGCGTTCGTCGCGGGATGATGGCGTTGCAGCGGCGCTTGCGGCAAGCGTATCCCTGCGCCCGGCCGCGCGAATCCGCCAGTCGCAAGGGGCGTAGCTTGACCCTCGAGCGCGAAAAACCGTACAATCATATGGCGACGCGGAAGCAGTCAACCTCCATGCACCGAGGCGCATCGGCGCCCGATGATTCGGAGAAGAGCTTTGTTCATAAGAAGTTACTTCGTTGTCGGCCTGATCTTGCTCCTGGCCGGGAGCGCGCAAGCGGATCGCGCCTGGATGGAAATCGTGGACGGCCCGCTGGCCCTGCCGAACTGCCCCGGGCGTTCGGAAACCGAACTGAATTGCGCGCTGACCGAGTGCATCGGCTACGGCGAGGGGGAGGTCTGGGCTGACGAGGTCCAGCTCCGTTTCTGCCTGCCGCTGCCCGAACAAGGCGGTCCCTGGCTGGTCGAGTATGTGGCCTTCTTCTTGAGCGCCGACGGCCCGCGCGCGGTCCGCGTGCGCGCCCCGGGCGATGGGTGCAGCGCCGGCGAGCCGGGTGCGGTGCTCTCCCAGGACGAGGGATTCACGGTTCAGCCCGCCTCCGACACCTGGCCGCCGAGCGGGTGGAGCATCGTCGAGCTGGCGCAGGATCTGCCCCTGCCCGGCTACCTCTTGCGAGCCGGGGACGATCCGTTCTGCATCGGCGTCGAATTGCAGGCGGGCGATGCGATCGGACTCGCGAACGCGGGTGCGCTCGAGGGTGTCGGTTGGGGGCACTTCGCAGGTGCCTGGGAAGACGATACGTCCGGGTGGAACCTCACGCCGGCGATCCGCATTGGCCTGGCCGATCTGGGATTGACGCCGGCGGCGCCCTCGACATGGGGCCGGATCAAGCATCTCTTCCGTTGATGATGAACGGCGGAGCCACCGATTCGTGACCGGGTGGGCTATGCAGAACCAGGTCACCACGCAAGCGCGACCCGCACCGGGTCGCGCTTTCTTTGCCGCCCGAGGACGGTGACCAAGGGAGGGCGTGTGCTGCCCGCCGCCTACGATGTGCACTGCGCGCGGCTCGAGAACGGACTCGAGCTCTTCCTGCTTCCGGCTGCGGATGTGCCGCTCGTCGCCGTGTCGGTCTGGTATCGGGTCGGCTCGCGCCACGATCCGCCCGGTCACTCTGGCATGGCGCACTTGCTCGAGCACATGCTCTACAAGGGTAGCGCGCGCTATCCCCGCGGCGAATACGATCGGCGCCTGCATGCCGAGGGTGCCGTGCACAATGCCTCGACCTGGTTCGACCGCACCCAGTTTGCGATTCTGCTCGGGGCCGACCGCTACCGCCTGGCGCTCGAGCTGGAGGCCGATCGCATGCGCGGCGCCCTGCTGTCCGCGTCCGATGTGCGCGATGAGATCGGCGTCGTGCTGCATGAGCTTCAGGCGGGCCGCGACGAGCCCGGCGCGCGCTTCTTCGAGGAATTGCACACCGTCGCCTGGCCGCGGCATCCGTATGGACGGCCGGTGGCCGGATGGGCCGGCGAGGTGGCGGCACTCGATGCGGCCGCTCTGCGCCGCTTCTACGACGACCACTACTGGCCGGACAACGCCTATCTCGTCATCGCCGGCGACTTCGAGATCGGGCGCATGCAGGCCGACATTGACGCGACGTTCGGAAGCATCCGCGCGCGGCCCGGCACGGCAGGCACCGCAGGCACGGATCCGGCAACGTGCGCGGCGACGGCGGCCGGACCGCAGGACGCTCGCGACGGACACGCCCAGGTTGACCTGGCCCCGGGAGAGCGGCGCTTCGAGCTGCGGCGCGTGGGGGGGCAGGAGGAGATAACCTTTGCCTACCGCGTGCCCGGCCGCGCCGATCGCGACGCGTACGCCCTCGATCTCCTGGCGCAGCTGCTCGGCCATGGACGCACCTCACGCCTCTATCGCGCGCTCGTGGCCCCGGGCCACGCCGTGCATGTCGCCGCCGAGAACATGAGCTTGCTGCGCGATCCCTACTTCTTCTGCCTCGACGTCGAGCCGGTGCCGGGCGTCCCGGCAACATGCCTCGAGGCGCTCGTCGAAGCGGAGATCGCGCGCCTCGGCCGGGAGCCGGTCGCCGCCGCGGAACTGGCATCCGTCTGCAAGCGGGTGCGGGCCGACTTCATCTTGCGCAGCGAGCGCCTGGCGGCGCGAACGGCGCTGGTCGGCGAGCTCGAGGCGAGCGTCGGTTGGACCTACCTGTCCACCTACCTCGAACGTTTGGCTGCGGTGACGCCGCACGAGCTCCTGGCGGCCGCACGCCGCTGTCTGCAGCCGGACCGGCGCGTCATCGGCCACTATCGCCCGCGACCGGCGCCGGTGGATGGGGGGCAGTGATGGGCCGCGAGCCGTATGCCCCGCACGTGTCGGTCGTGCGGCTTGAGCCGGGGATCGACCTCTATCTCTTGCGCCGTCGCGCCGTGCCCCGGTTCGATCTGATCGGCCTGCTCGAGGGGGGGCTCTGCGCTGAGCCGGCCGAGGAGTCCGGCGTTGCCGACCTGGTGCTGTCGATGCTCGATCGCGGCACGCCTGCGCGCGATGAGCAGGCGATCGCGCGGTTGCTCGAGTCGCTCGGGGCACAGCTTGCCTACCGCTTGACGCGCGAGACAGCGATCGTCGAGGTGCATGGCCTGAGCGAAGATCTCGAGCCGGTGGTCGCCCTGATGGGGGAGACGCTGTGCCGGCCGACCTTCCCGGCCGCGGAGCTGGTGCAGGCGCAACGCGAGGCGCAGGCGGCCTTGCGTGAGGAAGCGCACGACGGGTTCGAGCGCGCCTATCAGCGGGCCGCCGCCCGCTTCTTTGGCGAACGGCATCCCTATGCGCGCTCGCTCACGGGCGCGGCCGCGATCATTCCGCAGCTCGGGCGTGAGGCCCTGGCGCGGCATCATGCGCGCACGATCGCGGCCGACCGATTGACCTTGGCCGCGGTCGGCGACTTCGACGCGACCCGGATGAGCGACGCGCTCAATGCCGCCCTCGTGCCGCTGGCGACGCGGGCGGCACTTGGCCCGGCGCCGCTCGCCCCGCAGCGCCGGTGCAAGCGCAGCCCGCCGCGGCGCCAGCGTGCCGGCACCTCTGCGGGCGCCCCCCCCCTGGAACATGTCGCGCTGGCCGACAAGGAGCAGGTCGACCTGGTCTGGCTCGGCCCCGGCGTCGCGCGCGACGATCCCGGCTTCGATGCGGCGGCACTCGCGAGCTTCCTGATCGGGGGCAGCTTCGTCAGCCGCCTCAACGCGCGCCTGCGCGATCGGGAGGGCTTGACCTACGGCGCGCACTGCGGTCTGAGTGGCGGCCGTGCGCCGGGCTGCTGGTACGCCACGCTCGGCGTCGAGCCCGCCGCGGTCGAACGGGCCGTGCGACTGGTCACCGAAGAGCTCTCCCGTTTCGCCGGCGAGGGGCCGGTGGCCGGCGAGCTCGAGGCGGCGCGCCAGCACCTTGCCGGGGCCCATCCGTTGCGGCTCGAAACGAATCGATCCCTGGCCGCGGCGATGCTCGCGCTCGTCCGACACGGTCGCCCCCTCACCGACCTCGATCGCTACCCCGAGCGCCTGGCCGCACTCGATGGCGAAGCCGTAACCGCCGCGGCCCGGCGCATGGTCGATTTCGACCAGATCACGGTCGCCACCGCCGGCGCCGGTCCCGCGCCGGCTCAGGCGGCAGCTGCATCTCAAGGATCCTCCCGCCCTGCCCGATCCCCATAGGGAGAAGGTCGACGGGCGCCGCGGGGCCGGCCGAGCCGGCGCGCGCGCGCCTCGTGCTCCGAGACAGTCAAAGGACCCCGGGCGTGACGCTCAGACCGATCGACAGCAGGCAGCCCGCCCCCGCGAACGACTACGCATCGCGCCCCCTGATGCCGGCGACGGTCGGCATTGCGGCCGATACGGTCCTTGAAGCGGTGGGGCGCAGCGCCCGCGACTTGTTCGAAGCGCACGAGCTCGAAGGAGCGATCCGCTCGGTGCTGGCGCGCCTGGGGCGCGCACTCGGCGTCGAACGGGTTAGCTTGTTCCAGAACCGCTCCGATTCTCACGGTCAGCTCGAAGCGTGCCTGCGCGGCTGCTGGTCGGCATGGCGGCGGCCGGAGGCAGAGCCGCGCGAGGTGAGCTTCCCCTGGGAAACGCCTGACGCGGCCGATTGGGCGGCCGCGCTCGTGCGTGGCGAAGCGATCGGCGGCGATGTGATTGGGGCCCCGGAAGCGCTGCGCACGACGCTCCTGCGGCGCGGGATTCACTCGATCCTCTTCGTCCCCGTCTTCGTCGGTCAGGATTGGTGGGGCACGCTGCACTTCGATGACGGCACGGTCGACCGGCGTTGGGGCGAGGCGGAAACGCACAGCCTGCGAATTGCCGCCGGCATGCTCGGTTCGGCGATCCAGCGCATCGAAGCCGAAGCGAATCTGCGCACGAGTCAGGAGCACTACCGCCTGCTCTACGAGCACGCCGGCAGCGCGATCTTCACCTACGATCGCGATCTGCGCATCACGCAGATCAATCAGGCGGGCTGCCGGCTGCTGGGTGCATCCCAGGAGGCGTTGCTCGGGCGCAGCATCTTCCAGCTCGGCGTGCTGCACAGCGATGACACCGAGCTCGCGCGCCACGGCATCGGTCGTGTCCTGGCGGGCGAGATGCAGCGCGTGACCCTGCGGATCAAGATGGCGAGCGGTGCCTTCGCACTGATGGAAATGACGGCCGCGCCGGTGCAGAAGGATGGCGAGGTCGTTGCGGTTACCAACGTCTGTCGCGACGTGACCGAGGTTGAACATCTGCTCGCCGCGCTGCGCGAAAGCGAGGCGCACTACCGCACGGTCGTCGAGGGGATCCACGACGCAATCGCGATCTGCCGCGAGAACCGCTTCCTCTTCATCAATCGGCGCCTGCTCGACTTGACCGGGCGGACGCGTGAGGAGCTGTTCCATACGGCGCCGGTCGATCTCTTTCACGCGGACGATCAGCCTCAGACCCAAGACTATCTGTCGCGCTGTGCACGTCGCCAGCCGGTTCCCGAGACCCGCACCGTGCGGCTCGTGCGGCGCGACGGTCGGGTCAGGACGGTCGACTTGACCGCCACGCAGATCGTCCACAAGGGACAACCGGCGGTGCTGACGGCGCTGCGCGACGTGACCGAACGCACGGTCACCGAAGCGAATCTGCGTGAGAGCGAACGCAAGTACCGACTGCTGGTCGAGAACTCGAGCGAGGTCATCCTGATTGCGCAGGACGGGCGATTGCGCTTCTTCAACCGCCGCGCGGAGGAGCTTTCCGGCTACTCGGCCGGCGAACTGATGTCGATCCCCTTCTTGGAGCTGATTCACCCGGATGATCGCGAAGCGGTCTGGGCTCATCACCGCCGGCGCACCGGGGGGGAGGAGCGCAACGAGAGCTACGTCTGCCGCATCATCGTCAAGCAGGGCGACGCGCGCTGGGTCGAGGTCGGGGGCGTGCCGTACGAGTGGGAAGGGCGTCCCGCGACGCTGAACTTCGTGCGCGACGTCACCGAGCGCAAGCTCTTCGAAGAGGCGCTGCGCGAGGCGAAAGAGGCGGCCGAAGCGGGCAACCGCGCCAAGTCGCACTTCCTCGCCAACATGAGCCATGAGATCCGCACGCCGCTGAACGGCATCATCGGCTTGACAGAGATGCTGCAAGAGACGCCGCTCGCGGGCGTGCAACGGGAATACGTCCAGGTGATCCACCGTTCAGGGGAAGTGCTGCTGCAGCTCGTCAACTCGATCCTCGACTTCACCAAGCTCGAGGCGGGCAAGGTGGAGCTTGCGCACACGTGCTTCAGTCCGCGCCAGCATGCGCAGGAAGTGCTCCAGATGTTCGCCGCGCAGGCCGAGGAGCGGGGCCTCGACCTGCGGCTCGAGTGCGGGGCGCAGGTGCCCGGCATCGCCAGCGGCGATCCCGCCTGGCTGCGGCAGATCCTCCTCAACCTGATCGGCAACGCGCTCAAATTCACCGAGCAGGGGGGCGTGCGGCTGCGCATCCGGCTGGCGGATGCCGCCGGGGGACGCCTGCGGCTGCACTACGAGGTGATCGATACCGGGATCGGGATCCCCGCCGACCGGCGCAGCCAGCTCTTTGAGCGCTTCTCGCAGCTCGAGTCCTCCCACAAGCGACGCTACGGTGGCACCGGGCTCGGCCTGGCGATTTGCAAGCGCCTGGCCGAGGCGATGGGCGGCGAGGTCGGAGTCGAGAGTGAGCTGGGCCGGGGAAGCCGGTTCTGGTTCACGGTGCACCTGGACGCCGCCGCCTCTGCTGATGCCGCCTGATTGTGGTCCCCAGATTCAAGGTGCGTCAGAGTAAGGGCCCATCCAGCAGTCAGTTGCCGTTCCGCTAGGTCCCGGTTCCGGTGTGGGATACCGATCCTCTCAACTCTCGAGCGGTTGCGCCTCCTCTCCGGCTGCCCCGAGCGAACTGGTCTCCATGGTTGTGGAACGGATCCTACTGGCGAAGCAGCACATGTCATTGCTCGGGGGCGGGTTGGACGGATTATGCTCAGGGCGGCTTGCGAAAGCGGGGGCGAGAGTCGCGGCGAGAGCGGTCCATTCCGGCGAATTGCATCGGCGGTAGCTGCTTAGGGGCAGTCAACTCCTTCCTCTCGCATCGGTTACCTGACCGAATCAGCACGAATCGATCCACAAGCTATCGGATCCCCCCCGAGTTCCGGTACCACAACCAGGGGGATTGACAGGAGGGTTAGAGGGGGTGTAATTAGAAGGTTCTCGAATTATCTAAGGAACCACCATGAACCAGATCTTCGTCGCCCTGTCCGACCCAACGCGCCGCAAAATCCTCGGTCTCTTGGCCCAGGGCGACCTGAGCGCCGGGCAGATCGCTGCTCAGTTCACGCTCTCGAAGCCGTCGATCTCGCATCACCTGGCGGTGCTCAAGCAGGCCGATCTGGTCGAATCGCGCCGCGAGGGACAGTCGCTGATCTACGCCATTCACACGACCGTGCTCGCCGATGCGCTGACGGGCTTGCTCAATCTCGTTCAGCCGCGCACGACGCGCGCACCCGCCAGAGGAGGACCCGACGATGACCGGAACGCATGAGCGCCCCATCGGTGTCAGTCGCTTCCAGGTGATCATCACGCTGATTACGATCGTCGCGACCGCGATCGTCTACCCCCGGCTTCCCGAGCGCATCCCACTGCACTGGAACATCCAGGGCGACATCGATCGCTGGGGGGCGAGTTCCTTCGGCAACGTCTTCCTGACGCCGCTGATCCTGCTCGGGATCGTGGTGCTCTTCTGGCTGCTGCCGCGCATCGACCCGTTCCGGCGCAGCTACGGGCGCTTCGCCGGATCCTACACGTTGATCATCGACATGATTGCCGCCTTCCTCGTCTTGCTCCATGCGCTGACACTCTACGCCGCCTTCAACACGGACCTTCCGGTCGGGATCGTCGCTCCGGGCGCCATCGGATTGCTCTTCGCCGTGATCGGCAATCAGCTCGCCAAGTTGAAACGCAATTTCTTCATCGGCTTCCGGACCCCGTGGACGCTGGCGTCCGACAAGGTCTGGATGCGCACGCATCGCATCGGGGCGCGGCTCTTCATGGCAGCCGGGCTCGCAGCGGCGCTATCCGCCTTCTTGCCGCCGCCGCTGAACTTCATCGTCTTCCTCGTGCTCATTGTCGGGACCGTCGCCGCCGTCTTCCTCTATTCCTACCTCTACTACCGCCAGCTCGAGCGGCGGGGCGAGTTGGAGGCGGCCGTCGAAGCAGCGCGGCAATGACTCAGAGGGCGAGCGTCTCGAGCAGATAGCGTCCGAGGAAGACGGCCGCCAAGATGTACATCAGGAGCGGGACGTCACGCCCGCGGCCGGCGACGAGCTTGATCAGCGGATACGCGATCAGACCGAGGGCGAGCCCGTCGGCGACGCTGTAGGTCAAGGGGATGCCGAGGATGATCAGCAGCGCCGGGATCGCTTCGCTCATGTCGTCCCACGGAATCCGTTTGACGTTGCCCATCATCAACCCGCCGACGGCAATCAACGCCGGCGCGGTGATCGGTGTGTAGAAACCGCCCTCCCAGGCGAAGGCCTGGCCGACCATGCGTACGAGGGGTTCGCAGAAGAGGGCTGCCAAGAAGAGCAGGCCCGTGACGACGTTGGCGAGCCCGCTGCGCGCGCCGGCGGTGATGCCGGCCGCACTCTCGATGTAGGCGGTCACGGCCGAGGTGCCGAGCGCGGCGCCGGCGACGGTGCCGGTCGCATCGGCGCTCAAGGCGCGTGTGGCGCGCGGCAGGGAGCCGTCGCGCAGGAAGCCGCCGGCCTGGCCAATGCCGATGAACGTGCCGATCGAATCGAAGACATCCATGAAGAGAAAGACCACGATGATCACGAGTCCATCGAGCGTCAGCAGGCCGCGAAACGAGAGCTGCAGGAAGGTCGGGCTGAGCGCCGGCGGCGGAGCGAGCACACCCTGATAGTGCGTGACACCCGCCGCGAGGGCGAACAACGTGGCGCCGAGGAGGCCCCAGAGGATCGCGCCGGGGATGCGGCGCGCCATCAGCGCCCCGGTCACGATCAGTCCGAAGAGCGTCGTCCAGACGGCCGGATTGGCCGGATCACCGAGGTCGACCGCCAGTGGGCCGGGCGGCTTGACGACGATCCCGCCCCCCGTCAGCCCGAGGAAGGCGATGAAGGTCCCGATGCCGACGGCGATCGTTTGCTTGAGCGAGTCGGGTACGCTGTCGATCACGAGTTGGCGGAACTTCATGAACGTCAGCAGGAAGAAGACGAGGCCCGACACGAGCACCGCCGCGAGACCCTGCTGCCAGGTGATCAACCCCGCGGCGACGAAGCTCGCGAAGACGGCGTTCTCGCCCATTCCGGGGGCGAGCGCGATCGGGTAGTTGGCGACGAGGCCCATGAAGATCGTCGCCAGCGCGGCGGAGAGACAAGTGGCCGTCATCACCGCGCCGAAGTCCATGAACTCCTGGCCTGACTCGGCCAGCCCGACGCCGCCCAGGATGACGGGGTTGACGAAGATGATGTAGGCCATCGTCACGAACGTGACGAAGCCGGCAAAGGCCTCCCGCCCGGGGGTCGTTCCGAGTGCGCGCAGGTGGAAGAGCCGCTCCATCGTTCTCCTCCGCTGGACGCGCGCCTACTCGAGCAGGCGCAGCTGGCTTCCCTCCTGCTCGCCGAGCACCAGTTTGCGGGGTTGCGGCAGGATGCGCTCCATCGCCTCGAGATAGAGGCGCACCTCGGTGATGTCGCGCGCGCGGCGCGCTTCGGCAAGCAGATCGAGGAATTGACGCGTCTCGCCCCGGGCGCGTTCGACCGTCTCGGCGCGGTAGCTCTCGGCATCCTGGATCATGCGATTCGCCATCGCGCGCGCGCGCGGCAGGAGGTCCTTGCGGTAGCCGTCGGCCTGATTGATCATGCGGCCCTTCTCGATCTTGGCGGTCGAGACGTCGTTGAAGGCCTCGATCACGTTGGCGGGGGGCACGACCTCGCCGATGTTGACCGTCACCAGGCGGATGCCGGCCCCGAGCGAGTCGAGCGCGGCCTGGGTGCGGGTGCGCGTCTCTTCTTGCAGGCCGACCTTGCCATGGGTCAGCAGCTCGTCGACGCCCATGCGGGCGATCATCTCCGTCAGACGCGCTTCCCCGCAGCGCCGCACGAGGAAGTCGGCTTCAACCGGACCGAGCCGGAAGAGGTAGGCAACCGGATCGCTGATCACATACTTGATCGTCAGCGTCAGGTTGATGATGTTCTTGTCGCCCGAGACCCACTCGACCTCTTGGCGGCTGGGCGGGATGCCGCGCACGGCATCGACCATCTTGTAGCCGATCGGCATCGTGCGCACCTCGGTCGTGCGCTGGCGGATCGTACGCTCAATCGGCCACGGGAGCGTGAAGCAGATGCCGGCGGGCGCGACGCGCGTGACCGCCCCGAAGCGCAACACGATCCCCTGTTCGTCCTCGCGAATGACGCGGATCCCGGTCAGTGCCCAATCGAGCAGCAGGAGCAGGAGAAGACTCAATAAGATGCCGCGTGGCGTGCCCAGTCTCCGCCAGAGCGGGGGTGCGGCGTCACGGCGCGCGGCGGGCGCAGGCTGGCTTGGCGCGGTCATCGTTGCCCATCCAGCGTCTTCGGGTTCTTGAGCAGTTCGAGCAGCGGGGCATCGGAGGGCAGTACGATCGTCGCGTCGTCATCGATGAACTGCTCGTATGCCTCCAGCGTGCGCACGAACTCGTAGAATTCCGGGTCCTGATTGTAGGCGGTAGCATAGATCCGCGCCGCTTCCGCATCCGCTTCCCCGCGGATCTCCCGCGCGCGGCGCTCCGCTTGGGCCAGGATGCGCGCCTGCTCGAGATCCGCTTCCGCGCGCACGCGCTCGGCCTGCTCTTCGCCCTCCGAGCGATACTGGCGGGCGATCCGTTCACGCTCCGCCTCCATGCGTCGGAAGACCGCCTGACGGTTCTCTTCGGGGAAGTTCAGACGCTTGAGGCGGATCGCCCGGACATCGATGCCATACCCATCGCGCGCCTTGACCGCCGCGCGCGCGGTGATCTGGTCCATGATCTGGTCCATATGGACTTCGTCCTGCTGGATCGAGAGCAACGCCGACAGCTCGTGCGAGCCGAGCGCCGAGCCGACCTCGGAGCGCATGATGTCTTCGAGCTGCGCCTCGGCCGTGCGCCGGTCGACGACGGTCACGAGGAACTGCAGCGGGTCCTCGACCTGCCAGGCCGCGAACGAGTCGACGAGTAGGTTCTTCTTGTCGAGCGTCAGGTATTCCGCCTCGGCGGGGTCGAGGATCTTGACCCGGCGATCGATGCGCACAAGCGTCTCGAACGGCGGCGGCAGCTTCCAATGCAGCCCCGCCTCGTGGTGAATGCGCTTCGGGCTGCCGAAGAAGAGCACGATGCCGTACTCCGTCTCCTGCAGCTCGAAGGCGCAGCTAAGGAGCAAGAGCAGGGCCAGGCCGAACAGCCCGAAGGAGACCAGGATCCGTTTCATCGATTCCTCTCCTGCAGCCGGTTGAGCTTCTCCCGCCAGGTTTCACTGCCGGTAGTCTCGTTGCCCCCCGCCGGGGTCGTCTCGCCGGCGCGCCGGGCGTCGGTCGTCCCACGCTCCCATGCGTTGAGCGCGGGGGGCCAAGTCGCCGCCCCATCCGCCAGACTGATCCAGAGATCGAGCGGCAGGTCGGCCAGCGGCAGGATCAGCCGCGCCGCGGGCAAGACCTTCTCCGCCGTCTGGAGCAGGCAGCGCAGCCGCGTGATCGGGCGTGTCTCGCGCGTGGCGTCGGCGAAGGCGACGAAGCGTTGGCCATCCCCGCTGGCCCGGGCGACTTGACGCTGTTGTTCGCCCTGCGCTTCGGCGATCCGCCGGTGGGAGGCTGCGCGCGCCGAGGCGAGCTGGCGGTTGCGGTAGCTTTCGGCCTGGCGAATGAAGCGGTCGTAGTCCTCCATCGCGCTGGCGACATCGCGAAAGGCGAAGTGCACGTTGGCTGGAGCGTGGACGTCGATCATGTCGACGCGTAGGATCTCGATCCCGGCGTCGATCGCCCGCAGATCGCGTTGCAGGTGGTCGGCGACACGCGTTTCCAGCTCGCGCCGGTGGTTGACGAGGATGCTGTCGGTCTCCATCTCGGCCAGCACGCGCCGCGTGGCGTATTCCCCGAAGGCGGAGACGAGTGCCTCGGGATCGTCCAGGGCAAAGCGGAAGGTGTACGGGTCGGCGACCAGGTACTGGATGCCGTAGCGCACGGAGATCAGCGTCTCCTCGCCGGTCGCGACCTCGCCCTCTTCGGTCAGCTCCCGTTCGGCCGGGCCGACATTGACACGATCGTAGGTGATCGCTACGCGTTCGCCGGTGCGGTAGCCGCGATCGATCGCGCGCACGGCATCGCGCGCCTCGGTGACGACGCGCTCGATCGGGTAGGGCGCATGCACTACGAGCCCGGGCTCGTCGATCGAGCGCGTGATGCGCCCGAACGTGAGCACCCAGCCGGCCTCCCCGGGCCCGACGACGGAGAATCCGGTCAGGAGATAGAGCAGCAAGACGCAGGCGATCCCGATCCCACGCGCGGCGCGTCCGCCCAGGTCCCAGCCCAGCGGCCGGCCGAGCGTGCGCAGGCGCTCGCGCACGCGGCTGGCGAGACCGATGCGCTGAAAACTGCGCGCCAGCAGAGCGAGCAGGATGAGTGCGGCCGGAATCTCGATCCAGCGGGGAATCAGGCGCCCTCCCGCGCCGGCGACCGCCTGGGCGTCGATGCCGCTGGCGGTGTAGATCTCATCGACGACGAGTCCGGCGGCGAGGCTGACGACGGCGATCGCCACCAGATAGACGATCAGCGTGCGCCGCCCGAGCACGTTGTAGAGCACGGTCAGGCCGGCCGCATTCGTCGCCGGGCCGGCGAGAAGGAAGACGAGCCCTGCGCCGGGGCTGAGCCCCTTCAGGATCAAGGCGGCGACGACCGGCGTCGACCCGGTAGCGCAGACATAGAGCGGAATGCCGATCACGAGCATCGCCAGCATCGACGGCAGCCCGCTCAGCGTCGGGTTCGAGAGCGCCCCCGCCGGCACGAGCGCACTGATCAACCCGGTCAGCAGGAAGCCGGCCAGCAGATAGGGCCCGATGTCACCGATCAAGACCCCGTACCCGTAGCCTGAGGATTCGCGCAGCACGTGGCGCAAGGTGCGCCGCGGCGTCGGGAGTTGCACCCCGCGTTCTCCCGACTCCCGGTCTGCGTCCGCGGTACAGCAGCTCGCGCTGCCCTCGGCCTCCTCCACCCTTCCGCGACCTTCCTCCTCGGCATGGCAGGATTCACCCGGCGCCAGCACATCAGCCGCCCGCTCCGGTTCGACGCCCGGGGCATCCCCCGCCGCACCGGCCGCACCGGCGCGGCGCGCAGCGCGCCGCTCGCTCAGGCGGTCGGCCTGATTGACGGCCAGCCCCGCTGTCATCGCCGTCACGAATGCGGCGAGCGGGCGCGTGATGGTCAAGATCGGATCGAGCAACGCGTAGGTGATGCTGATCGAATCGACGCCCGTCTCCGGGGTGGCGACGAGGAACGAGACCGTCGCCCCCTTGCTCGCGCCCGAGCGGCGCAGTGTGACCGCCGTCGGCAAGACGGAACAGGAGCAGAGCGGCAGCGGGATCCCCGCCAGCGCGGCAAGCAACACGGAGCGGAAGTTGCGCCCCCCGAAGGCGCGCGCCAGCCAGTCGGCGGGCACGAGGACGCGCAGCAGGCCGGCGAGGAAGAACCCGACGAGGAGGTAGGGCGCTGTCTCCAGCAGGACGACCGTCGTCTCGCGCAGGAAATCGATCAGGAAGTACAACCTAGCGACCCTCCGCTGCGATGCGCTATGGCACGGCCTCGATCGAGGCGAGGATCTGGCGCATCCGCGCCAACCGTTGCGGCCGCTCACGCACGAAGCGCTCGATGCCGGCCAGAATGGCTGCCGGGTCGAGATGCGCTTCGGCGAGCACCTCCGCGACCGTGCCGCCCGTGCGCCAGCGGTCATCCCAGTCGGACCCGACAGAATACTCCCCGACGAGATCATTGGCAACCCAATCACTCATCAGGCGCAGGCTGCGGTTGGTAATGCACATCGCGTCCCAGCGCTCTGTCTCACTGAGTACGGTTGCGCGATAGGCCGGTTCCTGGGCGGCGAAGAGCTGCGGACTGAGGGCTGCCACAATCTTGACGTTCAGGCCCCGCCGCTCGAGCTCCGGCAGCAGCCCCACCAGGTGATCGGTCGTTGCACTGCCTTGCACGATCACCGTTCCCATCCGCGGCGCACCGGAGCGGTAGGGGCGCACGACGTAGGCGCCCCGGGCGGCGACGAAATGAGGGGGCAGTCCGAGCCCCGCGCGGTCGGGAACGGGCAGCGGCGGGCGCGTCAGATGGAGGGCGACCAGCGGCGCCGGCTGGCGCATCGCCGCCGCCAGCAGCACCGGCACTTCGTTGTGCTCCCAGGGATGCAGATCGATCAGCGCCGAGCGCGGAAAGAGCTGCGTCACGCCCGGCGCGAAGATTCCGAAGTGCGTGCGCGAGTCGTCGGCGGTTTCGGGTCCCGAATGGCCGGCGACCCAGAGGACCTTGCCGACCCGCAGGGCGGAGTCTTGCGCCGTCTGGCTGAAGAGGCGCAACGGTCCGTACTTGAGGTAACTGAACGCGCCGTAGGTGGAACAGGCGCCGTAGAAGCCGTCGAACTCGTGCCAGGGATCGCCGGCGAGATTCGTGGCGGCGACCCCCGCCATCAGCGCCGCGTTGGTGAACTCGGTGATCTCCTGCGGCAGCAGAGCGCCGTCGGGATTGTCGCTGCGATCGTACCAGCCCCACGAGCCGGCGAAGCCGGCGATCCCGGTCGATTGCGCGAGATCCGCAGAACAGGCGAGAAACAGCGGCCGGCCGTAGCGCGCGCGACAGGTGTCGTTGATCCATGCGCCCCAGCGCCCGAGCGCCTCCTTGTTGGCGATCCGCGTGCCCGCCGGCGCCCACATCTCGGGCGGGTAGGCATGCGGATCGAAGAGGCTCTCGTCGCGGCAGGGATTCGCGCGGGGCGGCGCCAGCGCATCCGCCGGCGGAATCGCCGTCGCCAGCTCGAGCAGACGGTCGGCGATCCAACGCGCGCTCGCCGGCCGCGCGGCGAGGACCGCGAGCACCTGCTTGATCTGCGCGCGCGTCTGCGCGCGGCAGCCTTCCTCGCTGTCCGGCCGCGGAGCGCCGTAGCCCGCCAGGGTGATGCCGTAGCGTTGCATGAACGGACGCTTCGTCTCCCAGTA
>Ga0180434_10004775_pt1 | contig 16306 bp, 14 predicted proteins | sample SS_ome_7_FD_132453 | JGI IMG/M metagenome (GOLD analysis project Ga0180434, IMG submission 132453) | Hypersaline lake sediment archaeal communities from the Salton Sea, California, USA - SS_1_D_2 metaG | ecosystem: Environmental > Aquatic > Non-marine Saline and Alkaline > Hypersaline >...
CGTGTTGTCCAAGCCGGAAGCTGATGCGTACGAGTGGCCCACTGTGCTCAAGGTTGGTCTCAACAGCGAGAACGTGCCCTGGGAGTTTATGCGAGACGGCGAGTTGGTCGGCTTTGAGGTCGATATGCTCAACGAGCTGGCGCAGCGCGCGGGCATTGAGTTGGAGTTCATCACCGTGCCTTTCAGCGGCATCTTTACCGGCCTCCAGTCCGAAAAGTGGGACCTGGCTTCGTCCAGCATCTGGATCACGGAGGAACGGCTGAAGGAGATGGACTTTGCTGACCCGTACTATGACTCGGACATGGCATTGATGACCCAGGCGGATTCGGGCATCGCATCGTTTGAGGACATGGCGGACGGCGTCTTTGGCGCCGACACCGGCTCGATGAATGACCAATGGCTGAAGGACAACGTCGACACCTACGGCCCCTACGAGATCAAGAACTATGACAGCCCCACCGACGCCTTCCTCGACTTGCAGGCAGGCCGGTTGGATGGCGTCGTAGCAGACTCGCCGACGGCATTGTACTATGTGCAACAGAACGCCGACGCCGGGCTGGACGTGCCGCTGCTGATGAACATCGGCTTCCCGCAGGCGTGGGCCTTCCGCAAGGGCGACCCGCTCCGGGATGCAGCGAACGACATTCAGAACGAGATGAAAGAGGATGGCACGCTGGGCACGATCTATGAAAAATGGTTCGGCCAGGCGCCGCCCGCTGGCAGCTCGACGATTACGGTTTACGAGGGTGGGTACGAACTTCCCTAGTCCGTCCCCCTAGTTGGGATAGAGGCGCTTCCGGACCGTTCTTCCGGGAGCGCCTCCAAAAAACTTATCCAGCGAGCGTCATTTCGAGCGACCGCAGGGAGTCGAGAAATCTCACGTTGGCGGGATTGGAGACCCTTCGACTTCCTTCGACAAGCTCAGGACAGGCTGCTACGCTCCGCTCAGGGTGACGAAAGCATTGTGGATTACTCGAAATAAAAATCAGCTATGAATTACGAATCGGCTCGAGCGAACATTCCCTCCCACTTTATCCGTTCCCGTCCGGGATGGACGTACTGGATTCGACGGTACGAGTTTATCTTTGTCGCGCTGGCGCTGTTGGTCGGCTATGCGCTTTTCCTGCTGCCCGGAGAGGATGCTACACCGGTTAACAGAGGGGTCTCCATCGGCGTCTTTTTGCTGCTGGTGCTGGCCTGGAGCGCCAACATTCTGATTGATGGGGAGAAATCCGACTGGTTCAAGGGCGCTGTCGCCTTTGGACTCGTTTTCGTGCTGTGCTGGTTGTTCTACAAATATTCGGGCACCAAGTGGGACAAACTTGGCCGCTCGTTCTTTAACTTTGCAAAGATGGAAGGGTCCTGGCCCCAGCTTTTCAAAGGCTTGCTCGTCACCTTGCAGTTGGCGGCGATCTCGGCCCTGTTCAGCATCCTCATCGGTCTCATTCTGGCCGTCCTGCGGTCGTTCGAAAGTCCCACTTTGAACATTTTCCTCATCGCGTACCTGGATCTCTTCCGATCCATCCCAATGATCGTCCTTATGGTATTTATCTATTATGCGTTGCCGTACCTGGGCGTCGCGCTCGAGTCAGTCATGGCGACGGTTCTCGCCTTATCGCTCGGCTACAGTGCGTACACGGCGGAATCCTTTCGAGCGGGCATCGAGTCGATCCATTTCGGACAGGTCGAGGCCGCCCGCGCGCTTGGCCTGACGCGCCTCCAGACGATGCGACTGGTCATCATCCCGCAGGCGATCAAGGTGGTCATTCCGCCGCTTACCGGCAACCTGGTGGCAATGCTCAAGGATACCGCCGTCGCCTCCGTCGTCGCTTCGCCGGAGCTGCTGAAACGGGCGAAAGAAGTCTACGTTGGAAAGGCAAACCCCACGGCGCTCGTGGCCGCGGCCATCATTTACCTGATCGTGCTGCTGCCCCTGGCGCGATTGGCTAATATGCTGGAAAATAGGATGAAGGCTCGATGAACAAAGAATTCAACCCAGAGGTCATGATCGAGGTCATCGACCTGCACAAATATTTCAAAGACCTGCACGTGCTGAAGGGCGTCTCCACCAAGATCACCCGGGGCGAAGTCGTCGCCGTGATGGGGCCTTCCGGAGGCGGCAAGAGCACCTTCTTGCGCTGCATGAACCGCCTGGAGGAGCCAAGCTCCGGCAAGATCATCGTGGAGGGGATCGACATCACCTCTCCCTACGTCGACATCAACAAGGTACGGACCGAGATCGGCATGGTATTTCAGCTTTTCAACCTCTTCCCGCACCTGACCGCGATCGAGAACGTCAAGCTCGCGCCGATGAACGTCCGCAAGGTCTCGGACGCCGAGGCGACCGAGCGCGGCCTGGCGCTGCTGGAAAAAGTGGGTCTCTCCGACAAGGCGCACAACTATCCCGACCAACTTTCTGGCGGGCAGCAGCAGCGCGTGGCTATCGCCCGCGCCCTGGCGATGCAGCCGCAGATCATGTTCTTCGATGAGCCGACCTCGGCGCTTGACCCCGAGATGATCGGCGAGGTCCTCGACGTGATGCGCGCGATGGCCGACGAGGGCATGACGATGGTCGTCGTGAGCCACGAGATGGGTTTCATCAACGAGGCCGCGGACCGCATCCTGCTCCTGGCGGAGGGCGTGATCGTGGAAGAGGGCACACCGGAACAGATTTTCAAGCATCCCACCCAGCAGAGAACCCAAGAATTCCTGGGCAAGATTCTGAGCGTGTGACGCGAGCGAGAGAGTTATGAGCGAATCCAAGTCAGCCAGAAGCGCGATATTGGCAGAGCTGCGCAGAATGCAGCATCACGTTCCCTGGCACCGGCGCGACGAGTTCGTGGGCGCGAGCCTGCTCGCGCTGATACTCTACGCCGCGCTACTGCCCAGGACCGGCTCTCCTTCCGTGGTTCAGTGGGCGGTTATCGGCGCGTTCTTTGCGCTGGCGTTGGCCTGGGGCGGGCTGATCCTCAGCGATGTGCGCATGCCCGAATGGGTCAAGACTCTCACCGCCTTTGTGCTCCTCTTTCTGGGCGGTTGGCTTTTCTACCGCTATTCCGACGCCGACTGGGAGCGGTTGAGCCACGTCTTTTTCAATTGGGAGTTGATGAAAGACCCGATGGAGGGCGGGGCGACGGGATGGGACATCTTGCTTGATGGGTTGTGGCTTACCGTCCAGATCGCCTTTTTCTCCGCCATCTTTAGCACATTGATCGGCCTGCTGCTGGCTGTATTCCGCTCCTTTGAGAACCGCATCCTGAACATTTTCATCATCGCCTACATTGATTTTTTCCGGGCGATGCCCATCATCGTGCTGATGGTGCTCGCCTACTATGCGCTGCCATACACGGGGATCGTCCTGGACGCGCCGGTCGCCGGGGTGCTCGTGCTCTCATTGAACAGCTCGGCCTACGTCAGCGAGATATTCCGGGCCGGCATCCTGTCGGTCCATCACGGGCAGATCGAGGCCGCCAGGGCGCTGGGGATGAATCCGGTGCAGACAATGCGCCTGGTCATCTTGCCGCAGGCGCTCCGCGTGGTCATCCCGCCGCTGACGAGCAATTACGTAGCGAGCGCCAAGGACACGGCGATCTGTTCCTCGATCACCATCCTGGAGCTGCTCAAGTCGGCCTTGCAGTTCCAGGCGTTCAAGGCGAATCCGACCGCCATCATCGCCGCTACGGTTATTTACATCCTGATCTTTGTGCCCTTGACCCGGCTCGCGGGCGTGCTGGAAGTCAGAATGAAGACCGGCAGGGCCAAAGCCTAGCGGTATCTTTTCGAAATGAGGTAACGTAGCCGAGGTTTCCATACCTCGCAAAGATGGCGCGATATGGAAATCGCGGCTACGACTTGAGAATATTGAGATAGGTCAGAGTTAATCTAAAAATCAGAAGGAGATTGAAATGTACGATTGGGAAAAGGACGCCAGCCATCCGGTTGAGTATCATAGTGTCGAGGTCGAACGTGGACGGGAATTCATCATCCGGTTGACCACGGGGGCCGACGTATTCTATGCGATCCAGAAATTCGCCCAGGATCACGACATTCGCTTTGCCAAGATCCACGCCGCGTTTATGGGAGGGCTGCAACCCACACGGTTTCTGGTCTGGGCGCCCGACACGAGAAACCCCGACAACTGGCACAACGAATCGCCAATGACCATCCAGAACCTGAGCATGGTGCTGTCGATGAGCGGCATCATCCACCCCCGGCCCGTCAAGGGCGGCGGAGAAGAACCGTTCCCGGCCATCCACTTTGTGACCGGCGGTGCGTGGAACGTCTCGGCCATCGGTGGCCACCTGCTCGACGGTTCCATCGTCAAGGGCGTCGTCGAGGTCTTTATCACCGAGATCCTGGGGATCGACGTGCTCTACCCCGAAGGGACGATGCTCGACCCGCACGCGGACGAGTTCCCCGAGAACTGGTACAAGCCGGTCAAATAACGTCGTGGCCGAAGGCCACTCAGAAATCAAGGGGGTTGGAGGCCGCCGTTCCATTGCTTCCAACCCTCTTTACCCGCCAGGTGTGATATGCGAACGTACAACACAGAACACATGAATCTGTACCCTGTGGATATCTGGCAGGCCCGCGCGCGGATCGAACCGTGGGTACGGCGGACGTCGCTCGTCTATTCGTCCGCTCTGAGCGAGCGCACGGGGTGCCAGGTCTATTTGAAGATGGAGTGCTGGCAGGTCTGCGGCTGCTTCAAGGTGCGCGGGGCGGTCAACATGGTCGCCTCGCTGACCGAGGAGGAGAAGAGCCGGGGCGTGGTGGCGGCATCAAGCGGGAATCACGGCATCGCGCTCGCCTACGCCGCGAGCATCGCCGGAGACACGCGGGCCACGGTCTATGCCCCTCTCGATGCCGACCCGACAAAGATGAAAAAGATCCGGGCGCTGGGCGGCGAGGTGCGGCTGTTCGGCGAGAATTACCTGATCGCCCTGGACGAGACGCTGCGGCAGGTCGAGGAGGGGAACTTTACCCTCGTCCACTCCCACGCCCACCCGCTGATCATGGCCGGGCAGGGGACGATTGGGCTGGAGATTATGGAGGATCTGCCGGACGTGGAGGCCATCGTCGCGCCCATCGGCGGAGGGGGGCTGATGTCTGGCATCGCGATGGCGGCCAAGGCGATCTCGGAATCGGTCCAGGTCGTCGGCGTCGAGCCAATCGCCGCGCCGGGGGCCTACATGTCCTTCCGCGACGGCGTCTGTCACGAGCAGATCGAGCTAAAGCCATCCATCGCCGACGGCCTTTCGGGCGGCCTGGCTCCGCTGGCTTGGAAGCTCTGCCGCGACCGCGTCAGCAAGGTCTCGCTGGTAGACGACGACGAGGTCGCACACGCGATGTGGGCCTTTCAGCAGGACGAGCAATTGATGGTCGAGGGCGCGTCGTCCGTCGGCCTGGCCGCGATGCTGGGCGGAAAGCTCGACGAACTCAAGGGCCAAAAGGTCGTCTTTGTCCTGACCAGCCGCAACATCGACGCGGATCGGTATAATCAAATCCTGAGCCAACACACTGGAGACTAGCACGCGACTTGGAAACACCCGTCATTCCGAGCGAAACGAAGCGCAGCGGAGTGGAGTCGAGGAATCTCCACGCTCGACAGCAAGAGATTCCGTCGGACGCGAGACGTCCGCACTCCCTGCGGCCGCTCGGAATTACGGCGGCCGGCAAGTTGTCAATTGCGCGGCTTTGCAGTATAGTAATCCCTGGCTCCGCCCCCTCGGAACCCGCGTGCACTGACCAAACTGGAGGAACATATTATGACCAAAAGAGAAGTAATCTCCAAAGCCTTGTCCCCGTCCATGCCCTTCTCGAAAGTGATCGGCTATGGCAACCTGATATTCGTCTCGGGCCTCGTCGGACGCAACTGGGAGACCGGCGAGATCGCGCCCGACATCGCGGGCCAGACGAGACAGGCGATGGAAAACATCCGCCGCGAGTTGGAACTGGCGGGCGCGTCGCTGGATGATGTGCTCAAGGCCACCGTTTTCCTCGTCGACATGAGCCTGTTCGGGGCGATGAACGAGGTGTACCGTAGTTTCTTTTCCACGGCTCCCCCTGCCCGCTCTTGTGTGGAGGTCAGCTCCCTCCCCGACGGCGAGGCGCTCGTGGAGATCGAAGTGATTGCCGGTAGGTAAACAAAATGCGATTGACAAAATTACGCCAACAACTGCGCAACGAAAACCTCGACGCCATCCTGATCACGAACGCGACGGCTCGTCGCTACATGAGCGGCTTTACCGGATCGGCGGGCACGCTCGTCATCTCGCAGGAGCGGGCGCTGCTGGCGACCGATTTCCGCTATTACGAGCAGATGAGCAAGCAAGCGCCAGAATTTGAGTTGGCAAAGGTCGAGGGCCAATTCCCCGATCTGCTGCCCGGTCTGGTCAGCGAGCTGGGCATCCAACGCTTGGGCTTTGAGAGCGACGACGTGACCTTTGCGCTGCACGAGCAACTGGCCGACGCGCTTCCTAAAGGCGTCGAGTTCGTACCGACCTCGGGCCTCGTGAGAGAGATAAGCGCGGAAAAGGACGAGGGCGAAATGGTCACGCTCCAGAAAGCGATTGACCTGACCGACGCGGCCTACGCGCACATCGTCGAGTTTATGCAGCCAGGGATGACGGAGCGAGAGATCGCCTGGGAACTCGAGAGTTTTATGCGCACGCGGGGCGCAGAGGCAATGGCTTTCATCATCGTCGGCTCTGGTCCCAACGGCGCGATGCCCCACGCCCGCCCCACGGACCGCGTCATTCAGGCCGGAGACCCCATCGTGATCGACATCGGAGCGGTGGTGGATGGCTATTACTCCGACCTGACCCGCACCGTCGCGCTGGGCGAGGGAAGCGAAAAATACCGCAAAGTGTACGAGATCGTGTTGCAGGCGCAGGAGGCGGCCTTGCGCGGCATCCGGCCAGGGATGACGGGCCGCGAGGCGGACGCGCTTGCTCGCGGGGTCATCGAGGAGGCGGGATACAAGGATCATTTCGGCCACGGGCTGGGCCACGGGATCGGGTTGGTGGGAGGCCACAACAAACCATCGCTGAGCCACCGCCACCCAGGCGGCAAGGAAAAGCTGCGCGTGGGGATGGTCTTTACCGTCGAGCCGGGCATCTATCTGCCGGGCGAGTTCGGTGTGCGCATCGAGGATGACGTGGTTCTTGAAGAGGATGGCGTGCGCGTGTTGACCCAGGCGGCAAAAGAGCCGGTGGTTCGCTCTTGAAATCTAGCGCCGGTCGAGTAGGAGCCCTTCGACAAGCTCAATCAGCGCTCGCTCTGACCTGGAGGACATCAATGACAATTCAATCCCGTAACAAGCTAGACCTAAAAATCCGGCAGGGAATCAAAACCCAAGGACTCGACGCAGCCCTTGCCGCCGGCGTCGACAACTTTACCTACGTCACCGGAATCGCCCTTCCCTTCGCCGAGCAATCCCTCGACCGCCAGGCCGTCGCCCTGCAAACGGCAAGCGGCTCAAGCTGCGTGATATGCCCGCCCGATTGGGTTCAGGCGATTCAGGATCAAGGGTGGCAAGGCGACCTGGCTGCATATTCCGAGCACGACGGCCCGCACCCTGGCGCATTGATCAAAACGTTGGCCGACGCCATATCTGACCTGGGACTCGCGGAAAGCAAAATCGGCCTGGACGCGACAGCGGCGTCTAAACGTTTCGTCGAGACCTTGCAACAGAGCGTACCCACCGCAGACTGGACGCCCTGCGACGACCTGTTTCGAGACCTGCGCCTCGTCAAAACCGACGCCGAGATCGAGTTGCTCGAGACGGCAGCCCGGCACGCCGACCGGGCCGCTATCAGCGCCCTCAACCACCTGGAGGGGACCGTGGACGCGGTCAGCTACACCGTCAAAGAATTCACGGAACGGCTGCGGGTTCACGTCGGCGAGTTTGGCGGCTCGGCCGCGGGGCACATCGCGGCGATGCAGGGCGCTGACGCGCAATTGATTTACACACCCCCCGTCGGATTCCTGGCGAACGGGAACCTCGTTCGCACCGAGCTTACCAACCACCATCGGGGATACTGGTCGAGCGCCGGTCGCACGGTGGTCATCGGGCAGCCGACGGAGCAGCAACTCGACGCTTACAGGGATAACGTGCTGCTCAAGCAGGCCGCCATCCAGGCGTTCCGGCCAGGCGCGCGCTGTAGCGAGGTCTTTGCGGCCGTGGCCCAGGCCGCCCAGAGTACCGGAATCGAGTTCTGGCAGGACGTCGGGATCGGTCACGGGGTCGGCGCGAGCGAGCGGGAAGCGCCCTACCTCAACCCGGACGACGCGACGCTGTTGCAGCCGGGGATGGTGCTGGTTCTCGCCATCTACACGTATGGCCCCCGTCGGGAACTGATCTGCTCGAAGGATACGTTTGCAATCACCGCCGACGGCTGCCGCCTGCTGAGTTGGTACAAGGATTGGTCCCGGCTGTATCGCGTGGTCGGAGTTACAGCGAGACATGGCTAGTACTACAACAAGATTTGGAATAATCGTCATTTCGAGCGGAACGGAGCGCAGCGGAGTGGAGTCGAGAAATCTCTCGTTGTCGAGAGTAGAGACCCTTCGTCTCCGCTACGCTCCGCTCAGGGTGACGGAGATGGCGAAATCTCGTTGTGGTACTTGATCGAAAGGAACGTGGGATGAACGACCTGGGAATTCTCGAAAAAGTACACAACGCGCTCGACGCATCTGCATACGACGCCATCGTCGCAGTCGGCCCCGACAACGTGCAGTACTTGAGCGGCGCGACGCTGCCCTACCTCTACAACCGCCGCGCCTCGCCGGTGCTCGTCTTTTGGCCCAAAGGCGGCGAGCCGTCGTGCGTCTGCCCAGCCGAGTGGGCGAGCGCGGTTCGCGAGTCCGGCTGGGTCACAAAAGTCCAACCCTACGCCGATGCCGCGGTCGAAGCGCTGGTCGGGCTGATCCACCAATCGGGCAAGAGCCGGCTCAAGCTCGGACTGGACCTGAGCCGCGTTTCGCACAAGCTCTTCGAGATGTTGCGGGAGGCGCTGCCCGAAGCGGAACTGGCCGGATGCGACGACTGGCTCTCCCGATTGCGGATGGTGAAAACGAACCCCGAAATGGCGTTGCTAGAGCAGATCGCCGACCTCACGGACCACGGCATCAATGGCGCGATCCACCACGTGATTGTGTCTAGTCTCAAAACGGCGCTCACCCTCGCCGAAGAGCTGCGGGTCCACTGTATGGAGCGAGAGCTGGACGTCGTGGGGTATCATGCCGTCTCGCAGGTCGCCAGCGGCGAGGATGCGAAAAAGCTCTGGCCGCTGCCGCCAGCGTTCGGGTTCTCGTCCACCCGGCCGCTCGACGCGGGCGCGTGGGTGCGGATGGAGATCAAAACCGGCCTGCGCGGGTATTGGTCAGACGCCGCCCGGATGATGGTGACGGGCGAGCCAACGCCCGAACAACGCGCCGCCTACGACGCCCTGGTGACGGTGCGAGAGACGGCGATGCGCTGCCTCCGACCAGGCGCTCGTTGCTGCGACGTCTTTGAGGCCGTCAAGCAAGAGGCCTCGAGCGCGGATATTGCGCTGCTCCCGGAGTTTGGGCTAGGCCACGGAATCGGAGTGACTCCCTGCGAGCCTCCCTACCTGAACGGCAGTGACGAGACGATGTTGGAGTCGGGGATGCTCCTGATCCTCGATCCGATTATTCGCTCTCCGGAGGGGGTGCTCTTGCGCTCCAAAGACACGGTGCGTATCACCGACACGGGGTGCGAGATCGTTGGTTGGTACAAAGATTGGCGGGAACCGTATATTCCTATTGCGAGTATTTAGACAGTTGGATTGCTTACCAAGTTAATGCTTTTTGTCAAGGGAGTAGAAATGCCAAGATCACATCGCTTGAGAGGATTCATAGCAATAGCTTGTCTGTTGGGCGTAATTGGCTGCGGACTGAGCGCAAAGCCCATATCTGTCACCGTTTCTGAAATCGGCACTTGCACTGATTATGACAAGACTACAAAGGAACCCACAGCAATTCCCGTTATGGGAAAAAACGAGAGTTGTAGCCGCGATTTCTATATCGCGAAGGATGCTTCATGTGGCAAAATGCACGCGCTATGAAAAGCGCGGCTACAAAACGGGAATCGCTGAGGAACCCATTGGCATCACTAACGAGTATGTAACCTAGCCAGATATCGGACATTTAGCCACGAGGTGCAAAGGAGTCATCAATGAAAAACGTACAACTGGCATCGAAATGTCCAAACTGTGGCGCATCTCTCCCTACAGGGGAAAAGGAAACCATCTGTCCGTACTGCGGTTCACCCCTCGTGTTGTCGGATGAGCGAGAAGCCACGGGGGACGCTTGCGCCCAACGAGGGATCGAGGCGCACCTTAGCGGCGAGTATAGCCTGGCCGTAGAAAAGCTTGAGCGAGCTTTGGAGTTGGGCTTGACGCGATATCCAATAACGCGGATATACACGATCCTGGGAAACGTCTATAACGAGTCAAAGAACCCGGAAAAAGCCATCGCCGCGTTTCAAAAAGCGCTGCAAGTGGACCCCCATTACTACAAGGCGTGGGTTGGATTGGGAATCGCCTACAAGAAAACCGGGAATCTGGAGGAACGGGAGCGGTGCTATCGAGAGGCGCTACGGATCGAGCCTGGATACGCTCACGCGCACGCCAGTCTCGGCGCGCTCTACATCCAAAAGAACGAACCGGAGAAAGCCATCGCCGCGTTGGAAAAAGCGCTCGAACTCAATCCGACGGTGGCGATCGCTCACGCGAACATCGCGTTGGCGTACGCGATGGTGGGACGATTTGACGAAGCTGACGCAGCGCTCCGGCAGGCCACGGCTCTGGGATACCGGAATTACAAAACGGTTCAGAGACGAATCGCTGGTTTGAAAGAGCTGGGGTAGCGGAGCGCATTTTTGACGGCATAGATAATCAGGAGCAAACGTATGGAATACAGAAATCTGGGAAGAACCGGCGTCCAGGTCTCCGCTTTGGGCCTGGGGACGGCCAACTTTGGCGACAAAGCCTCAGAGGAAACGTCGCGCCAGATCATGCAGGCCGCGCTGGACGCGGGCATCAATCTCTTTGACACGGCGAACAGCTACAACGGCGGAGAGAGCGAGCGCATCATTGGCCGCTTTCTCAAGGATACGGGGCAGCGGGATCGCGTCGTCCTCACCACCAAGGTCTATTACCCCGTTGGCGAGGGTGTGAACGATCGCGGCCTCAGCCGCTACCACGTCACGCGCGCCTGCGAGGATTCGCTGCGCCGCTTGCAGACGGATCGCATCGACCTTTACATCATGCACCGCTCGGCGAGCGACGTCATCCCCGTCGACGAGACGCTCGGCGCGCTGACCGACCTGGTGCGGCAGGGCAAGGTGCTCTACATCGGTTGCTCTACCCATCCGGCCTGGCAGGTGATGGAAGCGCTGATGGTCAGCGAGATGAAGGGGTACGCGCGCTACGTCGCCGAGTCGTCGCCGTATAATCTCCTCGACCGACGCGTTGAAAACGAGCTTGTCCCCCTGTGCCAGAAATATGGACTGGCGCTCCTGCCCTGGTCGCCGCTGGCGATGGGGATGCTCGTCGGGCGCTACCCGGTGGGCCAACCGTTCCCGGAAGACTCGCGGGCTGCGGCGAATCCCCAGGGCATCTACGCCCAACGCATCAACCGGAGCGGGTTGGAGGTAGGAGCGCGGGTGGTCGAGCTGGCGCCGAAATTCGGCCTGACGCCCGGCCAGCTCGCGCTGCTGTGGGTCAAGGATCAGCCCGGCGTCACGGCCCCGCTCGTGGGGCCGCGCAACCTGGAGCAGTTGAACGGATCGCTACAAGTTGCCGATATGCACGCCGACGACGAACTGCGCGCGGCGTTCGATGAACTCAATCCGCCGGGCATGGCCGTATCCAACTTTCACAACACGAGTGGTTGGATGAAGGCGACCGTGCCGAATGAACAATGACACGAGTTACTCAGTTCGCCGGCTGAGTAGGAGCGGAGCGACGTATCGAAGCCAAGAACGGGTCTTGCAAGTGCCGCTCGCCCTGGTTTCGATACGCTGACGCTACTCAACCGACGGGCTCGCTATTGACTGCGTAACTCGTGTCAATGAGCAATGAACAATTCACAAAAATTTCAGAACAGTGAGGTTAACTTATGAAGGTACTATTATCAGGAAACGAAGCGCTGGCCCGAGGAGCCTACGAGTATGGAGTACAGGTTGCCACGGGCTATCCAGGAACGCCCAGTTCGGAGATCCTGGAGAACGTGGCCCGGTACGAGGAGATCTACTCCGAGTGGTCGGTCAATGAGAAGGTGGCGATGGACGCAGCCATCGGCGCGTGCTACGCGGGCAAGCGGGCGATGGTGGCGATGAAGTCGGTGGGGATGAACGTCGCCGCCGATTCCTTCTTTTACGTCCCCTACACCGGCGTGCGGGGTGGGCTGGTCATCGTCGTGGCCGACGACCCCGGCATGTTCAGCTCGCAGAACGAGCAGGACAACCGGCAGTATGGCCGCTTTGCCAAGATGCCCGTGCTGGAGCCTTCGGACAGTCAGGAGTCGAAGGATTTCGTCGGGGCCGCCCTGGAACTGTCTGAGCAGTGGGACACGCCCGTGATCCTGCGGACGGTGATGCGCATCTCCCACTCCGCCTCGCCGGTGGAGTTGGGGGAGCGGGCGGCGGACGATGGGTCTCCAACGCCCCCATTGAAGCGCGATCCTCACCGGCTCGTCTGCACGTGCGTGTGGGCCAAGTATCAACACCCGGTGATCGAGAAGCGGCTGAAGAAGCTGGCCGAGTTTGCCAACACCTACCCGCTCAACCGGCTGGAGTGGGGGGATCGGAGCCTGGGCATCGTGGCCGGAGGCGCGGTCTACAGCTATGCCCGCGAGGTTTTCCCGGAGGCGTCCTTCCTCAAGCTGGGGATGAGCTACCCGCTGCCACAGGCATTGATCCAGGAACTCGCCGACGGCGTGGAGCAACTGCTCGTCATCGAGGAACTGGATCCCTTCCTGGAGGGGCAGATCAAGGCGATGGGGATCGAGTGCCGGGGCAAGGAGATCTTTCCCGCTTACGGCGAGCTGACTCCAGCGGTGATCGAAAAGTCTGCGGCTGAGGCAGGCATCTTGCCAAAAGATGCGGTCAAAGGCGCGCGCGAGTTGCCGCTGCCAGAGTTGGCCGGTCGCTCTCCCATCCTCTGCCCCGGCTGCCCTCACCGCAGCACCTTTTACCTGCTGAACAAGATGAACGACATCGTCGTCGCCGGAGACATTGGCTGCTACAACCTGGGCGCGCAGCCCCCGTACAACGCGACGGACACGATGGGATCGATGGGCGCCAGCATCGGTGTGGCCCACGGCTTTGACATCGCCGGTATCCCCGACCGCTTTATGGCCGTCATCGGCGACTCGACCTTTTTCCACGCCGGTATCCCGCCCCTGCTCGACATCGTGCACAACGGCGGCAAGAGCACCGTCGTCATCCTCGACAATCATACCACGGCGATGACGGGGCACCAGGATCACCCTGGCGTCGGCTTCAGGCTCGGCGGCGCTCCTGCGCCAAAGGTGGAGATCGAGGCGGTCGTGCGGGCCTGCGGCGTGACCGACGTGCACAAGGTCGACGCCTTTGACGTCAAGGCGGTGGAGCAGACCTTCAAGGCGGCGCTGGATTTCGACGGGCCTTCCGTCGTCATCGTGGAGGGGCCGTGCTTCTTCGTGGGGCCGGGCGCGACCAGGGCTTATGCCGTGGACAGCGACGCTTGCATCGCCTGTGGGATCTGCTTCAAGCTGGGATGCCCCGCCATCGTGCGCTCCGAGGAGGTGAACGCCAAGACCGGCAAACCGAAGGCAGAGATCGACCCGGTGCTGTGCGTGGGCTGCGACATGTGCGCCCAGGTCTGCAAGAGCGACGCGATCTATCGTGTGGAGGAGTAGATAACGTGGAAACGATGAACTTTATGATCACAGGTGTGGGCGGCCAGGGGACGATCCTCTCGAGCGACATCCTGGCGGCGGTGGGATTGGCCGCCGGATACGACGTGAAAAAGTCGGACATTCTGGGTTTGGCGATTCGCGGCGGGGCCGTCCTGGGCCACATTCGATGGGGAGAGCAGGTTCACTCGCCCATCGTGCCTGAGGGCCGCGTCGATTACCTGGTCGCCTTTGAGATTCTGGAGGGACTGCGCCGGCTCGACCAGGTACGTCCCGAAGGAATGGTCTTGATCAACCAGCAACAGATTCACCCGGTGAGCGTGAGCAGTGGACTGGCCGCTTACCCGGACGGGGAGAGCGCGGACCAAGCGTTCGAGGCGGCGGTCGAGCGGGTCTATCGCATCCCCGGCCTCGACATCGCCCAGGAGTTGGGCAACGCCCGCGTGTTGAACGTGGTGCTCCTGGGAGCGCTCTCGGCCACGCTGCCGGTGGAGCCGGAAATCTGGGAGAACGTGCTCCAGGAGCGGGTTCCCGCCAAGTACAAAGACCTGAACATCCAGGCCTTTCGCAACGGGCGAGCGTGGATGCAAGAAAGGATATAACCATGCGAATATTTGTCATCAACCCCAACACGTCGGAGAGTATGACGGACCACATCCGGCGAGAGTTGGAAAAGGTCAAGCGGGCCGACACCGAGTTGACGGTCGTCTGCCCCCAGCGCGGCCCGGTCTCTATCGAGTCGGCTTACGACGAGGCGCTCGCCCAGCCGCCCACGCTGGAGCTGGTGCGCCAGGCAAACGACGAGGGATATGACGCCGTCATCCTGGCCTGCTTCTCGGACCCGGCGCTCGACGCGGCGAAAGAGATCTCGGATATCCCCGTCATCGGCATCGAGGAATCCACGATGCACGTCGCCGCGATGCTGGGCCACAAGTTCTCGATCACCACCGCCTTTCGCAACCGCGCGCCGACCCGCGAGCTGCACGTTCGCAAGCACGGCTTGGAAAGCGCCTACGCCTCCACGCTGGTGCTGAACATGTCGGTGCTGGAGATGGACGCCAAACCGGCGGAGACCAAGGCGCGCATCCTGGAGGTCGCCCGCGAGTCGGTCGAGCGCGACGGCGCCGAGGTCATTATCCTGGGTTGTGCCGGACTGGCGGGCTATGCGGAGGACGTGGAGCGCGAGCTGGGCGTCGTGGTGCTGGACCCCACGTCGGTCGCTCTCAAGATAGCCGAGGCCCTGGCCGATCTCGGCCTGCGCCACAGCAAAATCGGGCGCTTTGCCAGGCCGCCGGTCAAAGAGATCAAGTAATTACTCCCAACGAAGGAGATATGTGTGATCCGTCATTCCGAGCGAAACGGAGCGCAGCGGAGTCGAAGGGTCTCCAATCCCGTAACGTGAGATTTCTCGATTCCCTGCGGTCACTCGAAATGACGGTAACAGGGAAGTTTCTTAGTAGCGACCGGAGGGAGCCGAGGAATCTCTCATCGGAGCCGCGTTTACCATCGCAAGTGGAGATTCCTCGATTCGCTACGCTCACTCGGAATGACGGCGATAAGGAGAGAATAGACCATGGCTGATATTTCTGAACTTTCAAAACTAAAAGCGCTGGCGCAAGAACACCACGACGACATGATCCTCTTCTGCCGGCGTCTGATCCAGACCCCCAGTCTCCCGGGGGAAGAAGAGGAGATCGCAGAACTGGTCCGCCGCGAGATGGAAACGCTGGGCTACGACGAGGTCTGGATCGACGCGGTGGGAAACGTCATCGGCAAGATGCGCGGCGACGGCGGGCCGTCGGTGATGTTTAACTGTCACCTGGATCACGTGGCTCCCGGCGACGAGCAGCAATGGCTCTTTCCTCCCTACTCGGGTGAGATCTACAAAGATCACATCTGGGGGCGCGGCGCCAGCGACACCAAGGGAGCGCTCGCCCCCCAGGTATACGCCCTGGCAGCGCTGCGCAAGGCGGGCCTTCTACTCCCCGGCGACGTCTACGTGACCGGAGTGGTGCAGGAAGAGGTGGGTGGCCTGGGGATGGACAATCTGCTCAAGCACTTGACGACCGACGCCGTCATCCTGGGCGAGGCGACGAGCAATCGCCTGGCCCGAGGCCACCGGGGCCGGGGCGAGATCCTCGCGCGCATCCAGGGGCGCGCCGTCCACGCCAGCGTGCCGGAGAAAGGCGTGAACCCCCATTTCGTGGCGGCGAGATTTCTCCTGAAACTGGAGGAGGTCTCTTTGGGCCACCACCCCGAGTTGGGCGCAGCTACGCTCGCCCCCACGTTGTATCTCACGGATCAGACCAGCCGAAACGTCACTCCGGGGCAGGTGGACGTGCATCTGGATTGGCGACTGGTGCCGGGAGATCAACCTGAA
>Ga0180434_10004776_pt1 | contig 16305 bp, 13 predicted proteins | sample SS_ome_7_FD_132453 | JGI IMG/M metagenome (GOLD analysis project Ga0180434, IMG submission 132453) | Hypersaline lake sediment archaeal communities from the Salton Sea, California, USA - SS_1_D_2 metaG | ecosystem: Environmental > Aquatic > Non-marine Saline and Alkaline > Hypersaline >...
GGGCAACGCCGATGGCGGCATCGTCCGAACACAGGCGCGAGGCATGGGCACCGGTATCCAGCCCCCGTCCGCCCGCCTCGACACCCACCAGTTCCACCGTGGCGTCGTCCAGAAAGCCGCTGAAAATACCCATGGCATTGGACCCGCCCCCCACACAGGCATAGATGCTGTGCGGCAGCTTGCCCTCGCGTTCCAGCACCTGGGCCCGGGCTTCCTGCCCGATGATGGACTGAAACCAGGCCACCATCTCCGGGAAAGGGTGCGGTCCACAGGCCGTGCCCAACACGTAGTGGGTATTGTCCATGTTGGAAACCCAGTCGCGAAAGGCCTCGTTGATAGCATCCTTGAGAATCCGGGTGCCGTCTTTGACCGGAATCACTTCCGCCCCCAACTGCTCCATCCAGAAGACGTTCGGGCGCTGGCGCTCCACATCCACTTCGCCCATATAGATGGTGCAATCAAACCCGAAACGGGCCGCCATGGTGGCCGTGGCCACCCCGTGCTGGCCGGCACCGGTTTCGGCGATCACGCGGGTCTTGCCCATGCGTTTGACCAGGAGCCCCTGCCCCATGACGTTGTTGGCCTTGTGGGCGCCGGTGTGGTTGAGGTCTTCCCGTTTGACGTAAATCCGGGCGCCGCCGAAATGCCGGGTCAGATTCTCGGCCAGGGTCAGGGGCGTCGGACGGCAGGAGTAGGTGGACATGAGGGTCGCGTACTCCCGCCAAAAATTCGGGTCCGCTTTGGCGTCGTTGAACGCCGCGGTCAGCTCGTCAAAGGTTGCCATCAGGATTTCCGGGAGGAAGGCGCCGCCGAAATCCGAGAAATACCCGTTATGGTTCATCTGCCAGTCCTCCGATGGTCTGGGAAAATACAAATTGATCCGTGCGGCAAAAAAGCTCGGCATAAATGGCGCTATCCGCCTGGGGAAAGTTCAAATAACGTTTGACCGCCAGAATCGGCGTGGCGGTCGAAACACCGAGATCCCGCGCCCGCGCGTCCTGCAGATAGGCAATGCGGAAGGTCTGCCGACCGTGCGTGGGCCGCATGAAATAGCGTTCGGCCACGATGGCCGCAATCGAACGGCCTTCCAGGTCGATCTGCTCGATGCCGCTGAACAGCTCGGGATGCAAATACAAATCTTCGATCAGCACCGGGGAACCGTCCACACAACTCCGGCGCGAAAAGTAAAAGGCGCGCGCCCCGTCAAACGGATTGTCACCGTCACCGGCAACGGCGATCGACTGCATCTTTTTGCGAACACGGGTGTCCACAGTCAGCCCCTGGCGCTGAAAGGCCGATGTCGTGCCGGCCAGGGAGAACAGATCGACTTCGTGATCGGCCGCCGCCACATACGTACCCGATCCCCGGCGACGCACCAGCATGCGGCGACGCACCAACACATCGATGGCCTGCCTTACGGTGGGCCGCCCGATGCCGTATACCGCCACCAGTTGGTGCTCGGAGGGAATCCGGTCGCCAACGGCGTATTCCCCCGTCCGGATGCGGGTCGTCAAGAGATCCGCCAGTTGATGGTAAAGCGGTATGGGCGATTGATGATTCAGCATTGGAACCTCGGAACTGACTGAATTTGAAACACATCATAAATCATTTACGCGCCAGTCAAATCATTAATTGGTAAAGTTGTCAATACAAGTTTAGACGAAATCGTCTAAACTTTATTTTTCTTAAACCCTTAAACACAATCCTTTAAAAACGAGAAAATAGTAGACCTTTTATTTCGACATTTTGGATATTTTTGGATGTTTTGCCAAAATAAATCACCTGCCCCCATTTCTGGACTTAAAAAAATTGAATTTTGGCCTGCGTTTCGATAGGGTCGTCACCATGCCAGTAGCTGACACGACGCAGAGCATTTTGATCGGGCCGGGCGGCAGCGGCGGCCGGGGCCATCTGAAAGGCCTATCGGAAGTCGCCCGCCGGGGCCTGCACTGTATGGAAATCGAGTTCACCTACGGCGTGAGGATGACGCCGGAAATGGCTGAAACCGTCGGCGCCCTGGCGGAGGACCTCGGCATCACGCTTTCGGTGCATGCGCCGTACTATATCAACCTGGCCTCATACGAGACCGACAAGATCGAGGCCAGCCGCAAGCGCATTCTCGACAGCTGCCAGCGGGCACACCTCATGGGCGCCCGCAAGGTGGTCTTCCATGCCGGTTTCTATCAGAAACGCACCCCGCGCGAGACCTACCGATTGATCCGCCAAGAGATCCTCGATCTCCAGCAGCACATTCGCAAAGCCGGCTGGCAGGTCGCCCTGTGCCCTGAAATCACCGGCAAACCCTCCCAATTCGGGTCCACCGAAGAACTGCTGGAACTCATGCAAGACACCGGTTGCGGCATCACCGTGGATTTCGCCCACCTCTACGCCCGCAACCAGGGGGTTATCGATTATGACGCCGTGCTGCCGCGTCTTCCCCAAGCCTTCCACGCCCATTTTTCAGGCATCGAATACACTGCCAAAGGAGAGAAAAAACATATCGACCTCACGAAAGAATTCTTCCAGCCCCTGGCCCAAGCTCTCCTGTCTCGCCATGTGGAGATCACCCTCATATGCGAGTCCCCGCATCCCATGAAGGATGCCAGCATGATGAAACGGCTCATCGTTGCGTTATCCGCCCCTGACGCCCCTTCCCCAACGCTTCCATCCACCTAAAAAGTACTTGATTTTTCAGATAATTAGAGTATTATTTACAAAGACCGGCAACACTTCATCCCTGCGTGTGATCCTATCGATACCGCCCTTCCGGGGGAAGAAACAACGACCGGATTGGTCGCCGGATTTCGCAACTACTACCCTCACATGGAAGGGTTATCAGGATGCCCCGATCCGCCCTCATTCACCTCGTTTTATTCCTGCTCATCACGAGCAGCACATCTTTGGGAAATACCACCGAACCGATTAAAATCGCCTCTATTTTTGCCCACACCGGGGTCGCCGCAGCTCCCAATTCCCATGTCCTGCGCGGGGTTCGGTTTGCCGTGACGGAAATCAACAACCGGGGCGGCATTTCAGCGTGCCCGATTGAATTGGTCGAAATCGACAACCGCAGCACCCCCATTGGGTCCAAAGTCGCGGCCGATCGCGCTGTAAGGGAAAATGTCACGGCGATCATCGGCGCTTCCTGGAGCTCCCACTCCCTTGCCGTGGCCAAAGTGGCTCAGGCCAGTGGGATACCGATGATTGCCCCGGATTCGACCAACAGCGCCGTCACCCGTGTAGGGGATTATATCTTCCGGGCCTGCTTCACCGACCCCTTCCAGGGGCAGGTGATGGCCCGCTTTGCCGCTGAAGATCTGTCGGCCCGCACGGCCGTGATGTTTGTCAATGTGGCCAGCGACTACAGCATGGGTCTGGCGGAATCCTTCCAGGCCGGTTTCGAATCCCTGGGCGGCACCGTCCTGAAGCAAATCCACTACGAGCATGAGCAAAACAGCTATCGGAATGAAGTGGCGTCGGCAATGGGACTTGCCGCCGACGTAATCTATATCCCCGGACACGATGACGAAAGCGCCCGCATCCTGATGGCGGCCCGCCATGCCAAACTGTCAGGCATCCCCATCGGCACGGATGGATGGAGCACCGAAAGCTTCTTTCTAAGGGGCGGCCGCCGCGTACCGCAAGGGTATTACTGCGCCCACTGGTCAAAAGATCTGCAAAGTCCCAAATCCATGCATTTCGTGGCCACCTATCAGCAGCCGGGTGCGGCCCTGTCCACAGAGGTCCTGGGGTATGACGCCATGTGCCTGATGGCCGACGCGATCCAGCGCGCCGGCACCATGAACCGGATTCGAATCCGGGATGCGCTGGCGGCAACACGCGACTTTGAAGGGGTCAGCGGCCGCATTTCCTTCGACGAAAACGGTGACCCTGTCAAGCCAGCGGTTATCATGGAAATCATTGACGGTCAGCCGCGTTTTGTTAAACAGGTGGCGCCATGAATAGGCCCACACCCCCTTGCCTGTCCGTACAAAAAAAATGGCCTTAAAAATGAAACACCATTCCCCAAACCGATGGTGCTTTGTCGCCTTGCTGGTATGCTGCTACGCAACGATGTGGGCAGGAGCAGCTAACGCCGTAAAAATCGCCGCTATTTTCTCCCAGACCGGCATCGCTGCGGAAGGGAATGCACAGGCGATTGAAGCCGTTCAAATGGCGGTGGAGGACATCAACGCAGCCGGGGGGCTTTTAGGGGCGCCACTCGAACTCCTGCTTCTGGATAACCAAAGCACCCCGCTCGGCAGTCTGGCTGCGGCGCGGGATGCCGTGGCCGCCGGTGTCGCCGCCGTTATCGGCCCCTCCCGCAGTTCCCAGGCCATTGCCGTGGCCAAGGTCCTCCAGCAAGCGAAGATTCCGATGATCACGCCGGACGCCACGGACCCCCAGATCACACGGATTGGTGACTTTATCTTCCGGGCCTGCTTGCCGGACGAATTCCAGGGGCAACGTCTGGCGCAATTCGCCCGGCGCGACCTGAAAGCGAAAACCGCCGTCGTGCTGGTCAACAATACGGAAGCCTATAGCATCGGATTGGCAACCGTTTTTAAGGCCACTTTCATTCAGGAAGGGGGCCGACTGCTCTGGGAAGGCAACTATAAGGGCAATGCCATCGATTTCTCAGAGCAGTTGGCGACCGTCCACAAACTCCGTCCGGATCTTTTGTTCATCCCGGGCTATTCGCGCGACAGCGGCCTGATCGCCAAACAAGGCGCAGGTATGGGAATAAAAGCCTGTTTTTTAGGCGGAGACGGCTGGGACGGCGGTGACATCATCGACTATGGCGGCAAGGCGCTGGAGGGCAGCTTTTACATGACCCACTGGCACCCGGATGTTGCCTTCCCTTCCAGCGGCCCATTCATCCGGGCATTCCAGGATAAGATCGGCGCCAGGACCGCTATCATGGCCAGCGGGCCCTTGGCCTACGATGCCGTCAACCTTTTGGCCAATGCCATCATCCGTGCCGGCAGCAGCGAATCGGACCGCATTCGGGAAGCCTTGTCGGCAACCCGCCACTTTGAGGGGGTTTCCGGTCGCATCCGGTTTGACGCTAATGGCGACCCGCTGGAAAAGCCGGCCTGCATCATTCAGATCAGGAAGGCACAGCTGCATCTTTACCGGACGATTTCACCGTAAAGTTTTCATCACAGCCTGCCGATGGTTGTGTGTAACGGCCTGTTCCCCAATCGAAAGGTCGATCCATTCGGAGAATGCCGGCGTATATGAATACCAAAGGGCTCCGCTTCAAAATCAATACCGCCATTCTGCTGGCTTCCGTGATTGTTGCCCTGTTTGCCGCCGCCGTTGTGTTTCCCTTCGAAAAGAAACGACGGGAAGCCCGCCTGCAGGGGATTCAAACCCTGGTGAGCGCCGTTTACCAGCAAAACAAGGAAGAACTGGCCAACGAGATCTTCGCCGACCAGATTCTCGCGCTCCAGAATACGCTCCAATCCATGCAACAGGTGCAACATATCACCCACCTGGCGGCCTACCACCTCGACGGATCGCTGCTGGCGACGACCGGCCCGCCCTTCACCCTGGATATCATGGGAACCCAGCAGGAGGCACTCCGGCAGGCACCGCAATTCCTGAAAACCACCTACGATGGGCGATGGTATGCGGAGTGGGGCACCGCCATCGAAGTCATCGGTGAACGCGTCGGCTACCTGCGCCTTCTTTACGACCTGTCGGAGATGGAACGCGATTTTCTGATCACCAATCTATTTTTTTTCGCCCTCTTGTTCTCGGCGCTGCTGGTGATGGGGATCTTCCTGCATCTCATGCTGTCGCAGTCCGTCATTGTGCCGGCGGCCAAGCTGCGCGACGCCATCCGTGCCGTTAGCCTGGGGCGATTAGGCGAACAGGTCGCTATGAACAGCCAGGACGAAATCGGTGAAATGGCAAGCGATTTCAACCGAATGTCCATCCGCCTGCAGGAACAGCATATCGCCCTCACCGAGGCCATGCAAACCCAGGAATCCTATGCCGCGCAGCTTGAAAATCTCAACACACGCCTGGAGGAAATGGTCGAACAACGCACGGCCGAACTTAAAAACAGCTACCAGCAGCTGGAGCTCGAAATCAAGGAACGCCAGCGGACCGACCAGGAGAAAAAACGCCTGCAGGAACGATTGATGCACTCCCAGAAAATGGAGGCCCTGGGCCTGCTGGCCGGCGGTGTGGCCCACGACCTGAACAACGTCCTTTCGGGCATCGTCAGTTATCCCGACCTGCTCTTGCTGCAACTGCCGGAAGACAGTCCGTTGCGCAAATCGATCCAAACGATTCAACGCTCCGGCAAGAAGGCCGCCGCCATTGTCCAGGACCTGTTGACGCTGGCCCGACGGGGCGTCGTCCACCGGGAAGCCCTCCATTTGAACAAAGAAGTGGTCAGCCCCTACCTGCAATCGCCCGAATATACCGACCTTGTCGCGCGCCATCCCGCATTGCAGGTCGAAACCGAGCTGGCAGCGGATCTCATGCTGATCAACGGCTCCGTGGTGCATCTCGCCAAAACACTCATGAACCTGGTTTCCAATGCCGTGGAATCCATCGTGGAACGGGGAACCATCCTGATCGCCACATCCAACACAACCGTGGATTCCGAAAACCCGATGCAGGATCAGCTGCCGGAAGGCGATTATGTCGTGCTGACCGTCCGGGACACCGGATCGGGAATCGCCCCTGAAGATCAGGATCGTATTTTCGAACCGTTCTATACCAAGAAAAAACTGGGGCGCAGCGGCACCGGATTGGGCATGGCAGTCGTGTGGGGGACCGTGCAAGACCACGAGGGGCATATCCGCGTCCTAAGTCGGGAAGGGCAGGGATCGACATTTACGCTTTATTTCCCGGCCACCCGGGCTAGCCTGCCCGTCGCCCCGGAGCGCATACCGCCGGCGGCCTATCGCGGTCAGGGCGCCTCGGTCCTGGTGGTCGACGACATGGAAGATCAACGGGAAATTACCGCTTCGATGCTTGATGAACTGGGCTATCATACCCACGTCGCCGCCAGCGGGGAAGATGCCCTCGATTTTTTACAAAACTGCACCGTCGATGTCATCATCCTCGACATGATCATGGAACCGGGCATGGACGGGCTGGATACCTTCCAAGGAATTATCACGCGGCATCCCCGACAAAAAGTGCTCATTGCCAGCGGGTTCGCCGAAAACGTGCGGGTCAAGCAAGCACTGGCGCTCGGCGCCCTCTGCTACATTCGCAAACCATTCACCATGGAAACCATCGGTCTGGCCGTCAAGGACGCCTTGTCCGCTGATGAAAAAAGATTCGAAACCTTCGATAGGTGATGGTCAAACCGGGTCCCTACCCGACGCGGATTCCGCCTGACAGGTGCCGCCTTACACCATTCCGGATCGCTTTTTCCGGTTGCCCTTTTTTCTTGCATTGCGGTTGAGATCGCACCCGGTCAACGTCCCTATCCAATGGTCCAAAGCCCGCATCGGAATCCGCCAGGTGCGTTTCGTGCCGTCCATCCCGCCGGCCCACCGGATATTCAACCGCCATGAGATGGCGATTGATTTCCCTGCAGAAGAACTGTAGAAAAAGGCAGGGCCGATTCGGCCACGAACACCTCAGGAGACCCACCAGGAGAAGATATGTCGGAGCGATTTCAGTTCAATCGGTTGGAGGTTGCCGGATCATTAGGCGATCTGGGAACGCTTCTGCCGATACTGATCGGCATGATTCTGATCAACGGCCTTGATCCCACAGGCCTGCTGGTGGCGATCGGAATATATTATGTCGCCTCGGGACTTTATTTCGGTGTTACCGTTCCGGTGCAGCCCATGAAAGTCATCGGCGCCTATGCCATTGCCACGGGGCTGTCCGCTCCTCAAATTTTCGCTTCCGGCATCTGGATGGCCGGGCTCCTCTTCCTGATCGGGGCTACCGGGCTGATCGATGTGATCGGACGCGCCGTTCCCAAAGCCGTGGTTCGGGGCGTTCAATTGTCCACCGGTACGCTCCTCATGGCGGAAGGCACCCGCTTCATTCTCGGCCGCTCCAAATTCCAGCTGATGGGCGGCGCGGCGGAACCCTACCTCGACCTGCAGCACATCGGCAGCATCCCCATCGGCATTCTGCTGGGTATTCTGGCCGGTGGCATCGTCATGCGATTTATAAACAATCGCCGGTTTCCGGCGGGCCTGCTGGTGGTTGTCGGCGGCGCTCTCGTCGGCCTGCTGCTCGGCACCCATGAAGGCTTTGCGGAACTGGAACTGGGTATTCATCTGCCGCGCTGGCTGCCCTTCGGCTGGCCGGCGCATACCGACTGGATGACGGCGCTTTTCGTCCTGGCCCTGCCCCAGCTCCCCATGACCGTGGGCAATGCCGTGGTGGCCGATGCCGATCTTTCGAAGGAATACTTCGGGCAACGCTCCCATCGCGTGACCTACCGGGCCTTGACCATCAGCATGGCCATCGCCAATCTGGCCAGCGCGGTACTGGGAGGGATGCCCCTTTGTCACGGTGCCGGCGGCCTGGCGGCCCACTACCGGTTCGGCGCCCGTACGGCCGGCTCGAACCTGTTCATCGGCGCCGTTTTCATTCTGCTGGGTCTCCTGCTGGGGTTCCACGCGCTGGCCGTGATCTATCTGCTCCCCATAGCCGTCCTGGGGGTCATGCTCCTGTTCGCGGGCAGCCAACTGGCGTTGACCGTTCTCGACCTGAACGTACGCAAAGATCTTTTTGTGGCCCTCATGATACTGGGCATCACGCTGGCCGCCAACCTGGCCGTCGGCTTCGTGATCGGCACCGCCCTGGCCTACGCCCTGAAATCCGACCGTCTGGACATCTGAAGTGCCGCACCGCTTCAGGACATGGACAGCAGGTAGCTCCGCAGGTTGACCCGCCGGTTGTGCAACCCGAATTTGATCCGCAGATTTTTCCGATGAAAATTCACCGTGGCCTCGGAAATATGAAGCACTTCCGCGATTTCCTTGCTGCTTTGGCCATCCTTGATCAAAGCGGCGATATGCATCTCCTGGGGCGTTAAAATGATGTCGGCGTTGGCGATGTTCTGCAGCAGCGGCGAAATGATATCCTGCAGGTGGGCGTCCACAATTTCCACCAGGGTCCGTTCACGGAGTTTCAACCGCGCGCCCTTCAGTTTTTCAACGTACGGCAATACGAGCCCCTTTACGTTGGAAAGCACCTTGCGCTCCAGGGCCTGACGGTCCTGATCTCTTTGGTTGAGCAGCACCTTGAGCGCGATGTTCGATTCTTCCAGGCTCCGGGCCTGCTCGTTCAAGGTTTCGCGGCTGCGGCGCAAGGCTTCCTCGGTCAGCTTCAGGGCTGTTATGTCTTCATGACTGACCACGACCCGCAGGGGCTTCTCACCGGTGGTGCGAATGGCGCGCATATAGTACCAATGCTTCCCGGAAGGCGAGTGGCAGGGATAGTCATAGATGAATTCATCCAGATGCCCTGCGATCACCTGCCGGATGCCCTTGGCAACATTGTGGGCATCCCGCGCACCGGGTCCACTCGCCGCCTCACACAGCGCCACGTAGTTGACGCCGATGGAATGGTCGTCTTCACCCGCAGCGTTCTCCGTCGCGAACCGTTGCCAGGCCTTGTTGGTCTCCAGAATAACGCCGTCCTCGTCCAAAATGGCAATGTGGGCGGACAACGAATTGAGAACCGTGGTGGCCAGGGTATTCATGGGGTTGGGTTTCGGCATCCGTATGCCCTCCTATAGGGGTAATTTACCCTCATAAACCTGCAAGTCAATACGAATCGACCGCCGGGTGCGCTGACAGAGCGGCGAGACCAGATTCATGAGGTGACATTGAAGGATTGCGTCTTATAGTAAATGCTACGTGGCGAAAGGGATCCGTTAAGCAACGCCTGCGATCCAAATGCCTTTAATCCCCCAGACAACGAAAGGAAAACGCAATGAAAAAAGTACTGGTCGGCTATGTCAGTCGAACGGGAAACACGGCCAAAATGGCGGAATTCATCGCCGAAGGGATTCGATTCAGCGGAAACGAGGTGGTCCTCGCCAAGATTTCCGACCTTAAATCCGAAAAGGAGCTGGATGGATACGACGGTTATGTGTTCGGATGCCCGACCTACCATCGCGATCTGGTGGGAAGCATGAAAACCTTTCTCTTTATGGCCCAGAAGCCAAACATGGTGGGGAAGATCGGCGGAGCCTTCGGCTCCTACACCCACAGTGGCGAATCGGCCCAGATGATTTTCGATACCATGCAGCATGTCTATAAGATGGACATGGTGGATCTCGGCACCCTGAACCTGAAAGAACATGTCGTCGCGACGGACGAGGGTGCCCGGGCTTGCCAGGACTATGGCAAGGCTATCGGACAGAAGTTTAGCTGACCCCGCTTTTCTCCCCACGGGCACGGCGCCTGCGATGCGCTGTGCCCGTGATCGCCCGATGGTCTCCTCCCGCCAGTATGCCGCTACATTCGGATCTCACCCTGACACGAAGTGCACCTGAACACCCCTCCCGGTCATCCTCCGGTACGTGACAAACCCCGGTGCCTCTTGCGCGGCGCCCCCTGTTCCACCGCGGATGCTGTCGTATTCTGCAAAAACCAATCAAGTGAAATCACCAAAATGCCGATAGCCTCTTTGACGAAACAGGGTCGGAGGAATCTACCATGTTCAGGCATATCGACTTCCAGATCGAAACCGTTTTAATCCTTGCGGCGGCCGCCCTGCTCCTTCAGTTGGTCCAGCTTCTGAATCGCCAGATGAACGGGGAGACCCGTGAGAATTGCACCGAAGACGACCGGTATAAAATGACACGCATCACCGGTGCCAGTGAATACGAGATCTTCCGGAAGTCCGCGGCGGAATGGCCGGTGTCGGACACCCTGGTGGAACAACACGGCAAGGAGTATTTACGGCACCAGGCGACACCCTATGATGTCAATGATGTCATCAGGAAGCACACGCAGCAGATCGACAACCTGAAACTGCCACCATTTTGAGAAAGGCAATCCCGGGGGAGGACCAGCGGAAAGGCCCCCGACAATAGAGGAAAAACCATCAGGGTGTGCGCCCCTTTTAAGGGGCCGCTTTCAGGATAACCAGCATATCGCCGACCTGGACCTCCCCGCCTTGCAGCACCCGGGCGAAGATGCCTTCGCGAGGCATCACGCAATCACCGACCTGCTGGAAGATGCTGCAGTGCTGATGACAGGTTTTGCCGATCTGGGTCACCTCGAGCCGGACCGTGGCACCCAGCTGCAACTGCGTGCCGATGGGCAATTCCCATAGCCGAATGCCCGTGGTGGTCACATTTTCGGCAAAATCGCCGGGGTGAACGTCCATACCGACTGCGATGATTTTGGCGATACTCTCGGTCCCGAGCAGGCTGACCTGGCGGTGCCAGTCCCCCGCGTGGGCATCGCCGTCGATACCGTGGCCGACAATGAATTGAGCGGAAGGAATATTGGTTTTTTTTTCGCCCTTGATCTGGCTGGTGGATAGCGCGGTAACAGTGCCGTCAATGTTTAATGAATCATGGGGCATGGCGACCTCTCGTGAGTTTTATTCGTCACAGCCGATAAAGACAGGATGATATTGATATGAAATCCAGCGCCACAACGACTGTCGCGTAAATGCTATGACACCTATACTGAAAGCGCAATTCCGTGAACGCTTGATGCAGGACCTGGCCGAGCGTTCGATCCCCGGCATACCGGCCTATATTGCGGCATGGAGTGTCATCGTGTTCGCCACCGGTTTTCACCATACCCACACTGCCGTGGCCTACCCCGCCTGGATCGGCTTTTTTTTCGTCAGCGCCTTGCGGCTGATCTATCAATTCACCTATCAGCGTCTTTACCGTTTCAGCGCAGCCCTGAACTACGGCTTTTTTCTGATCACCATCCTGATTCCGGTGGGCCTCTGGAGCGCGCTTTTCATCTATTGCATCGTGGGGCCCGAAACCGCCGATATCCGGATGTTGATGGTCATGGCCACGGCGGGGCTCTGTTCCGGGGCCATGACCTCCTTCGCCCCCGACCGGAAGATCGCAATCACCTATTTGATGCTGATCATTCTGCCGGCCTGTGTCAGCATCATCGTTTTCAAGCGGGAGGAAAGCCCGCTCTTTTACCTGATGATCACCTACATCGGCTTCACCCTGCTCCAGTTGTCGCGGGGAAGCCGTGAATACTGGAGCGCCCTTGAAAACGAGGCCGCCCTGGCCAAAAAAACGCGCCAACTGGAGGATATCTCCAAGATCGATGCCCTTACCGGCATCTACAACCGGCGTTACTTCAATCAGATTCTCGAGCTCGAGTGGAAACGCGGTTCCCGGGAAAAACGTCTGCTGACACTGATCATGCTGGACATCGACCATTTCAAGCACATCAACGACACGTACGGCCACCTGGCCGGTGATGATTATCTGAAAAGCGTCGCCGCGATCCTAAAGGGGTCGTTCAAACGCTGCACCGATGTCATTGCCCGCTATGGCGGCGAAGAATTTGCCATTCTGCTGCCGGCCACCCCACTGGCGGATGCAGCCGTCCTGGCCGAGCATCTGCGCAAAGCGATTGCGTCTAACGCCGTAAAAAGTGGCAAAATAACCCTCGAAGCCACCGTGAGTCTCGGCATTGCCGGCTGTATCCCGGCGGATCACCGCACACCCCCCGAGCACCTGATCAGCCTGGCCGACAAGGCCCTCTACGTCGCCAAAACCGGAGGCCGCAATCAGGTCCGCTGGAACGATCAACCCTCCCCGCCCCCCAACGCCCCGTCCGGCGGTGCGAAAAAGGAAAGCGTTCCCTGCCCGGCGGAGTAATCTGCGAAAATAACAGCTGTTTTGGAATGAAGCCAAGCAAATGGGAGTTGCAACCAAACCTGCATATCCGGTAGGATTCCTATTCGGCATCGAGCGCATGCCTTGACCGATCGGGCCGGAGGCCGCCGCGATCGATTCAGATCGCAGAAGTGTTCTGTCGGCCGCAACCATCCTCGAACAGGGTTTGAGGCACCACCATGAGTATCCGGATCAAATTTTTTCTCGTTTTGCTGGTCTTTAGCCTGATTCCGCTGCTGACCATCACGATCAGCAGCCGCCAAAGCATCAACCGCTTGGGAGACAATCTTGCCGGGGATGTGCGCGCCCACCTGAACGAAACCATCAGCCGGGATGTGACGAAAAGCGCCCGGGTGTCAGCCAATGCCATCGGCAACGAAGTGGCCAACCTGCAATTGTCCCTTCGGTATCTGTCCAGCGCGGTCGCGCAGATCCTGGATTCTCTGGACGAGCCGCCCCGGAGAACGGTTTACACGCCGGAAAGTTTCAAAGACCCTTCGACCGCACCGCCGGACCTGGCCATGTCGTGGCGCTATACCCGCATTACGGACAGTGGCGTCCTAATGCCGTCGGCTGTCAGCACCGGCCACCCGGTCGTCGTCCTGCCGCCGAACCGGCAAAGTGACCTGTGGTCTCAGGCCCGACGACTTCAAAACCTGACCCCGGTCTTTCGCGATATCTACAACTTGAACAACCGTCTTGCCTACCGTGTTTATGTCGGCTTGGAAAACGGTCTGCATGTTTCCTTTCCAGGACACGGCAATTATCCGGCGGGATTCGATCCGCGCCAGCGGCCATGGTTTATCGATACCCTGAAGCAAGGCAAGCTGACGTGGTTGTCCCACACGGACAGCACCACCCGGAATGCCGTTTTTACGGTGGGCGTACCCATCCGCGGCAGGGAAAACCAGATCATCGGCGTCGGCGCCATCGATTTCCTGCCCAACGAATTCATGAAAATGGACCAGCTGAAAGCACAATGGTCCCGGGATACGCTGGCTTTTCTGGTCTCGCCCGCGGTCCAACCTTCAGACAACTCCCAGGGCTTGCAAATCATCGCCGCCGGAACGCTACCTGAAAAGGACCAAACGCTCACGGCCGAAACGGCCGCACGGTATCTGGAAATGCCCGATGACAGCTATCGCCGAGCGTTGGTCGCAGCCATGCAGACCACCGATAACGGCCACATGGAAATGCCGTACAAGGGTATTCCCTCCATCTGGGCTTACGCCAGATTCGAGCCGCCAGTGGATGACACCTTAAGGATTGTTTTGGTAGTCCCCCAGACAGTAATTGCATCGCTTTCCGAGCAGGTCGGCAACAATGTCCTGGACCAGACCTATTACATTTACCGCGTGACCGGGATTATGGCGGCCTTGCTGCTGGTGTTGGTTCTTCTGGTGGGCTGGATCGGCACACGAACGATCCTGCGGCCGCTTTACGCCATGCTCGACGCCTGGGAACGGCTATCCACCGGCGACTTCAGCGTTCGGATTGACGACCGCACCGGCGATGAGCGGGACACCATGATCGAGGCCTTTAACACCATCGTACCGCGGCTCGAGGCCCACTGGAACCTCAGCCAATCCATGGAACTGGCACGCCAGATCCAGCGCAATCTGCTGCCTGACCAAACCCCTGAATTGCCCGGGTTGGATCTGGCCGGCGACAGCCATTACTGCGATGAAACCGGCGGCGATTACTACGACGTGTTTAAAACCGGGTCTCCCGGTGAGAAATGTTTTGCGGTTGCGGTAGGGGACATTTCCGGACATGGCGTGGCCTCGGCCCTTCTGATGACCACGGCCCGCGCCATGATACGAAGCATTTCGATCCTTGAAGAGGACACGGCCCGGCGCATTACCCTGATCAATCGGATGCTGCACCCGGACACCACGGACACCGGGGATTTTCTAACCCTGTTTTATCTGGAATTCGATATGGCCCAACGGCAGATGCGCTGGGTGCGCGCCGGCCACGACCCGGCGATCCTCTACAACCCGGTTGACGATCGATTTTCCGAACTAAACGGTGACGGGATGGCCCTCGGCATCGAAGAAGAATATCTTTTCAAGGCCTACTCCATGCCACTGGGCCTCCCCGGCCAGGTGATTGTGATCGGGACGGACGGGATCTGGGAAGCCCACAATCCCCAGCGGGAAATGTTCGGGAAGGACCGCCTGCGCGCTGTGATTCGCGATCATCATCATCTGGACGCACACGCCATAAAGGACGCGGTTTTCAGAGCCGTGGCCGCTTTTACCGGACCGGATCAGGACGACGACATCACCCTGGCGGTGATCAAAGTGCTTTAGCCCCCTGCCGACCGCCTTAAAGCACCCGGCAGGTGCCCGCCGGAATCCCCCCCCTCAGCCGGCAGGCCCCCGCCGCGGACACGCCGCCAAGAGGCTGGTCGAACGCAAAAAAGGCAGGGCTTGTGCCCTGCCTTCAACGTTACCGGCCGAGTTGCGGGAAAGACGGTTATTTCTTGAATTTCTTACGGCCGAGCCCCGCCAAACCGATCATACCCAACCCCAACAGCAAAACCGTCGACGGCTCCGGTACGGGCGTGGTGTAACCGGCTACGGCATAATCGTTCCGGGAGTTCAACGCGGCAAAAAAAGCAATCCCCTGGACCTGACCGTTAATAGCCACAGCGTAGCTGCCGGCATCAGGACCTTCGCCACCGATCGCCTGCCACAAGTTCGCTTCAAAATATCCGAAACCATCCAGGGAAAGGCCATTGCCGAAATCACTGTCAAATCCAAAAAAACCTGCTTCACGATACGGATTGCGGGCGGCCCCTTCGTAAAATAAATCCACCAGTTCGAATGTTGCGATATCGACAGGTTTAGAATACCAAATCAACAAGGCTTCCCTGCCGCCGGTAATTTCGTCGTCACCGACGCCCACACCCCCATCACTCGGATTCCAGGTCAAGTTGCCACCCAGGGCATGAAAGTGAATGTCATAGCCCAACCCGGTTTCACCGCCATCAAATGATTTGGAGTAGGCGTCATTGCCATAGCTTGTCCAGTCCAGATCACTGAACATCAGCGCCTGGGCCGGAGAAATGGCAACGCCTAAAAAAAAGGCTGCCAGTATGATATTAAAATATATATTTTTCATTGCGTGTTTCCTTAGCGAGAGGATAACTGCTATAATTTTTGTTTAGTCTAACTTTTTTATAGGTATGCAATTTTTGTTCCGTAGGCATAAAATCAAAATTTGAAATGATATCTGCATACTATAACGATTCATCTTTTTACCCTTCAAAATATGAGGAATTTTTTATCTTGTTTTTTGAGAAAAGTAATTCTCATTATCACCGGAATTCCTACAAATGAATGACAGGAAAGGGTGTTCCCGGTTAAAAAGAAATGCTATAAATTGGAAAATCAAACGCCTCAGCCATTATAAGGATATCCTGCATTGGACTACACGGACGTCATCCAGCTCAAGCTGAA
>Ga0180434_10004777_pt1 | contig 16305 bp, 11 predicted proteins | sample SS_ome_7_FD_132453 | JGI IMG/M metagenome (GOLD analysis project Ga0180434, IMG submission 132453) | Hypersaline lake sediment archaeal communities from the Salton Sea, California, USA - SS_1_D_2 metaG | ecosystem: Environmental > Aquatic > Non-marine Saline and Alkaline > Hypersaline >...
GCTTCGGGATTTTCCGTGGTCCTGACGGCAAAGCGGTCGGCCTGGTATTCATTGGCGCGTGAACGCATATTCAGCAGAAGGCCTGTAAAAAAATCCAGCGGCGCAAAGAGCATGCCGAAAAAAATAAGCCCGGCATAGACCGACACGTGCGTCACAAAAAAGGCATCGAACAGGCCCTGATAGGATATGGTGAGCGACAGCAGAAAAAACATGAGGCCGGTTTGTAAAACGGCCAGCAGCAGTGTTTGATGAAGGTGCTTTTTCTTGTAATGGCCCATCTCATGGGCCAGCACCGCCACCAGCTCCGGCACCGTGTGCTGATCGATCAGGGTGTCGAACAGCACGATGCGTTTGTTGCGGCCGAATCCGGTGAAAAACGCATTGGATTTGCCCGAGCGTTTGGATCCGTCCATCACATATATCTGTTTTAACGGAAAACGGATTGATGCGGCATAGGAAAAAACGGCCGACTTGAGGTCGCCTTCCTCCAGTACCTTGAATTTGTTGAAGATCGGCATTATCCAGGTGGGCGCCACATATTGGACGACCAGCATGTAGAGCACCACGGCGATCCAGCAGTACAGCCAGGCCCAGGTGCCGGTATAATTGAAAAAGGCGAGGATGCCGGCCATAAGGGGTGTGCCCAGCACAATCCCGAGGGCCAGCGCCTTGAGTAAATCAAGAATGTAGGTTTTCCAGGTGGTCCGGTTGAATCCGAAGCGCTCCTCGATGACAAAGGTGGTATAGATGTTGAACGGCAGTGTCAGCAGCGCGTAGGCCAGAATCAGAACGCCCATGTAGATCAGGCCGGTGGGAACCGGTCCGAAACCGAAAGCGCGCACCCAGCTGTCCAGGGCCTCAAATCCCCCCAGAAACCAGAAGCACAAAAGCACGACGAGATTGAAAACGGTGCCGGCCCATTCGAAACGGGTGTTGACGCGCAGATAGTCCTGGGATTGGCGATATTTCCCGGCATCATAGACATCCTGAAACGGTTCCGGCACCTCGCGCTGCAATTTTTTTAGATTGAGCACGTCGGCGATCAGGTTGACAATGACATCCCCGACCATGGCGGCGAGGATGATGACGGCGATGGTATTCATGGACGCTTGTCCTGTCGGCGTTAAGGAACGGGTTCCGTCGGCTTTTTTTGCAGGCATTCTTACAGCAGGCGCGCTTTGAATGTCAAGCGGGAGAGACAAGGAATCACGTCTGCTATTGACGGAAGCCGCAAGTGATGTATAATACAGCTGTATACATTATCGGAGGAATTTTATGATACGAACCCAGATATACCTGACGGAGCGGCAGCGTGATGAATTGAGCGCGATTGCCAGGATGTCGGGGAAAAAACAGAGCGTATTGGTACGTGAGGCGGTCGATCGCCTTATTGATGAAGCGGGTCGTGACCGGCGTGAGGCGGTATTGCGCGAGGCGGCCGGCATCTGGAAGGACCGTGAAGATCTGCCGGATTTCAGGGCCGTGCGTGCCGAATGGGACAGGAATTGATCATGGTCGGATCCATTCTTCCGGACACAGATGTTCTGGTCGATTACTTCAAGGGTCATGCCAAGGCGATTGCGTTTGTCAACGCGAACGCCGCCCGCATTATTCTATCGTCCATCGTTGTTGCGGAGTTATTTGCGGGAATCAGGGGACGCGCAGAAAACGACATATTAAAGAAATTTATTGCAATATTTCCTATTATTCCGGTTTGTTCTGATATCGCTGTCGCCGGGGGACTTTACAAGAGAGATTACGGTAAGTCTCATGGGGTGGGGCTTGCGGACGGTATCGTAGCAGCGACAGCCGAGGCTGAAAATGCTGTTTTAAAGACACTGAATATCAAGCACTATCCGATGATCAAGGGGTTGAAACCCGCCTATCGGAGATGAAGGGAATACGCAAGCCATGCTAAATGCACTCGTTCTCATTGCGGTCCCGCCGCTGCTGGCAACGCTGCTGTTTTTTGAAAGAAAAGACGACCGCCGGCGCATCCTGCCGGTCAAGACGGCCCTGTCAATCCTGTTTGTGGCGACCGCGGTGGTTCAGCCGCATCTCTCCGCCGGCTACACCATGCTGGTGATCATCGGCCTGATTTTCTGCCTGGGCGGGGACGTCTTTCTGGCGCTGCCCGATGAAAGCATGTTCCGCCGGGGGCTGTTTTCATTTCTGGCGGGACACGTCTGCTACATTGCGGCCTTTACGTTGACGGCCGGCGTGAACCGGCTGACCCCGGCGGGCATCGTGCTGACGGCGGCCGCCGGTGGCGTGGTTTTCCGCTGGCTGCAACCGCACCTGGGAGCCATGCGGCGGCCGGTCCTTGTTTACATCGTGGTCATCAGTCTCATGCTCTGCGGTGCCTTTTCGATCCTGGGCATGGCCTCGCTGTCGGCGCAGGGCCGCTGGCTGGTGTTTGCGGGCGCCCTCTGCTTCTATGTCTCGGACATTTTTGTGGCCCGGGACCAATTCATAAAAAATACCTTCATCAACCGGCTGGCGGGGCTGCCGCTCTACTACGCCGGCCAATTCATGATCGCCTTTTCAGTGGGTCTGCTGGCGGGGTGAACGGGCTGGTTTCGTTGGTTTGATTGGTTTGATTGGTTGCGTTTGTTGGGTTCCAGGGAAAAGCAATCATAAATATTCAAAATCTCAAACGGATCGCAGAGCAGTTGTTTGTTATTTGGTGCTTGAGATTTCAAATTTCCGCGTCTTTTTAGAACACAACTTTTGAGACGCGGCACGAACGGCTAATAGCCATTTACTGCTTTAACCGATCGAGCAGGGAATCCAACTTGGTTGCCGTTTCCTGCAGGGTGCGGCGGATCTCCTCGATGCTTTGAACAATGGTGCCGGTTTCGTCGGGTTTCCGGGCCGGTGCCTCATCGGTCGGGACCGCCGGCATGCCGGGTTGTTTGGCGCCCAGGGCGTTGATGCCGTCGTCCAGGGTGCGGTGCATGATCACCTGCCGCGAATCGGCCAGGATGATGCGCCGCAATTCCGGGAAGTCCAGGGTTTCCGGCTTGAGAAACACGGGTTCGGCATACAGAATCGCGTCACCGATGGGAATGACCAGCAGAATGCCCCTGGATACTTCGGAGCCCACCTGGCCCCACAAGGTGAACTGTTCGGATATGACCGCGTCGTTGTCGATGCGTGCTTCCACCTGGTTCGGGCCGTCCACGTGCCGCCCGGAGGGGAACCGGAACATTTCCAAATCGCCGTAATGCTTTCCGTCGCTGCGGGCCGCGACCCATCCCACCAGATTGTGACGGTCCGCCGGTGTAAAAGGCTGGATGAGAAGAAACTCTTCAGTCGGCTCACCGGGCAGACGGGCCACGATATAGTAAGGCCTCAATGGCTGATTCTCGCCGAAGGAGCTCTGCACGGGAATGGACCACTGATCTTCCTTGTTGTAGAAGACGACGGTGTCTTCCATGTGATACTGCAATAGCATCTGGGACTGAATCGTAAACAGATCCAGGGGATAACGCAGGTGTTTTTTCAGATAATCCGGCATGTCTTTCAGCGGCTTGAACAGTCCGGGGAAGATGGCCTGGTAGGTTTGAATCATGGGGTCGGATGGATCTGAAATGTAGTAATCGATGGTTCCATGATAGGCGTCCACGACCGCCTTGACACTGTTTCTGATGTAGTTCAACTGGTTCTCGTAGGGCGTGGCATAGGGATAGCGGCGGGTGAAGGTGTATGCGTCCTGGATCCAGAACAGCCGTCCGTCCGCCACGACCGGATAGGCCTCCCGGTCGCGCAGCAGAAAGGGGGTCACGGTGGAGAAGCGCTCGGGCACGGTGCGGCGGTACTGAATACGGCTGTCCGATTCGATTTCGCCGGAAATCAGGATGTTGATGTCCATGAACTTGATGCTGTAAACGAGTCTGCGCAGCCAGCCGCTCAACGGAACGCCGCCTTTGCCTGCGTAGCGCACATAGGCCGGACCGTCTTTTCCCGGATAATTGAACTCCTGCATGCCGCTGCGCACGATGAGAAAGTTGAGACTCTTCAGGCCGTAATAAATATCGGGCCGGTTGAGTGGGATCTCTCCCACCGGCGGCACATCCTTGATGAAAAACCCGGGACGCCCGCCTTGCGTCACCTCGTTGACCGGCGTCATGGCCACGCCATAGCCGTGGGTGAACTGAAGACGGCGGTTGACCCAGCGCTGCGCCTCCTCGGGCAGCTTTTCGGCGGAAAGTTCCCGGGTGGCCAGCATCACCTGGCGCAGCTGGCCGTCGACTTCGTAGCGATCGGTGTGAACGGCCATGAAGTCGTAGTACAAGCGAAAGAACTGGATCTGGTTGTAGCTTTGAAGCAGCGGTCCCTCATCCCAGAGGCGGATGTTGCGCGTCGTACCCCGGTTTTCGGCCACAATCTTGGCATCCACGTCACCGCGTGCGGGATGACTGCGCGACTGGATGTCCGTGAGACCGTAGGCCTTGCGGGTGAAGGCGATGTTGTTTGCCAGATAGGTTTTTTCCCGGGCCAGCTCACTGGGCTCCACGTGCAGCCGCTGAACCAGGGCGGGTACAGCGCTGCCGGCAAAGAGGAACAGACCGAACCAGGTCCCGACGGCGTAATAGACGATGCGCGGATTTTTGAATCGTCTATTGAGAAAAAGGATCACCGCACAGGCCAGGGCGACCAGTGTGAGAAAAAAACGTGCCGGGAGGGTGACATGGTGGTCGGTGTACCCCACGCCGTATACCGCGCCGGTGGGAGAATAGAGCAGGTCGTAGCGGGCCAGCCAGTGACCGGCGGCGAGCAGCAGAAAAATAAAGGCACCCAAAAAAGCCAGATGGCTGCGGGTGGTGGATCTGATCGTAAAGCGCTGTCCTTTCAGAGAATCGGAAAAATAATAGAGTGCCAGGGCGCCGATGCCGATGATCACCAGGCTGCCCAGCAGCCACGACTTTAGAAAATCCAACAAGGGTAGTGTGAAGATGAAAAAGGAAAAGTCCCTGTTGAATATCGGTTCGGTTTCGTTGAACGGTACGGCATGCAGACACCGCAGAAAGAGTTCCCACTCTCCGGATAGACGCAGCGCCATGAACAAAGCGCCCAGGGCGGCGGCCGCCCATGCCAGTCCGGTCATCAGCGTGACGGCGGCCTTGTAGGCCGTGGGCGGCATATTCGCATCGTCGGCCGGAAGGCTTCGCGATATGGCGCCCAAAACCACCCGCAGGTTGAGAAAGGCCAGGGCCAGAAAAACAACGCACCCGGCCAGGAACAGCCAAATCCGCGTGCTCACCATTTTCAGGAGCACGGCCTGTTGCTCCAGGTTGCTGAACCAGAGCCAGTCCCGGTAAAAGGACATTCCCCAGCTCAGCAGCTTCCAGAGCACAAACACGCCGATGGCCGGGATAATCCACTTGGTCAGACGGGAGAGGCCCGAAAAGTCAAGATTTTCGGGACGAAAAGAGGACAACGGATTTTCGGGCAAGCCTTCATTATAATCGTTTTGCATTCCAGCGCCGTTTCTTTAAAAAGGGTTTTCAGCCCGCCGCCTGATGATCGAGAAAGCAGGCGCGGCAGGATAAAATGGGATGTATCCACCATCTATCGCATTTTATAGCGCCCTCTGTCAAATGATATAGGTGCGGGTTGGTTGGGTTGGTTGGGTTGGTTGGGTTTGTTGAATTGGTTGAGTTGGTTGGGTTTGTTGGGTTCGTTGAGATCGTTTTTTGTCACTGAATCGTCATTCCGGCGTGCGCCGGAATCCAGTAAGACCGACGACTTCTTTTTTCCGCCGTGAACGTTCTTCGGGCACGTACATGTAAACGTGCACATCTACGAGGATCAGCTACAAGCTTGCTATCATCGGTTAATTTCTGACCCACCTGACCGGTGTCTTGCGCTCTCAAGTATCTCCAAATATTTGAACCACCTGAGCAGTTGTTTGTTATTTGGTGCTTGAGATTTGAGATTTGAGATTTCCGCGTCTTTTTAGATGCGGCACCAACCGCTACCTCCCCTTTGGCGCTGCGGTCGGGTCGTCTGTTAAGAAATCCCGCCGGCGGGCGGCGGCGGGCTCCACGGCGACGCGCAGGGGCCAGGCGCCGGTGCGGAAGCGATGCAGCAGCAGGCGGAAATCGCTTAAGATTACCAGCAGACTGGGGATCAGCACCAGCGTCAGCACGGTGGCAAAGGCCACGCCGGCCGCCAGAGCCAGGGCCATGGGGATCAGGAAACGCGCCTGCAGATCGGTTTCCAGAATGAGCGGCAGCAGGCCGCCGATCGTGCTGAGGGAGGTCAGGACGATGGCGCGGAAGCGTCGGGCTCCGCCGCTTAGAATGGCTTCGAAAAAGGGCATGCCTTCGGCGATGTTTTCGTTGATGCGTTCGATGAGCACGATGGCATCGTTGACGACCACACCGGTCAGGGCCACCAGGCCGAACATGCTCATCATGGAAAGGTTGTATCCCAGGGCAAGGTGGCCGAAGACCGCGCCGATGATGCCGAAAGGCACCGTGAACATGATGACAAAGGGTTGGACATAGGAGCGGAACATGGTGGCGATGATGATAAAAATGCCGACAACCGCCAGGGGAAAGCCGATATAGAGGCTGTTGAAGGATTCGCGCATTTTTTTCTGCTCTCCCTGTATGGAGACCAGCACCCCGGGGTGGCGCTGCTGCATGGCGGGGATAAAATCGGACAGGAGTGCATCCAGAATTTCCCGGGTGTTGGCCTGACGGGTGTCAACCCCGGCACTGACGGCGATGCGGCGCATGCCGTTGGTGCGGATGATGGTCGAATATCCCGGCGCGAAAGATATATCGGCCACGCTGGTCAGCGGCACTTCAAATCCAGCGGGGGTGCGGATGCGCATGTTCTCAACATCCGATATGCGCTTTCTCTCATCGGCGGGGTAGCGCACTTTCACCCGTATGTCGTCGCGGCCGCGCTGCAGCCGCATGGCTTCGCTGCCGTAAAAGCCGGCCTGTACCTGCCCTGCAAGATCGGTTACATGCAGCCCCAAAGCCCGGGCTTCGGGCTTTAAGGAAAGATGCATCTCGTTTTTCCCCCGGGCGTAGTCGGACCGGATCTGGTTGGTGCCCTGGAATTCACTCAGCCGATCCATGAGTTCTTCGGATGCGGCGATGATTTCATCCATTTGATAGCCCTGCAGCCAGATTTCAATGGGCGCACCGGGCGGCCCGGCGGCCATGCCCTCGAAGGTCAGGGATTTGATACCGGGAATGGCGCCGATTTCCTTTTCCCACTGCACCATGAGATCTTTGGTGTGGATGCCGCGCTTTTCAGATGCCAGTAAAATAGCCTGCACCGCTCCAAAATTGGGGCCGCTTTCCGGGATTTCCCCCAGGGTTTGACCCACCAGCGCCAGGCGCTCGCGGATCAGGGGGTCGCCGTTGAGCGTGTCCGCTTTATCCGCTATCCGGACCAGGGCGGCGTCGATGTGCGCCACCGCTGCGCGGGTGATGTGGGCCGGGGTTCCTTCGGGGAATTCGGCTGTGGCGGTAATAACGAAGCCGTCGATTTCCGTCATGACTTCAAATTTGACAATGCCGCTGCGCACCAGACCCACGGTCAACAGCATGACGCTGACGGCTGTGCAAAATGAGATGTAGCGCCAGTACAAGGCTTTGCTCAGCAACGGTTTATAGATATGGATGACAAACCACTCCATGCCGCTGCTGGTCAGGCGGTGCAGGCTTGCAAACCAGCGGGCCACAGCGTTCATCGCCTCCGGACTCCGGTTGGGATCCGGCAGACGACTGAGATGGGCCGGCAGAAGCACCAGACACTCCAGCAGTGACACGGCCAGGCAGGCGATGACCACCACCGGCAGAATGGCGATGAATTTGCCCATGATGCCGCCGACGAAGGCCAGCGGCAGGAAGGCCACGATGCTGGTGATGACCGCTGCAATCACCGGCATCCCCACCTCGCTGACCCCGTCCACGGCGGCTTTAAGGGGCGGTTTGCCCAGCTTGCGATGAACAAAAATCGCTTCCCCCACAACGATCGCGTCGTCCACCACGATGCCCAGGACCATGATGAGCCCGAACAGGGAAATGAGGTTGATGGTGCCGCCCATGGCCCACACAATGGCCAGAGCGCCGAATATGGACACCGGAATCCCCAGCCCGGCCCAGAAGGAGAGCCGGGCGTTCAGCAGGGCCCAGAGCAAAAGAAATACCACCATGAGGCCGATGACGCCGTTTTTGACCAGCAAATCGATGCGCGACCGCAGAATTTCGGTGTTGTCGTAGAGAATGTCGAGGTCAACACCCTGGGGCAGCGTCTTTTGCTTGCGGGCCACGTAGGCGTCGACGGCGGCGGAAATGGCCAGGGCGTCTTCTTCCTTGGTTTTGTTGACCACCACCACCACCGATGTTTTGCCGTTGACGATGGCTTCGATGGGATCCTCGGTGAACCCGTCCCGGACCTCGGCGACACGGTCCAGGGTGATGGCCTCTCCGCCGGGGCCGGCGAGCAGCACGACGTCGGACAATTCTTTTCCGGTGTATTTGCGGCCCATGGTGCGGATGCGGATTTCTTCACCGTCGGTGCGGATGGTGCCGCCGGCCAGGTTCAGGCTGCTGAGCCGCACGGCCTCGGCCACGGTGGAAAAGCGCAGCCCGTATTCCCGCAGGCGTTTTTCCGACACCTCGATGGCGATTTCATAATCTCTGGCGCCGAAGATGTCCACCTGAGAAACCGCATCCAGCCCCTGGAGCTCGTCCTTGAAGCGTTCGGACCACTCCTTGACTCTTTTTTCGGACATGTCGCCGGAAAGATAAAGCAGCACCACCGGATCCTTCAAGAGCAGTTCGGTGACGATGGGCCGCTCCGCATCCACGGGGAAGGTCGAGATGGCGTCGACGGCGGTTCGCACGCGGTCCAGCACGCGGTCCACATCCCAGTTTTCGTGGACTTCCACCAGGGCTGTGGCCGCATTTTCGCCGGAGTAGGTGGTGTAGAGCTTGATGCCTTCGATGCCCTCGAGCGCTTCTTCCAGCTTGCGGCTGATGCCTTCTTCGACCTCTTCGGGATCGGCGCCCGGGTAGGGCACCGTAATGGTGATCAAGTCCAGCGAAAATTCGGGAAAGTTTTCGCGGATCATGTATTTGGCGGCGAAACCGCCCGCGATGAACACCAGCAGCAGTACGATATTGGCAAAAACGGTGTTTCCGGCAAAGGCGGCGACAATGCGTTTCATTGTGATCTTCTCGGTTCGGCCGACATCATCCGCACCGGCGCAGCGGCCTCCAGGGCGATCGGTGGGCGCACCCCGGTTTCGGCCGTGGATCAGCGGGTGACTTCCAGCAGCACATTTTCCAAAGGATCGGTGAGGCGGGTGACGACGACGGTGTCCCCTGGTACAATGCCGCCGGAGACAAAAACCGTATTCCCCTGGGTGTGCGCCACTTCCACCCCCACGGTTTTCAGACGACTTTGTTCCGTCACCAGAAAAAGGGTTTGTTCATAACTGACGGCCGTGCGTGGCAGACGGAAAACATTCGCCAGCTGTTTGCCGGGTATCTCGATGGTACAGAACATGCCTTCCACCAGGGGCAGTGCATCGCCGGCGAAACCGTTCCGATCTTCCGCTGCAATGCGCACGGCCACGGTCACGGTGCGGGTTTGCGGGTCAAAAGCCACCACGCGGTGCAGGCGGCCGGCCCGGGCGGGTCCTTGGGGATCCTCGGTCCAGCGGATGCGGCAGGGGCGTTGGGCGACATCGGCGAACCAGGACCTGCTTTCCACTCCCGCCGCCGGATCATTGAAGACCAGCCAGCGGCGGACGTCCCGCGAATCCAGGGGAACCTGAATTTCCAGAACCGCGTCGTCCACCAGGGTGACCACCGCTACGCCGGGTGAAACGTGCGCGCCGATGTCGATGGATTCGGATGCAACCCGTGCCCGGAAAGGCGCCTTGACCCGGCAGTTCTCCAGGCTGATTTCCGCCTGCATCGTTCTGGCCCGGGCTGCTTTAAGCGCGCTGCGGGCCTCCTGGATGTGAAAAGGATAGAGCGCGACGGCCTGATCCAGCTGTTCGGCCATGTCAACGGTGGTGTTGTAGGCCTGTTCGGCTTTGTCCACACCGGACTGGGTGCCGACATGATTCTTTTCGTAAAGCTGTTTGAGCCGTTCAAATTCGGCATTGGCCAGATCACGGTTGCGTGCCAGGGTTTTGCGGCGTTCGCGATCGATGGCGTACTGCTTCTCCAGGCGCAGCACGGTGGCCTGCAGCTGCTCCGCAGCGGCGCGGGCTTCTGCTACGGCGGCGGCATAGGTTCGCGGGTCGACGGCAAAGAGAACCGCATCCCGGGGCACAATGCCGCCGGGTTCGAGCCGGGGGTGCACCGTGACGACGCGGCCGGCAACTTCCGGAGCCAGGGACACACGGGTCACGGCCCGAACCTCTCCGTATCCGGTGATCGTGACGGTGACGTCTTCCGGCTGCACTGTGAGCCCCCGCACCCGGATGGGCTGCTCCACCGGCCGCGTTTCCGGCGGCGGTTTTTTCAGCGTGGCGAGCTTCAGCATGCCGACAAGGCCCAGCAGCAGTACGGCAACGCAGATGCCGATGCGAAGGAGGATGCTTTTGGCCCGTACCGCTTGTTTGGGTTTGTCGCCGGATGTTTTTTGCATGCGCCTGCTCTATTACAAAGATGGATAAAAAGCAATGGCTTGAGGGATTGAATTGTCAAACCGGACGCGCCGGAAGCAAGGAGCCGGGGATCCATGGGCCCGAGGGTTCAAGCGGTCAAGGCTCTCCTTGTCCAGGGGTTCGCTTTTGAGGCACTGCATCAAACAGAGGGCGGACTTTGCCGTCTGCGAGCTGCAGCCGGGCCTTGTACTGTTTTTTTGTCCGGTTGCTCTTGAGCGTCAACTTCTTTTTCGTTCGGCCCTCCTGCAGCAATTCAACCGCGTCCCGGGTTGCAATGCGGCCGCCGAAGCTGTTTTTCCAGATGGCGAACCGGCACCCTGTTTTTTGCCAGTTGGCGCAGCTGTAAGCCTTCGATGTTTCTTTGACATCACCGCTGCATAGGGGACATCGGCCCAGGACCGTGCCGCTGGACGCCGGATCGCTGACGGCGTTTTTGTCGGGAATCAGCGTCTTGTCATACTGCAGCCGGGCCTGCTTGATGTGGGCGATGCTTGTGGCCACATAGGCGCGAATTTCCTGCATGAAGTCCGCATAGCGCAGGCGGCCTTTTTCGATCTGCGCCAGTTTGGCCTCCCACTCTCCGGTCAGATCGGGCGACAGCGCATCCGGAAACAGTTCATGGACGATGCGCACCACTTCCACCCCCTTGTCGGTGGGCACAATGCTCTTGCCCTGGCGGGCGGCATAGCGCCGCTTTTTTTCCAGCAGCGCTTCAATAATCGCGGCGCGCGTCGCCGGTGTACCCAGCCCTCTTTCTTTCATCGCCGCGGCCAGTTCTTCGTCCTCCACCTGCCGGCCGGCCGTTTCCATGGCCCGCAGCAGGCTGGCATCCGTATAATGGGGCGGCGCCTTGGTTTGCTTCTCCAGCCGGTTCAGCTCTTTTACCTGCAGGGATTCGCCCTGCCGCAGCACCGGCAGAACCACATCATTCCTTATCGCCCACGGCTCCGCTTCCAGCCACCCCAGCTGCCGGAAAACGCTGCCGCTGGATTTGAATTTTTCTTGGTTGATAATGAACCAGACCTCGGTGGACAACAATTCGGCCGCGGGCAGAAAGGCGGCCGTAAAACGGCGGCAGATGAGGTCGTAAACGCTTTGCTGATCCCTGTCGAGCGCACCCGGGGCCATTGCCCGGGTCGTCGGAATGATGGCATGGTGGTCGCTGACCTTGCCATCATTGACCACACGGTATTTACGGTCGTCGGCCGTGTAGGTCTGCCGCAGTCGGGCGATCAGTTCGGGGTAGCGGTCGCGGATGGCAACGAAGTGCCGGGCGATATCTTTGAAAACGTCTTTGGATATATACTGCGAGTCCGTGCGGGGATAGGTGATCGCCTTTTTGCCGTCGTAAAGGGCCTGGGCGATGGAAAGCGTCTTTTTTGCCGCAAAGCCGAAACGGCTGTTGCACGTCCGCTGCAGGCTGGTCAAATCGTATAGCAGCGGCGGCCGGCGCATGCCTTTTTTCTGCCGAACGCCATCCACTACCGCCGGGTGGCCGGCACACTTCCGGTGGATCCGCTCCGCCTGTTCCGATTCGAAGATACGCGTTTCTTTGAAAGTCGGCGGCGCATGCCAGACCGCTTTAAAGGCGGTTTGCTGCTTTTCAAAAAGCGCTTCGATTTCCCAGAATGTCCGGGGAACGAAATTTTCGATTTCCCGGCGTCTTTTGACCAGCATGGCCAGCACCGGGGTTTGAACGCGCCCGATGGTGACCAGTTCACCGCCGCATTTGAGGGTGAAGGCCCGGGTTTCGTTCATGCCGACCAGCCAGTCACTCTCGGCGCGGGCGTAGGAAGCCGCCGCCAGATGACGAAATTCTCCCCCCGGCCGCAGCGCACTGAACGCACTGCGGATGGCCTCGTCCGTCATGGAGGACAGCCACAGCCGCATGATCGGCTTATTGCAGCCGGCCGCCTGATACACCCGTCGGAAAATGAGCTCTCCTTCGCGCCCGGCGTCGGTGGCGGCGATGACCCGGGAGATGTTAGGATTTTTCAACAGCCGTTTGAGGATATGGAACTGCTTTCCGGTGTTGGGAAGAATCGTCAGTTTGAACCTGTCCGGCAGCATGGGCAGGGTGCTCATCCGCCATCGATGCCAGTCTTTATTCTGTTCTTCCGGCGCGGCGATGTTGCACAGATGGCCGACGGTCCAGCTGACGATATATCCCTCTCCCTCCAGATAGCCGCTGCGGGACGTGCCGGCTTTCAGCACGCGGGCGATGTCTTTTGCCACCGACGGTTTTTCAGCGATTACCAATTGGACCATCCATCGATCCTTTTCATCCATTTGCCGGATTTTAAATGACTTCACCCATAGCAAAAACAAAGCACCGACACAACGCGCCAAAGCTGTTATTCCGGGTTTTTCTTGACACGACTTTGAAATACGAATAATAACATATATGTTATGCGTCGGGTCCGGACGTTGAATTCGAAGCTGCAAACCGGCGCTGCGAACACCGTCACCGTAAACCCGGGCGAAGGCCCGATGAGGGAGGAGGTTTCGTATGGACAAAGTTTTGCGTATCAACATGGGTGCCGATGGTGGTCCTGAAGTTAAAACCGAGCCACTGGGCGATTATGCCGGTATGGGCGGGCGTGGTCTGACATCGACGCTTGTCGCCAGGGAGGTGCCCCCCCTCTGCCATCCCTTGGGCGAAGACAACAAACTGGTCATCGCGCCGGGTCTGCTCAGCGGAACCACCGCCGCCATGTCCGGTCGGATTTCGGTGGGTTGCAAAAGCCCGCTCACCGGCGGCATCAAAGAGGCCAATGCCGGCGGGCAGGGATCCCAGGTGCTGGCCCGGCTGGGATATGCCGCCATTGTCCTGGAGGGCAAACCCACGGACGGCAGCCTCTACAAGATCTTCATCAACAAGGACGGCGTGCAGGTTTCATCAGACAACAGCCTGAAGATGCTGGGCAATTACGACCTGGTGGAGAAAATGAAACAGGCCCACGGCGACAAGATCACCTGCATCTCCATCGGTCCGGCGGGCGAAATGAAAATGGCGGCCGCATCGGTGGCCTTTACCGATATGGAACTGCGTCCGACCCGCCACGCCGGCCGCGTGGGCGTCGGGGCTGTCATGGGAGCCAAAGGCGTCAAGGTGATCGTCCTGGATGACACCGGCATGAGCATACGTCCCCCCAAGGACCCCGACAAGTTCAAAGAAGCCAACCAAAAATGGGTGGCCGGCCTGCGCAAACACCCCGTAACCGGCGAAGGGTTGCCGACATACGGCACGAACGTTCTGACCAACGTCATCAACGAAGCCGGAGGATATCCCACCAAGAATTTCATGTGGGGCCGTTTCGACAACTGCGCCAAGATCAGCGGTGAAGCCCAGGCGGAAATCGAGAACCAGCGCGGCGGAAAGGGATCCGCCACCCACGGCTGTCATCGCGGCTGCATCATTCGCTGTTCGGGCACCTATTACAACAAGGACGGTCAGTACCTGACCAAACAGCCCGAATACGAGACCATCTGGGCCCACGGCGGCAACTGCGGCATCGACGACCTGGATGCCATCGCAATGCTGGACCGTCTGGATGACGACTTCGGCCTGGACACCATCGAGATGGGGGCCACCATCGGCGTGGCCATGGAAGCCGGGGTCGCTGCGTTCGGCGATGCCGAAGCCGCCACCAATCTGGTCAAGGAAGTCGGCAAGGGTACGCCCCTGGGCCGCATTCTCGGCAACGGAGCCGAGGTCACTGGAAAAGTCTTCGGCGTCGAACGCATCCCGACCGTCAAGGGGCAAGCCATGCCGGCCTATGATCCCCGCGGCGTGCAGGGCATCGGCGTCACTTACGCCACCAGCACCATGGGGGCGGATCATACGGCCGGATACGCCGTGGCCACCAATATCCTGGGTGTGGGCGGTACGGTCGACCCCCTGACACCGGAAGGCCAGGTCGAGTTGTCCCGCAACCTGCAGATTGCCACCGCTGCGGTGGATGCCACCGGCATGTGCCTGTTCATCGCCTTTGCCGTGCTGGATCAGCCCGACACCTTCCAGGCCCTGATCGACATGATCAATGCCTTTTACGGCCTGAACCTGAACGCCGACGATGTGGCCGAACTGGGTAAAAAGATCCTGAGTGTCGAGCGGGATTTCAACCAGCGCGCCGGCTTTACCGCCAAGCACGACCGCCTGCCGGCATTTTTCCAAAAAGAACAATTGCCGCCCCACAACGTCACCTTCCAGGTCAAGGACGAAGACCTGGATCAGGTCTTTAACTGGTAAATTGTTTGTTCGGCAAATATGTGCAGCGGGGAGCCTTTTACAGGGCTCCCCTTTTTGTTCGACCGATGCGAACCGCGATGGGTAATGGCAGATGAACGAGCAGGCAAATCCAGTATCTGTTGTATTGGAACTTGATGAAGGATTGGTTTCACGCTTTGCGCGGCTGTTTTCAAAGGGGGTGGACATCACCGCCCGGACCGGATGCAGTTTAAAAAGCTTTATCTGCGAACAGCTCGGCGTGCACGAAGACTATCTGGCCCAAAGGATCCAGACCATCTTTCTCAACGGCAAAGCGGTGGATGACGACCAGACGGCAACGGTCACCGACGGCGCCACCATGGCCCTGTCGGCCGCTATGCCGGGGCTGGCGGGGGCCGTGTTTCGAAGGGGCGGCTACTATGCGGCCTTGCGCAGATCGGTCACCTATTCGGACCAGGGATCGGCGGCGTATCCCCTGGACGGCAAGGTCACCGTCAAACTGTTCAACCTGACGGTAACAGAACTGGGACCGGTGCTGCTGAAAGGCGGGATTCGACTTGCGGGACGCGATCTAGAGGAACAGTTGGCGGAATTTGCCGATGATTTTCGCAAGGGCGTCCGCAACATTACATTCGGCGGCGCTTCGATCGATTTTGATACCCTTCTGGCCAAACTCAAAACCGCCGGAGAAGTCGAATTGCGGATCAGACCCGCCGCTTCTTAAACCGATCGCTTTTGAAAATACATCGCCGGATTTAACCGCCGCCTACCGACGGGAACACGCCTACCCGGCTGCCGTCCTTCAGCAACGTTTCGCGACCGGCGTGGGAGCCGTTGACAAAGATCAGTTTGACCATTTTTTCCGGTACGCTGAACTGGTCAATCAGATCACCGACCGTCATCCCATCCGGCACCTCGATAAGATTGCCGGCGTTTTTGACCTTTTCCGGAAGATAGCGCGCCAGCGTCGCGTAAAGATTGACTTCGACTCTCATTTCGCAGCCCCCACATTTTCGTCTGATGTTTTGCTTTCCATTTTTCGGGATCGAAATCGCTATCGGGATCGCAATCGATTCCCTCATCTCCGTAGACGACGCCGTTTTCCTTTCGACCAACCGGCCCGCGGCGAAGCCTCAGGTCGAAACCGGAAACAGCAGAAAAATGAAGAGATCCCAGAGCGTGTGGCTGATGACGTTGATCAGCAGCGAACCGGTCATGCGGTACAGCAGGCCCCAGTACGCGCCGCACACCCCGGCGGCCAGCACCAGCATGAGGTTGCCGCTGCCGACGTGGACCAGGGTGTAGACGGCGGTTGCCAGCAGAAACCCCCGATCGGGCCCATAGGCGTGCTGAAAGCGGCGCTGCAGAAAGCCGCGCCAGAAGAGCTCCTCACCAGGGCCGATCACCAGCAGCATCA
>Ga0180434_10004780_pt1 | contig 16297 bp, 16 predicted proteins | sample SS_ome_7_FD_132453 | JGI IMG/M metagenome (GOLD analysis project Ga0180434, IMG submission 132453) | Hypersaline lake sediment archaeal communities from the Salton Sea, California, USA - SS_1_D_2 metaG | ecosystem: Environmental > Aquatic > Non-marine Saline and Alkaline > Hypersaline >...
CCCGGGATGCAGGCGGATTTTGCGGTTTTCGGCACCAATGCCGATATATTTCAAGTGGACCTGCGCGATTGTGACAGCGTTCGGCGGCTGATTCCCGCGGTGGTGGCCCGCTTCGGGCGTCTCGATATTCTGATCAATAATATCGAGCGCGGCGGATGGCCGGTGGTGCATGGGCCATACACGCCGGCTCAGTGGGATCTTGAGATGGAGACCACCTTGCGGGCCAAGCGCTGGGTCTTCGAGACCGCGCTGCCGCATTTGAAGGACAGTGGCAATGGCTGTGTGGTGAACCTGTCATCCATTGCGGGCGTGGTCGGCCGCAGCGGTCCGGCCAGCCTGGTATTCAACGATGGCTATGCCGCCGCCAACCGGGCGGTCGGATTGCTTACGGAATCCTGGGCCCGCGTGGCCGCCCCGGAGGTGCGGGTCAACGAAATCATGTTGGGCCTGGTTGCCACCCGTCATGCAGCCATGACACGCGGCTGGGGACTGCTCGAACCCGACCAGAAACAGGCCCTGCTCGACCATACGCTTCTGGGGCGCACCGGCACGATCGACGATGTGGTGAAGGCCGTTCGTTTTATTATCGAGGAGGCCCCGTTTATGTCGGGCAGTGTTATTCGGCTTGACGGGGGGTATGTGCTGGGGGGCGAGAAGGTGGCCCCGATGCCGCCCGGGGTTTTATAGTCGGACAGGGCTGGTACAGGCGGCCGGCTTGTTCAGCGCGGACGGATTTTTTTACTGGGGGTTCCCCAGACAAACAACTTGACCCAGTCCATGCCGAAGCGCAGGAGCGCAGTGTCATCCCGGCGAATTCGGTTTAAAAGGTCTTTTTTGACCTTGTAGCGATTCAAAAAGCTGCTGGATTGGAGAAATTCCCGGAATTCATCCATGTTGTAGGTGGCCATAAACGCCATGCGGCCTCTGGGCCCGTTTGGCCCTTGACCCTGCCAGGGGTCTTGATCAAACAACCGCTTCAGGCCAGCCCATTTGAGGGTCATTTTGTGGTGCTCTGCGGCGTTTTGATCCTGGGCCCAGGTCGCCAGCGTCCATTCGTCCGGGCCTTGCCCCCCCAGACAAAAAGCGGGCGGTCTGAAAAAACCGATGCGTTCGGGCGGGGTTCCCGGTTTGCCATAGTGCAAGCCATGCTCGACCGGAAAGGCGCGGCAGGTGTCCGGGCGATCCGGGTAAACCGTGCAACCCGCATCGCTCAGGAAAGGACAGGCTTGCTCCCGATCCGTTGCCATGCGCAGGAGGACATCGGGGAAATGGTTTCCTTCACGCAGAACGATATCGACATAGCGGTCGATAAATTGATCGGAACGCATGCCAAGGTTTTGTTTCAACCGAATCACATCGTAGGGATACAGAAACAAGTTGAGATTGTGGCAACAGCGGTTGAAACAGGCAACGCCCGGATGGCAGCGGAAGCGGAATTGGTCGTCGTTTCTTAGGCATTGTCCGGGTAGCTGCGCCAGCATGTCGTCCGGAATTGTTTTCATGCGGTAGATTCCCCCATCAATCGATCGTCGGGCGCCCCCGATCATCAGATCGGATGTGGTCCGTCAGGTCTCAAAACAAACGATCATCTGGGCAATGGTGAGGCGCACAGGTGATTCAATCTCGGTGGTTTTTCGCAACGCCCTTTCCAGGTTGGCCAGCGCGATATAATGTGGTGTCCGGTCCAACGGAGATCCGCCCACCGGCTGACTGGTCGCTTCAAAGATGTGGCATCCGGGGCCGGTGATCAACCCCTTGTAAGGATGGCGCATGATGTGCGGTATGCCGTGAAGCCGGCAGATCATGGGGCGCTCTTGGTAGAGGAGGCATTGCGTATCCCGGTTCAGCGGACAAAGATGGCGGGTCCGGCGGTTGTGGCGTTCGTCTTCGGATACGGCTTGGCAGTAGGCCTGTGCGTTCTGGGTGACGCGGCGGCGTTCGTCCTCCGACAGTGTGAGGTAGCCTGAAAAAAGGCCGACAAGCTCAACGAGCGTGTGGTGGTAGAATCGGGTCAGGCAGCAGCTATCGTCACACCCCCGACATTCAAAACCATAACGATCGGCCGCCGCGGCGTAGCGGGCATCCATAGCCGCATAGATGGCCTGCAATTGCCGGATGGCATCGGCCTGCCCCTTGAGGATGTCTTGCAACTGGCGGGAGGATAAAGGCATTCGCTGGAATTCGTCAGATCGTTGGGGAAGGAAAAAAAATGCGTTTATAGAGGCTCATGGCATAGCGGTCGGTCATGCTGGCCAGTAAATCGCACACGAGCCGTTCACGCGGCTGCGAACGGTCATTGCAGCCGTTCATTTCCATCGATCGCAATTCTTTTTGCAGATCGGACTCGTTTCCGAGAAAGTGCGCATACAGATCGGATAGAATTTTTTTGGCTTTGACGAATTCCTGATGGACCCTTTCCGAGCGATAGACGTTTTCGTAGAGAAAATGCCGCAAGGTCTGCATGGCCTCGTTGACCGAACCACTCATTTGCAAATCAAGGCCATTATCGGTGGAACCGCTGTTGGTAATCAAATCGCGAATCATGCGGATAGCGCGTTCGGAGTGCGAGTGTCCCAGTATGCGCAGGCATACCTCGGGAACCTGACGGGCGTCAATAACACCACTACGGATGGCATCATCCAAATCATGGTTCAAATAAGCCATGATGTCGGCGAAACGAACAATACGGCCTTCGACGGTAATGGGCAGTTCCGCAGGATTGTCCGGCATCACCTGGCCGAATCCTTTGGAATGCTTCAGAATACCGTCGCGCACCGCTAACGTCAGATTTAATCCCCGCCCGTTGTTTTCGAGGAGATCGACCACGCGCAGGCTTTGTTTGTTGTGGGTAAATCCAGGGGAATAGATCTCCTTGAGGGCCATTTCGCCACCGTGTCCGAACGGGGTGTGTCCCAGATCGTGTCCCAGGGCAATGGCTTCGGCCAAGTCTTCATTCAGGAACATGGCCCGCGCGATGGTGCGGGCGATTTGCGCGACTTCCAGTGTATGCGTAAGACGGGTACGATATTCGTCACCCAGGGGATTGAGGAAGACCTGGGTTTTGTATTTCAAGCGACGAAAGGCATTGGAGTAAACGATTCGGTCGCGGTCCTGTTGAAAAGCAGTCCGAACCGGACAGGGCGCGGTATCCATGACGCGCCGGCGGGCGTTGGAACTCAAGCTGCCAAAAGGAGACATAAACCGCCGCTCCCGGGCTTCGAATTGCTCCCGGAGGGACTCGGCGGGGCCTTCGCCATTTTTGTTGGGCCACATTCTGTGGGATACCGGACTGAAATTCATGACTTTACACGGGGTGTTTCGGAAACTAAGTTAATGCGTGTCAATATCGTCGACAATGATTCTATCCGGCTTTAAGGGACCTTGTAAAGGTCTAATGCATGCAACAGGTAAAAGGACGGAGGCTGTCAATTGGGGGGACACCATCTCGTTTTGGGCGAAACGGTCGATTATTTGACCGGTGAAACTCGCGAAGACACTTTTGACGAGCGTTACCGTCAGGAGATTGCCCGCCTGCTGGTAGAGGACAAGGGGTTCCGCCGGGAAGATTTGACACCCCGGGTTTCCATCGATATTGATCTGGGTGACAAACAGGCAAGGGTGCGGCTCGACCTGATCGTTCATTTTGACGAGCGAATCGTGTTGTTGATCAAATACGCCCCCGGATCTCTGACAACACGCCATCAAGTCGCGATTGCCGCTTCAAGGCTCTTGGCGCCGTATCAGATCCCCTTCAGTGTGGTTACGAATGGTAAAGATGCCGATGTTTTAAACAATTACACGGGGGAGGCGATTGAAAACGGCCTTGACCGGCTTTTTTCGCGAAAAACATTGGAAACCCGCATTCGGTCCTGTGACGTCCGACCGGTTTCTCGTCACTTTCGCGAGATGGCGGCCCGGATCCTGTATGCTTACGAGGTGGATGGCCGTTGTCCTTGCGACGACAGCGTGTGTGAATATGAGCGCCGCTGAACTTTTCGGAAAATTGTATCCGGGGAAAAGGATCTAATGGAGGACCACGATTTCATGGCGCAGGCCTTAAAGGAGGCGCGCCAAGCCTTGACGATAGGGGAGTTCCCCGTGGGCTGCGTCATTGTGCACCAAGACCGCATCATCGCCAGTGGTGCTCGTTCGGGAACCCGTTCGCGACGACCCAACGAAATCGATCATGCCGAGATGGCGGCCTTGAGACGCCTGGATGCTTCGGATGTCGATTTTTCCCCAGGGGATCTGGTCGTATACAGCACCATGGAGCCTTGCCTGATGTGCTTTGCGGCGTTGACGTTGAGTCGTATCGGACGAGTGGTATATGCCTATGAGGACGTTATGGGCGGTGGTACCCGTTGCGACTTCGCAGCGTTGCCACCCCTCTACCAGGCATTGAAGCCACGCGTAATCGGGGGGGTCATGCGAGACGCCAGTGTCGATTTGTTTCAGGCGTTTTTCGCGGATCCGGCCAATGACTATTGGAAGGGCAGTTTGCTGGCGAACTATACGGCCGGCCAATAACCGTTTTATTGTCCTTCCGGTGCCCTGCGTAAATACCTTCTGCAGGGGCTTTCAGCGGGTATTTTTACTTGCATTTTTTACTTGCATTTCCTAAGGTTGTCCGATATAGGCAACTTTCTACACAGTTGTATATGCCCTCATTCATAGGGGCATAGATGGTAGGATACGCATTTTTGATCGCATCGGGCTTGATGAACAGCATCCCGTCGGTCACTGTGAAACCCTAATTCTGTTGGGAGGTGGAAGCATAGCTCAACCAAGAAGGACATTTCAGCCAAACAGGTCGGATCGCGTTAATATCAATCGCGATATACGCGCGCGCGAAGTCAGAGTTATTGACCCCGAAGGCAACCAGCTGGGTGTTGTGCCGATAGAAGAAGCCTTGACGGCCGCCGCTGGTTTTGGTCTTGATTTGGTGGAAGTTTCGCCCAGTGCAGCCCCTCCGGTTTGCAAAATAATGGACTATGGGCGTTATAAATACGAGCAGACCAAAAAGAAGCAGGAAGCCAAAAAGAAACAAAGCACCTTCCAGGTAAAAGAAATCAAAGTTCGGCCGAAGACCGGTGATCACGATCTTATGACGAAAATCGGCCATATCCGGAAATTTCTTGGGCGGAAGGATAAAGTTAAGGTGACGGTTGTTTTCCGGGGGCGCGAAATTACGCTTTCAGACCGCGGGCGACAGTTGTTGCAGCGAATTGCGACCGATCTTGAAGAAATTGCCGTCGTTGAGCAGTATCCCAAGTTTGAAGGCCGCACCATGATGATGGTCTTGTCGCCTAAATAATCAGAGACGACATTCCCCTTCTCATTCGCATAGCTTTCAATGGCCGCTGGATTGCCCCCAGCGCGTGATTCAAATGAACGTTGCGGCATTCGCAACGGAGTTGGCGTGGGCCTGTAAAAATTCGGCCGCGCCAAAGCTTTTTTGGCGATGATGGCGCCATATTGAAAAAATTGCAGGGGCTGGCCGCGCGTGCCACGCCTCTCATAAAAGAGTATGACAAGGAGATTATACGCATGCCAAAAATCAAAACCAACCGTGCGGCCGCAAAGCGGTTTAAAAAGACAGGCTCCGGCAAGTTCGTCTATAATAAATCCCATGCCAGCCACATTTTGACGAAAAAATCGCGGAAGCGGAAGCGTTCGCTACGCCAAAGCCAGATTATTGACAAATCCGATATGCGTGAATTGCGATTGCTGCTGCCCAACGGGTAAGGTAGCCGGTGCGCGACGGCCTCTGCTGTGCGGGGCCCGGCAAGACGATTGAAAATGGCCGAACCCTGAGGCACGCGAATGTCTTTCAAGGCGAGCGCGATGCTCAGAGGGGGTTCAAGGCCTAAGGAGAAAACATCATGCGAATTAAAAGAGGGTTCAAAGCCCGCAGACGACGAAAAAAAGTATTGAAACTGGCCAAGGGGTTTCGTGGCGGCCACAGCAAACTATTCCGAACGGCAGCGGACGCGGTCGACAAGGCCCTCATGTACGCTTACCGCGACCGCCGGGTCCGCAAGCGCGACTTCAGGCGATTGTGGATCGTCCGAATCAATGCGGCGGCGCGCATGAATGACCTGTCCTACAGCAGGTTCATGCATGGACTTAAAAATACGGGCATTGAGCTGGATCGAAAAATTTTGGCCGATCTCGCCGTTTCCGATCCCGCCGGTTTTACCCGAATCGCCACTCTGGCATCGCAGTAACGTCAATACCTATCGGGGTGATGCGTGGCAGGCTGTGTTCCCCTCCAGGGCCTGCCACCCCCTTCCCCTGCTATTTTTTCTTCCCTAAGCATAAGATTGAGCGACAACTGTGGATAAGTCGATAGATGAAATATATCAGGAGGCTCACGACGCATTAGCCGGCGTGTCCGACCTGGAGGCCCTGGACGCGATTAACGTACGGTACTTAGGGCGCAAGGGACGTTTGACAGCCTTTTTACGCAACATTGCCAGCCTGCCTCCGGAGCAACGCGCGGAAGCCGGGAAAAAGGCCAATATCGCCAAGAAAAAGCTCGAAGCGGCCATCAAGGATCATGGCGAACGCCTCAAAGCGGGTGTGGAAAAGCGCGAGGAGGGGATCGACGTCTCTCTCCCGGGGCGTCCGTTAACACCGGGCGCACGGCATCCCATTACGCGGATAACGCGCGAAATTTGCGATATTTTCGAACGGATGGGGTTCAGCATCGCCGAAGGACCCGAAGTAGAGTTGGATTATTATAATTTCGAGGCTCTCAATGTCCCGAAATATCACCCGGCGCGCGATATGCAGGACACGTTTTACGTATCTGATAATATTGTCCTGCGAACCCAGACATCACCGATGCAGATAAGGGTCATGGAGAAGCAGTCGCCTCCGGTGGCCGTGATTGCGCCCGGAAAAGTTTATCGCTGCGATTCCGACCTAACCCACACCCCGATGTTTCATCAGGTGGAAGGCTTGCTTGTTGATGACCAGGTATCGTTTGCGGATTTGAAAGGCACCTTGACCGCGTTTGTGCATGCCATGTTCGATGCGCAGACAAGTTTGCGATTCCGTCCGAGCTTTTTCCCCTTTACCGAGCCGAGTGCCGAGGTCGATATCTTGTGCGTGATGTGCCGCGGAAAGGGATGTCGCGTCTGTTCCCATTCCGGGTGGCTGGAAATACTGGGGTCCGGAATGGTACATCCCAATGTGTTCCGGAGTGTCGGATATGACACGACACAGTATTCCGGGTTTGCTTTCGGAATGGGGGTTGAGCGCATCGCCATGCTGAAATACGGCATTGATGATATCCGCAAGTTCTTCAACAATGATTTGAGATTTCTGAGGCAATTTTAGCATGAAAGTCAGTTTGAGTTGGCTGAAAGAATATGTTGCCCTCGAGTGGGATGCCGATCGCCTGGCCGAGGGGCTGACCATGGCCGGCCTCGAGGTGGATGCGGTTTACGACCGTTTTGAATATTTGCGGCACATCAAAGTTGCGCAGGTTAAATCGGTCGCGGTGCACCCCAATGCCGACAAACTGAAGATATGCGAGGTTTCCACCGGAAGCGAAAATGCCACCGTCGTTTGCGGGGCGCCCAATGTGTCGGCCGGTATGATGACGGCGCTGGCTTTGCCGGGAACCGTTTTGCCGGACGGGCGCACATTAACGGAAACCAAAATCCGCGGGATTGTTTCACAGGGCATGCTGTGCAGTGAGGCAGAACTGGAGTTGGGCACCGACCAGAGCGGTATCTGGGAGCTTTCGGAAGCGCTGCCCCGCGGGGCGTCCCTTGCCGAAGCATTGCATCTTTCCGATGTTGTGCTGGAAATCGATTTGACGCCCAATCGACCGGATTGCCTGAGCCTGATCGGAATTGCCCGTGAAGCAGCAGCCTTGCAGGGAAACGCACTGCATTACCCCGATATCAAACGGACGGATCCCGGCCAGGCCATTTCGGATCTTACCCGTGTGACCATCGAAGATCCGGACTTATGTCCGCGCTATACGGCGCGCCTGATCGACGGGATAACCATCGGCCCGTCACCGGCCTGGCTTCAGGATCGTGTTCGATCGGTCGGTATGCGTCCGATCAACAATGTTGTGGATATTACCAATTTTGTAATGATGGAGCTGGGCCAACCGCTGCACGCTTTCGATTTTGATCGGCTGGCCGGCCACCGCATCATCGTGCGGCGCGCTCGTCAAGGAGAGACGTTCATTTCGCTGGACAACAAAACGCGCGTCCTTGACAGTGAGATGCTGATGATTTGCGATGGGGAAAAACCGGTGGGGATCGGCGGCGTCATGGGGGGCTTGAATTCCGAGGTTCACGCCTCGACGCAGCGGGTGCTGCTGGAAAGCGCCTGTTTCCAACCGGTTAGTATCCGCAGGACAGCGAAGCGGTTGAACTTGAATTCGGAGGCGTCTCATCGCTTTGAGCGGGGCGTAGACCCTCAGGGGACGTTGGCGGCGTTGAATCGCGCGGCCCAACTGATTGCCGAACTCGGTCAGGGAACGCTGGTCGATGGACACATTGACGTTCATCCCGGAGAACGGGATATCCCTCCCATTCGACTCGATGTGGCCCGAACCAACCGTCTGCTGGGGACCTCGATCAGCGCCGAAGAGATCTGCCGATTGTTGCAAGCCATTGAAATCAAATCTGAATCGTTAGAAAACGGGGCGTTTATTGATAGCTGGCCCCCGTCTTTCCGGGTCGATATCCATCAGCCCGAGGATTTGCTTGAAGAAATTGCACGGCTCTGGGGATATGGCCGCATCAAGACCTGCGTGCCCCGTGTCGCCACGGGCAGTGCGCGGCCAAACCGCGCTCTCGATGTCAAGCGCGCGGTGCGGTCTTTTATGAATGGCTTTGGCTTCACAGAGACCATCACCTATAGTTTTATCAGCGCGCATGCCGTAGATCAATTGCGACTTGCTGACGATGATGCGCGTCGGAATACCGTCCGGATTCTCAATCCATTGACAGAAGACCAAAATGTCATGCGGACATCCCTCGTCCCGGGTTTGGTGGAAACAGCCGCCCGCAACATCGCCCAGCAGATAAAAGATTTGAAGATTTTTGAAATGGGGAAAGCCTTTATCAGCCGGGGAAAAGACAATCAGCCCGATGAAAATGTCATCCTGGCAGCGCTTTGGAGCGGTGCCCGCCATGAAAGCACCTGGAACCGGGATACCGTTCCTTGTGACTTTTACGATATAAAAGGTGCTTTAGAGGGGTTGCTGTTTGGACTGCGGCTGGCGCCTATTCAATTCATTCGCTCCGAAGGACGCCAGGCCCCCTATTTGCGCTGCGGCGCCGCGGCGGATATTGTGATTGCCGGTCAGTGTGTCGGCTGCCTGGGAGAAATACATGAGGCCGTTCTGGCCGATTTCAATTTAAAGCAACCGGCGTTTCTATTTGAAATCGATCTTGATCGCCTGACCCATCTCATTCCTGAGAACCTGCAAGCCGTTCCCTTGCCGCGCTACCCATCCACCTCCAGGGATATCACGCTCATCGTGGATGACGACCTTGAGGCGCAGACGGTCCTGTTGGGCATTCGCGAGAAGGACCACGAACTGGTGGAGGACGTATCGATTTTTGATGTGTTCAAAGGGCATCCGATTCCCGCCGGCAAAAAGAGCCTTTCATTGCGCGTGATCTATCGCTCCGTCCGTGGTACACTCGAGGACGAGACGGTCAACACGATCCATCGTGAACTGACGGATCAGCTTTTGACGGCATTCAAAGCGGATCTGCCATCCTGAGGTGGCGGATAGCCTGCGGCCATTCATACCGGAGGAATCATGTCTTCCGAGGTGAAACGACCGGACAAACTGTATTACCGCATCGGGGAAGTCAGCGCGATAACGGGTGTTCCCTCTTACGTTTTGCGCTTCTGGGAAGGTGAATTCCCCAGCATCAAACCCCAAAGAACCGATTCGGGGCAGCGGCTCTATCGACCGGTGGATGTCGAACACATCTGCGAGATAAAAGATTTGCTGCATCGACAAAAGTTTACCATTCAGGGAGCCCGACAGTTCTTACGTCGTCGCGAGACGCTTCCCTCAGACGATCTGTGGGAGGCCTTGGAAGCGGTTAAGAAAGAGCTTCGGGCCATCCGGAAGCTGTTGAGCTGACAGATTGAATGTCCCCTTTGCGAGCATTTCCGCCCGGGCATGATTTTAGGGGCGGGAATGGTTAAACGTGTTGACAAAGAACGGTTTTTGTCCTAAATAGGGATGCTCGGAAGCGGGCATAGCTCAGTTGGTAGAGTACAAGCTTCCCAAGCTTGGTGTCGCGAGTTCGAATCTCGTTGCCCGCTCCATTTCCGCCTTTTTCAAAAGGTCGTTCAAGGGAAACGTTATGTATGGAACCGGGAAAGTAATCTATCGATCATGGTGCCTTGCATGAGTACATAACGTCTCACGCCATTTTTAACGGTGTACCTGGTTTTGGAAACGGGCGGTTGCCCGTTTTTTGTTTTTTTGAGCGGTGGTAGAAAATAGTGAAAGACCACAAGACAGAAGAGAAGAAGTCGCCGCAGCAAAAGGAGGCGCAGATCGTCGCTCAGGCATGGGCCATCGCGGACCCCCTTTGCAGTGATGAGGGCATGGAACTGGTTTTCATCGAATTTCGGCGTGAACCACAGGGCCGCATTTTGCGGATCTATGTTGATAAAGGCGGCGGGGTGACGGTTGATGATTGTGCCTGTATCAGTCGGCAAATGGGCGATCTTTTCGATGCCACCCTGGACGGCATCGGACCCTACAGCCTGGAAGTTTCTTCGCCGGGGATAAGCCGCCCACTGGGGCGCCCGGAAGATTATAACCGGTTTAAAGGAAATAAGGTCCACATTAAAACGCGCCACCCCATTGATGGCCGCAAGAATTATAGAGGAATACTCTGCGGAATCGAAAACGATGTCGTTGCATTGCGTTGCGACGATGCGGAAATACATCTTCCTCTGGAGAAGATATCCATTGCACGACTTGTCAATTTTAATGGAGAAAAATAATGTTTGTAGCGGATATAAAGCGAGTCGTCGACCAAGTTAGCCGAGACAAAGGGATTGATCGCGAGATTTTAATCAGCGCGCTTGAAGAAGCACTCAAGTCAGCGGCCCGCAAGAAATTTGGAAGTAAAATCGATATCGAGGTCCAGTATAGCGACGATTCCGGTGAGATCGAAGTCTTTCAATTCAAGGACGTTGTTGAAACGGTTGAAGATCCGGTTCTTGAAATAACGTTGGAAGAGGGGCGCAAGCTGGATGCCGACTGTGAGATCGGGGACAGTCTCGGGACCAAAATGGACACATCGACCTTTGGCCGCATTGCCGCCCAGTCCGCTAAGCAGGTTATTATCCAGAAGATGAAAGACGCGGAAAAAGATGCGATTTACGCAAGCTTTATCGATCGCAAAGGTGAAATTATAAACGGAATCGTTCAACGCATGGATCGCGGGGACATCATTGTCAATCTCGGACACACGGAAGGCATCTTGCCGGTTCGGGAACAGGTGCCCCGCGAATCCTACCGGCGCGGTGATCGACTCAGAGCGTATATTCTGGATGTCCTGCACGAGACGCGCGGCCCCCAGATCATTCTGTCGCGTGGCCACAAAGAATTCCTGATTGATTTATTTAAGACGGAAGTCCCCGAGATCAGCGAGGGAATCGTCAGCATCATGGAGGCCGCGCGTGAGCCGGGTGTCCGGGCTAAAATCGCGGTGTCGTCCAACAACTCGGACATTGATCCTGTGGGGGCCTGTGTCGGCATGAAAGGGAGCCGCGTGCAAAATGTCGTGCAGGAGTTGCGCGGGGAGAAGATCGACATTATTCCATGGCACCTGGATGCGGCGAAGTTTGTATGCAATGCGCTCGCACCGGCGGAAATTTCACGCGTGATCATCGATGACGCTAATCGCTCGATGGAAGTGATCGTACCAGATGATTACCTCTCCATTGCGATTGGCAAACGGGGCCAAAATGTACGCCTGGCATCTAAGCTGACAGGCTGGCACCTCGATGTCCAAAGTGAATCCCGCTACAACGAGACAATGAAAAGCGGCTATGAGTCCCTTGTCGCGTTACCGGAAGTCGGCGTAAGTTTGGCGGACGCCTTGTACGAGGCCGGGTTTTTCTCGATTGATGAAATCAGCATCGCATCGATAGCCGATCTGATGCAGGTGCGGGAGATGACCGAGGAAAAGGCACAAGAGCTTATTTCCGCTGCGCGCCGGGCAGTTTTAGATGCTGAAGCCAGGGGTGAGGAAGCCGATTTGCAGGAGGAAGAGGAAACCCCCGGCGACGGTCAAGACGTTGATTTGGGGGAAGACGGTCCGATAGGGATTGCAGCGCCGGCGGAGGACGCCGCTGAGCCGGAACTTGGAGCAGATGCGGCTGACGTGGAATCATCCGAGCCGGAAGCCCCCGTCGAGACAGAGGCGAGCGTGGAGCCGAAGGAATAGGGGTCATATCATTCTGACCGGAAATTATAGCTGGAGCGGTGGCGACCAGAGGTATCTCTGTTAGCCAGACTGTAGGGGGAATACATGGCGAAAATCAGGGTATATGAACTTGCCCGGGAACTCAATATGACCAACAAGGTGCTGATTGACAAAATGAGTCAATTGGACCTCGCGGTGAAGAGTCATATGAGTTCTCTAGAGGATGAGACCGTTGCTCAGATTAAAGATGCCCTGCTCGGCAAGCCTGCTGAGAAGGTCGAAGAAACAAGGATCAAACCTACAGTCATTCGGCGTCGGCGGAAAAAGGTCGTTGCGCCTGAACCGGTTGATGACGCTGAAACAGCGCCGGTAGAAGAAGGCCTTGTCGAGACGGAAACAAAAGAATCTCCCGTCGACACATCGCAGAAGGAAGAACAGTCCGCCGTCGAAACCGTCCCAGCGGCAAGTGTGCGCAAACGTGTACCGCCACCTGAAGCACCTGCCAAAATAGTCGCCAAACCTCCGGAGAAGGCCGCACCAGAGGCGAAGGAAGCGGCAGCCGGAGACATTGCTGAAACGGAACCGGTGGCGGGTCCTGCTGCCGAAGAGGCGTCCCCGCAAGAGGCCCCGGTCGTTTCTGAAAGTGCGGTCGCGGATGATGCCGTGCCTGAGAATGTGGAAGAAGCGGTAACGCCGGCGGCTAAGCCGAAGAAGGAAAAGAAAACCGAACCGGCGGCGAAAATCATCAAACTGCCACCGAAACCCGTTGCAAGACCCACCCCTCGCCCTGCGCCGGCGGTATCAGAACCCGACACGGTCAAGGGCGATACCGATGCTGCTGCAGATGCCCGGAAAAAAAGACGAAAAAAGCGGACCGAAGAAGAACTGGACCGCAAATTTTTCAAGAAAAAAATCGCCTTTCGGAAAAAAGCTGTCGTCGAGGGCGCCGATCTCTATTCCGGCCGGGGGCGATCGCGTAAAGGACGCAAGGATGGTCGCGGGAAAGTCGCCCTTGGCCAGAAGACCCAGATTACGACGGCCAAAGCGATTAAGCGGAGAATTAAAGTGGATGAAGCCATCATGCTGTCCGAGTTGGCGAAACGCATGGGCATAAAAGCCAGCGAGATTATTAAAATGCTGATGGGCCAGGGCATCATGGCAACAGTCAACCAAAGCATTGACTATGAGACGGCATGTCTTGTTGCGGCGGAGTTTGACTATGAAGTGGAGAAAGCCGCTTTCGAAGAGGAAGAGCTGATCAAGGTGGAACAGGATGACCCGGAAGCGCTGCGCGAGCGTCCGCCGGTCGTAACGATCATGGGGCACGTCGACCACGGCAAGACATCGTTACTCGATGTTATTCGCAAAACCCATGTCACGGACCTTGAGGCAGGCGGGATTACCCAGCATATCGGCGCCTACAGCGTTTCCACCGAAAAAGGCCAGATCACCTTTCTGGATACGCCGGGCCACGAAGCGTTTACCGCGATGCGGTCGCGTGGTGCGCAGGTCACGGATCTTGTTATTCTCGTGGTTGCCGCCGATGACGGGGTCATGCCCCAGACCGTCGAGGCGATTAACCATGCCCGGGCATCGAAAGTCCCCCTCATCGTTGCGGTCAATAAAATCGACAAGGCCGGGGCTGATCCGGATCGGGTCTACCGCGAACTGGTCGAGAAGGACCTGACGCCCGAAGCCTGGGGCGGGGATACGATTTTCGTCAATGTTTCCGCCAAGCAAAAAATAGGTATCGATGACCTGCTGGAGATGATTCTGTTGCAATCCGAGGTCATGGAATTGAAGGCCAATCCGAGCAAACAAGCCTTTGGCCATGTTGTTGAGGCCAAGCTTGATTCCGGAAGAGGACCGGTGGCCACCGTCCTGGTAAAAGAGGGCACACTGCGAACCGGCGATCCGGTGGTATGCGGTGTTCACTTTGGCAAGGTGCGCGCCATGCTGAGCGATATGGGCACCCCGGTTACGGAAGCCGGTCCATCGATTCCAGTGGAGGTGTTGGGCCTCTCCGGTGTACCCTTTGCAGGCGACGAACTGGTTGCCTTGAAGGATGAGAAAGACGCCAAACAGGTCAGCAGCCATCGGACACAGAAGCACCGCAGCATGGAACTGGCGAAAACCAACCGGATGAGTCTCGACAACCTTTTTGAGAAGATGAAGGAGGGTGAGGTCAAAGACCTCAACCTGATCATCAAGACCGACGTCGATGGCTCCATGGAAGCGTTAAAAGATTCTCTCGTCAAATTGTCGAACGACGAAGTCAAAATCAATGTGGTCCACTCCGCTTCCGGTACCATTACGGAATCCGATGTGTCCTTGGCGGCGGTTTCCAATGCCATCATTATCGGATTTAATGTGAGACCGACGCCGAAAGTGCAAACGATGGCGCTTGAAGAAGGCGTTGATATGCGGTTTCATAATGTGATTTATCACGTCATCAAAGAAATAAAAGACGCCATTGCCGGTATGATGGAATCCATTTTCGAAGAACGCATCCTTGGCCGGGCGGAGGTGCGGGAGGTTTTCCAGATACCGAAAATCGGTGCAATCGCCGGTTGTCATGTCACGGACGGCAAGATCGAACGCAGTCAACTGATGCGGTTGCTGCGTGACGGGGTTGTTTACTACGAAGGTAAAAATTCATCCCTGCGCCGTTTCAAGGACGATGTCAAAGAGGTTCAAAGTGGGTATGAATGCGGCATCGGTATTGAAAATTACAATGATATCAAGGTGGGTGACGTGATCGAATGCTACTACCTTGAAGAGATCCGTCCCGAAGTCGAGTAAGTCGTTTCCGGACAGGGATTCACGCATTGTGGGTGGCGGGAATTATGGCCTGTCAATTGGCGGAAAAGCCATGGTGGTCGGTATTGGTCATATTGTTTATCGGATTCATGACTGTCGTTCTTTGAAAGGCAAGCGCAAGGTCGTCAAAGCCATTGTCACGCGCTTGCGGAATCGCTTTAACGCCTCCGTAGCCGAGGTGGACGCCAACGATAACCACCAAAAAGCGGTAATCGGTTTCTCTATGGTGGGAAACGATCGGGCCGTTGTCAATTCTAAAATGGATAAACTGTTTAACATGGCTGAAGACATCGGGCTGGCCGAAACGATTGATATGGAAATGGAGATTATCAGCTTATGAAGGCATCTCCCAGATCCGAACGCGTCAGCCGGCATATTCGCAGCACCCTGGCGGAAATTTTACAGCGCCATGTCAAGGATCCGCGCTTGAAGCTGGTGACGATTACCAGTGTCGATGTGTCTCCGGATCTCCGACAAGCCAAAATCTATTTTGCGACCAGCGGTGACGACGAAAAGATTCAGCGCGTCCAGGAGGGTTTCAAAAAAGCGCGTCCCTACATTAAGCGGTTATTGGGCCGGGAACTGGGGTTGCGCTACATGCCGGACATTCGTTTTTATTATGACGACTCTCTCGATTACGGCGCCCGCATGGAAGCGCTTTTTCGATCGATAGGTGAGGCCGATGGACACCGTCATCGACCGACTGACTGAGAGCCAGGCGATATTTCTGTCAACGCATATCAACCCCGATGGCGATGCGATCGGGTCTCTGATAGCGTTGGGCCTGGGGTTGCAGCAATACGGTAAGCACATTTACCTGTACAATGCGAGTCCCATCCCGGCGGTTTATCGATATCTGCCGGCTGTCGATCTCGTGGTGAGCGACATCGGATCCGCCGACACCTTCGATACCGCGGTAATTCTCGACTGCGGCGATTTGCAGCGGGTCGGCCTTGCCGCCGCATCGATCGACCGGAGACCGGTGACCGTCAATATCGATCATCATGTCACCAACACGGGTTTCGGCGATCTTA
>Ga0180434_10004781_pt1 | contig 16296 bp, 17 predicted proteins | sample SS_ome_7_FD_132453 | JGI IMG/M metagenome (GOLD analysis project Ga0180434, IMG submission 132453) | Hypersaline lake sediment archaeal communities from the Salton Sea, California, USA - SS_1_D_2 metaG | ecosystem: Environmental > Aquatic > Non-marine Saline and Alkaline > Hypersaline >...
CTTTTTGAAGCCTTTTGAAGAAAAGGTGGATTTGTGATGGTTAAATTTTTCAAAATTGGTTTTTTGGATGAGGATCGGGTCAACTTGAATTCCCTATATATTAATGTCTAAGAGTTATTTAAAATTTTTGAGGAATTCGGCGGAATCCGAATTTGTCGATGTGATGAAATGTAAAGATTTGTTATAGATTTGTTAGTGCAACATGAAATTTGAAAACCGAAAAAATGAGAGCTTTTGAATGGCTGAACAACCTCAATCGGGAGCGGCAAAAGCGTCGCCAGAAATCGTTAAATTATTGACTGCGATCAATCGACTAACGATCAAAGCGATCAACACAAATGAGAAACAATCGCTCGTATTTTTGATGCTAAATGATACCGCTCAGATCGTCCGATATGATCGAGCGGTCTTCTTTTCGATGGGCAAACAGCCGACCAAAGTGCTCGGAGTTTCGGGCCAAACGAAGGTCAGTAAATGGGCCGATCTGTCCAAAAAATGGCGGGCTGTAGCGGACGATATTAAGGACCCAAGATCGGTTCAAGTGATCACCCATGACAGCCTTAATCGGTCTGGAAATATCTTCAATGAATTGGAACAGGGACAAAGTGGAACGAGCATTTTATGGGCCCCTCTTTTTTCTGGTGGCGAGCTTGTTGGTGGCTTTTGGTTTGAGCGATGGAGCGGCAATAAGTGGCAGCAGCAAGAACAAGAAATCATTAAATTTTTGGTTGATGCTTATGGCGCTGCATGGAAAAAATTCGTCACATCAGCGGCTATTTGGCGGATGCTAAAAGCCAAGTGGACCTGGTACTCGGTGCTTCTAATTTTGCTGCTTCTGATGTTTGTTCGGGTACCCCTTCGAGTGGCAGCCCCTTGTGAAGTTGTGCCACATCACCCAATCGTTGTGACCGCTCCTTTGGATGGAATTATTGAAGAGGTGGTTGTTGAACCGGGGCAGTTTGTGAAAGAGGCAACCACTTTATTTGAGTACGACAAAAGGGTGCCGATGCAAGAACTCAAAGTAGCTCAAAAGCAGGTGGAAATTACCCGCTCAGAGCTCAATCGATCGACCACATTAGGGCTTGAAGATCCGAGATCTCGAGCCGAAATTGCCGTTTTAACCCTGCGTCTTCAGCGCGAGGAGATTAGGCTCGCTTTGGCACAATATCATGCCGGTCAGCTGACAGTGATTGCGCCGCAAGAAGGGTATGTTGTATTGGATGATCCCGACCAGTGGAGGGGGAAACCTGTACAGGTGGGTGAAAGAGTGCTTATCTTAAGCCACCCTGAGCAGACCAAGATTCGCTTTTGGCTCCCAGAAGGGGATAATATCAGTTTAGATAAAGAAAAGCCTGTTAAGGTGGTTCTCAACGTAGCCCCAGAGAAAAGCTACCGGGCTAATCTGGTCTATATTGCCAACTACACAAGCTTAGATGAAAAGCAGGTGCCAAGCTTTGTGGCGGAAGCTAATTGGATGAATGGGGTGCCAGATGTTAAGACAGGGTTAAAGGGAACAGCGGTGCTTTATGGTGACAATGTCTCGCTTTTCTACTTTATTGTGCGCAAGCCATGGTCCTCGATTAGGCGCTGGACGGGGATTTGATTTTCTCTTGCAATCGTACACTAATTGGTGTACAATTAAGGGGTGAAGAAAAGGGATCTTGAAAAGAAGCTGAGGAAACTGGGATGGGAGCGTGTTAGGCATGGAGCCAATCACGATATCTGGTCTATACTGATCGTATTTCAAAAATTGGATTTTGTGGATAAGGATTTTTTCTACTGATGAAGTGTAGAGATCGAAGACAGCCCAGTAGGGCTGACGAGATCGAACACGAAATCAGGAGGAAAAAGGTTGTACCACAAATCCGATTCTTGAAGTACGATCAGTATAACGGTACACAGTGTGAGCCTCTCCCAAGACACCAAGAAATAGCAGAGCCTTTGGCTAGGAAAATTCTTCGAAAGGCTTTAAGTAATCCAGGAAAATAGAATTATGCGTATAGAAGGTAAGGTTATTAAAGATCGAAAATCTAGCTTGTGGGTTGCAGAGGTGCGTGCACTGGATGTGATGACACAGGGCTCTTCTTATGAAGAAGCTCTTGAAATGCTAAAAGATGCTGTTCAAGAACTTTTATCTTTTTATTTTAAACAGCAAGCAGCAATGGCAAATGTTGAAGTGGAGTCAATAACAAAATCAAAAATAGGTGTAGCCTGTGATAGGCCTCGCCTTTTGTATGCTCTATGCCTCCGTAGAGAAAGAGAAAAACAAGGGTTGTCTGTCAGAGAAGTCTGTCGTTTGCTTAATGCTGTCAGCCCAAATGCCTATGCTAAGTATGAGCGAGCCGAAGTTCGTCCATCTCTTACTAAATTTGAGCAACTTATCCAAGCTATCAACCCAAGAAGAAAGCTCATATTGAGCTAAATGATTGGATATCTTTTCTGACTATTAGCTCTTTTCAATTACCATTCTTCGACGCCAACCCTGCCCCATGAAGTTCTCCATCGTCCAGCTTGAGTCACGACGCAGGTGTTGTTGGTTTCTTTTGCGCTCAAGCTTTAATTCAGCATCTAATTCAAGCACCTCATGCATGATGCGGCAAGCATTCGTTAGTGCCTGGTCGCCTTTCGTGGTGTGGCTGTTTTCGATGATGGTATTGGCTAAAGTGACTAGAGCATCAAAAGTGCTGGGGGACTCCTCGGAGAGGATTTCAGCTACTTTTTTGCACCGCTTTTCCTCTGCCGTTTTTAGCTCAGCTAAATTGGTAAGTGGTGGCGGGGCGGTCGCTTTGTCGCGGAAAGCTAAAAGCAGCTTTTTTAACACAGGAACTGCATTGGAGTAGTTATCAGCTATGAAGTTTTCCATGAATAGTTTGGGCTCTTTGGAGCGAACAAGCTCTTTAATGCACTCGTTTTTTTTCGATTCGCTGCCAGAGAGGCGAAAGACTCCCTCATACATCCAAGCTCTAGCGTCGCTTGTTATCGCTTGAGTGCTCTCTTCAATTAAGGTCATAAGCTTACGTATGGGGACTTTCTTTAGAGTAGAGTGCTCAATGGGGTAGCCATAGGTTTCGTCGTATATGGGGCCAGCCAGGCAGCCTGATGGTACCGTTGGCAGGCGGGAGCGTTTTTTGACACGGGCAACCGCCCATGATCGCATGCCAGAATAATTATCAGACGACGATTGGGATTGAGGTAGTGGGACCGCACTTTGCGCAGTTGATGGATTATACGACTGGCTAATAATGGCAGTGGTAGTGATTTGAGTCTCTGGGGGTGTGACGCTAGGCATAAAAGACCCTCCACAGGTAGTTTTAAGGCAATATTTTTTGGGTGATTAATCGTCAGTAAGACAGAGTTGAAGATTATTTTCAAAATATAATTTTATACTGTTGGATAGAGTGAGCCTAAAGCTGCTGAAGCCAAGGGGTCTGCGATGTAAAATATTTTTTTAAAACAATAGGTGACTTGGAGAGGGTTTACCTTTTGTTCACCATAGTGGGTTTGTTCGATAGAAGATGGAGCTACGGTGACCATCAGTTTTTGAGCAAAATGCCTTTCTGGATAGGTTCAGAGCAATGCAGCGAGAAGAATCTCGCTGCATTCTAGAATATTTTAGCCGACGGTGACATTTACAGACGGAGGCGTTGGAATCACAATGGCTGTGCCGACGCCTGTGGTTAGAAACTCAATGCCGCCGGTGACATCAAAATCAACGCGCACAGGGGGTGGCACCGTCTGGTCAGGAGTAACGGTAAACACATGAGCGTAAGTAGTACGAAGTTCCGTAAGACCGACCTCCTCGATTCCTTCAGCAGTCAATGCGGCGGTAACCGCTGTGCCAAAAGGTACTGGTATCTGCTGCAGCGTACCCGCTGCGCCATCGGTTGTGCTAATGCCGATACTGGTAAAGTCTGGCGGGGCGGTTTGCGTGGCTGCGTTGCCGGTCTGTGTCCTCGCTGGCTGTCCGCCGCCAGCGTCGGCAACGGCGCCCGTCATCCCAAAGGTGCGGGAAAAGGTGATGCGGATACCGGTGTAGCTGCCCGCTTCAAGACTTTGTCCTTGAGCGAGAGTCCCTGCTGCCTGGCCGGCTGCAACCGAAGCGATATCGAAGGCAGAGCTGCCGCTAGCGAAAGTGACAAAGCTGCCGTCAGTTTTTTGAAACTCGATCTTGGTAACCGTTACCACGTAGGTGGTGGGGGTCGCCATCACCCCGCCGATTAGTGCCGGCAGTGGCTTGGCTGCTATCAGTAGTGCAAAGGTGGCTAGTAGTGCTAGTAGTTTATTCATTCGGATCATGTGCCTCTCCCGATGATGATGCCTCCGCCGCCAGTTGATCGGCTCTCTATGACCATATCATTGTGGCGACGTACTTTTTCTAAGGTGCGACATTTAAGGTTGTATGGTGTGAACATGGAGCAGCAGTAGGGCGTACACCAAAGAGTATACTGGATACGTTTGGGTTTGCCGCAGTGAAGCTCTAGCTTGATGAAGGCTTCCGGATCATGGATGTAGTTGTCGTCAGTGTAGCCGCCCTCAATAGAGACGTAGTCGCAAAGGTGAGCTAATACACTGATACGGTAGCCTTTCATATCTTTTAGGGTGCGTCCTTCCCAGGCAAAGCCATTGCCGATAACAGAGAGCCAGGGGAAAAAGGGCATTTGCATCTCCCCTTCAACATCCCAGCCGTCAAGAGCCGCTTCACGGAAAGTGACGCCGCCATCGATATCGATGGTCTTAGTCCCCGTCGTTGCAAAGTAGCGGTTACCACGGATAACGCCAAGAGGGCAGAAAAGCTCACCGCCGACGCTCACTCTATTATGCCAGCGGTTGCGGGTGAAATCCCAGAAGCCATTGATTCCCAGCATCCAGCATTGGTTGGGGAAGAGGTAGCGGTAGCCTAAGCCGGTGTTGTAGGTGACATCGTCGTTACGGAAAGCCCAGCGGCTCTGGTAGAAAAGGGTGTTGCGTGCAGTGCACTGCGTCTGCAAGAGGGGGAAGAAGCTTTCAACACTCCAGGTGGGTTTGCGGCCATCTTGGATATCGGCTACAAAGTCAATGCGGCGCAGCCACTCAGGGCACCAAGGATCGCAAACGGGCCTGCCATAGCGGGGTTTCATTGGGGTGGTGCAAGTTTCGTCGCTGCATTGTACGAAATTGTGCTCCGGCATCGGCTCGACGGCTGGAGCCTCTTCTTGAGTGAATTCATCGGACCACTCAACGACGCCGTTGTCTTGCCACTGTTCAACGGGGGTGGCATCGGCGATCTGATCTTTGACCGGCTGCCATGAGCGTAAAACCCTTCTAGACAGTGGCGAGGCAGATAAACTTGTTGCAGTGAGAACTAACAGAATAACGGCTAGGCGCAATTTCATATTTGGATACTCCCTTTTTGAAAGCCCTACTTTATCAATATAGCTTTTTTTTGGGAGGGAAAAATCTTAAGGGCAGAGAGAAAGGGAGAGTTCGTTGATTTCGCGTTGTTTTTTCATCGATTCACCTCTTGCGGATCGAAGCTCTTTTTCAAGTTTGAGGATCCTGCTATTTAGGGCGACTATATTTTTTTTGTTAAGGTCTTTTTCCTCTAGTAGCCAACCGTAGACTTCGTTTATAGAGAGCTGCGCGGCAAAAAGTTGTTGCTGTGTCTCAGCTAATTGCTTTTTAAGCTCTTCGTTATAAGCTGCTAAGCGGCTGTCAGGGTCGCTGAGCGAAACAATCGTTTCAAGAGCTTGAATGCGCAGGTCTTTTTCTTGGATGTTGTGATTTTGGAATGCGATGATCGATTGGAGGTACTGGTTTTCTTTAAGTAAATCTTGCTGGGGCCGCCATGATGGAGTTTTTGGCAGGATGGGAGTCATAGCTCTATTTCTTCTGTTTTTGTCTCAAAGGTAAGTTCAATATCTGCTGTGATATGGTAGCGGTGGGCTGTGTGGTGATTGAAAAAGTCTCGTTTAGAGGCAAAAGATAGATCAAGGTGTAGCTCATCGATCATGCGGGTGGCATGGTTAAGAATCCAGGTCAGTTTCCAGTCGTTGGTGGTCAGTGGGCTTTTTTTTGTTGTTGAGGATGAGGAGATAGTGAGCTTTTTGTCAGTTGTGTAGGTAACTGTGTGGTGAAAAATTAGAGGAGCAAAGAACTCTCCACGAGTGTTCCATTGTTTTTTGTGGGAGCGCTTGGACAAAAGAGGTGGAAGTTTTTCAGGGGAGGTTAGAGCTCTTTTCACTATCGCGTCAGCGGGAGTAGTAACGAGCGCATCGTGAAGAGCATTGCGTAAAATGGGAGAGAGAGAAATCTCTTTAATCTGGCCATAAGGGGATAAAAAGAGGGTAAAAGGTTGTTGAAGTAGCGAGCGGTCAGCAGAGTAGTCGGCGTCGTCTGTGTCAATGTGGAAGGCGTCGAAGATCTCCTGGCGCTTTTGCGGCGACAGCCGCGGGTCGACGGTATAGCGGTAGGATTTGTCGGGCTCGCGCTGGAAAGCTAAAAGCAGGTGTCCTTGGACGTTGCGGACAGCGAAGCTGTCAAAGAGGCAGTGGTAGATGATACCCTTTTGTAAAGGGCGAGGTGTACCGCGCAGGGTGCCGCCGATGGCTAGGAAGTCATCATTGTATTCAAGTTGGGCAGAGAAGGTGGCTACAAGCTCTTTTTTTTCAGGAAAAGATAGCGCCTGGCTTTTTCTTAAAGGTGAGGTAGCAAAAAAGATAAGACCCCACCCAACGATGCCAATAAAGATGGCTGCGAAAGTGAAAAAAAGGCAGTTAAGCCAGTCAGACGTTCTGTTCATCGCAAGACTCCAGCTTGTCAAGGCGAGAGCGGATCTGGGTCAAGTGTTCGTAGAGCTTCATCGAGACGACGGCATTGCGGCGGAAGTCATTGGCAGGAACAGCGGGAACACCGCCGTAAGCACCTGCTTTTTTGATGGAGCGGTGGGTTTTGGCAGTCGCTGCCAAGATAACATCGTCGGCAAGTTCGATATGGCCGGCAATGCCTGTCTGTGCTGCCATGATGCATCTTTTGCCCGTCTTAACAGAGCCGGCAATGCCTGTCTGGGCGACGATGATATTGTTTTCGCCAATATCAACATTGTGAGCAATCTGGACCTGGTTGTCAACTTTGGTACCGCGGCCAAGCTTAGTGGAGCCGAAACGAGCACGATCGACAGTGCTGTTAGCCCCCACTTCCACGTCATCTTCTACCACGACATTGCCCAACTGGGCAAGTTTAGTATGTTGACCGATCTCATCGGTGGCGTAGCCAAAACCACAAGAGCCGATGACAGCATTCGGCTGTAAAATAACACGGTTGCCAATATGGCACTCTTCACGAACTACTACATTGGGGTAGAGTATGCACCCTTCGCCTACAGTAACATTTTTGCCAAGGTAGACGCCGGAACCAATATGGGTGTTGGCACCGATAGTGACATTTTCGTCAATGACGGCATGCGGAGCGATTGTCACCCCTTCTGCCACCTGCACAGTCTCGTGTACGACAGCAGTAGAATGAATGCCTGTGAAGGCCGAAGGAACGCCTCTGTCGCCACCATGAAAGAATTCGATAGCTTTCTGGAAGGCAACGGAGGGGTCGTCAGATAGAAGGTACTGACGATTATCTGAGACGTCCATCCCTTTGTTAATGATAACCACCCCCGCTAAAGAGTCTTTTAAAAGAGACTCATAGCGAGGGTTGGCGATAAAAGAGATGTCGTTTTCAGTGGCCTCATCGATGGCAGCAACATTTTGAATAATATAGGTGGGATCGCCAACAAGTTCTGTGCCGGTGATCTTCGCTAGTGTTTCAAGAGTTGTCTCTGCCATGATTTTAAGCCTCCTTTACTTCTCGTCCATAGATTTGATGATGGCATCGGAGATGTCCATCGTAGAGACGTAGAAGAAACTGCTCTCTTCGTTAAGAACGAGGTCGATACCCTGTTCTTTAGCAACTTTCTCAGAAGCAGTAGCGACTAGGTCAGCAAGCTTTTGGACCACTTTCATGTTGGTTTGGTTTAGAGTCTGGTAGTACTGCTGTTGCAGTTGTGCCATCTCTTGGCTTAGGTTGCGGTACTGGTTTTTAGCTTCTTCTTCAGCTTCAGGAGATAGGCTGTCGAGGTAGTCAGGGTCGTTGAATTTCTGTGTTAGCTCGGTCAACGACTTTTCTTTTTGCTCAAGGGTTGATTCCATCTGCTTGCGCAAGGCATCGAAATTTTCACGCTCGGCTTTGCCGACATTGGAGTCTTCGACACATTTTTTGAAGTTAACGACAGCCACTTTTGGTGCTTTAGTCACCTCTTCGCTGTGACCGTTAGCGCTGAAAAGTAGTGCTGCTGCAGTACTAAGAACTAGAAAATTGAAAAACTTCATCGTAACATCTCTCCTCTATTGTTTAGAAAGTCCCTGCCATCGACAGGAAGAATTTCTTTTCTTTGGTTTTGTTGTAGAACTTGATTGGGTGGCCCATGCCGATGGTGATCGGTGGGGTGCCAGGACCCATAAGGTAAAGTCTTGCGCCATAGCCAACAGATGATCTGGTAGCTCCAATGCGCCACTCTCCCGGTGATACCTGACCGGAATCGACAAAGGTGAAGATATCCATCCAAGGAGTAGCCACAAAGACATGCTCAACAGAAAGTAGCGTTGAGCTTAGGCCACCGCTGGGCTCGCCAGTAGAGAAGACAGGACCCAAAGCATGAGTGCGGAAACCGCGTACGGAGGTTTCACCACCCAAAAAGAGTCTCTCATCTAGCGGGATGTCTTCGAGGTCGGTCGAGCCTGTAGGGAAGATAAACTTCGCATCAGCGCGGAATTTCAAGATATTGCGGTTATCAAGGGAGTAGTAGAGGGTGTTGGTGTAGCCAACAGCACCGTAGTCAAAATCGCCCCAGATACCGGTATATTCTGCTTGCAAGGAGGAACGAAGTCCCTTAGTAGGCTTGCCGATATTATCGGTGCTATCATAGTTTAGGGCGGCGCCGACAGCGGAAATTGTGCCGCTGTTGTTTGCTTGCTGTACAAGCCTTGGATCGACAGGGCCGCCAAGCTCACTGTAGCGGATACGCAAGTCAGTATAGCGCAGACGGTAGTGTAGCCCTAAACGCATATACTGGTTGAAGGGGTAGCGAGCCCACCATGAAGTACCGTAGCCACTCGTTTCGTAGGCGCGGGAGGTGACACGGTTGATCGAGCGGTCGATGTCAAAACCAACAATCCAGCAGGTGTCCATAAAAAATGGCTTAGCCCAAGAGATGGAGTAGTCGTTATGACGCTGACCGACGGTGGCATTGATCTGGGCGTATTCGCCAGCACCACGCAGAGCGCACAAACCATCGGAGAAGAGGAAGGGGAGGCCGCTGATGTTGAAGTTGCGCTCAGTTAAAGCAACGTTGCCGCCAATTTTGTCAGCGGTGCTGAAACCTAGGCCTGCGCTAGCATTACCTGTGCTGCACTCTTCCACTTCGATGTTGACGTCGCGGTATTCGCAGCCCAAAGGGCTCTGTCCGCTAGAGCGCACTGAATAGACGTTGACATGGTCGAAATAACCGATGTTGGTAAGCTTATCTTCTGTCAAAGTGAGTTTGCGTGCATTGAAGACCTCACCTGGCACGATAGGGCTCTCTAACAAAATCACACGGTTTTGTGTACGGGTGTTGCCCATGATGTTGATCATTCCAACACGGTACTGGTTGCCCTCTTCAATCTCGAAGTCAACGTGGTACTGCGCATCTTGCTCATCTAGGTGAGGCATGTAGGCGACCATAGCATCGATGTAGCCTTTACTGCCGTAGAGGTCAGCTAGTGCTTGCTGGGACTCATGGAGTCTGCGAGGGGAGAAGACGCTGCCTTCACGTATTCCTAAAGCGCGCATGGCTTCATCGTCACTGAATAGCTCATTGCCTTTTACAGTGATGTTACCGAAGTGGTACACCTCGCCTTTGTCAGCGATGATCTCCACTAAAAGCCTTTTGTTCTCCGTCGCTTCGGTGACTTTGATCTCTACGCGGGCGTCAGCGTAGCCAACGTCTTGCAAAAATTCGAGCACTTTCATCTCATCTTCGGCGCGCATCTGTTCCGCGTAGGTGCCCTCGCCGGTAAAGATACTGAAGACTAGGCGGTACTTTTTAATCCCTAGGAACTGCTTTAGCAGCTTCTCTTGGCTTTTCGTAAAGCCGGTAAAGATGATGTTTTTGATACGTCCTGTTGGGCCTTCATCAATGTTGACGATGATATCAACGTCGCCTGTGGCAGGATCGCGCACAACGGAGTAGTCGAGCTGCGCTTGGTAGTAGCCTTTCTTAACGTAGTATTCTTTGACTTTGGCAAAACCTTCGTTGAAGGCTTTGCGGTCGAAGATCTCCGTGGGGCGGATATCTAGCTCACGGCGCAGCGCTTTGGGGCCTAAGCGGTTGTTGCCTTCCCACTGGATAGAGCGAATGCGAGCTTTGGGAGTCAAAGACATGTGGATGGAGACCTGACCATTAGCATAGTCGACATCGGGGTCGACGCGGTCGTATTCTTGCGACAGAAGCTTTAGGTCATCGTCGAAGTCGCTCTGGAGGAAGGGTTCGCCTTCGCGGGTCTTCATCCTAGATAAAATGGCCTTAGCATCGAAGCTGTCACCGGGGTCTAAGTGCTCGATGATGACGGATATCTTGCTTACAGCCTCACCTTCGTACTGGAAATCCTGCGCATGCAAGAGGGTGAATGCTAAGAGAAGTAGTGTCAGGGGTAGATTACGGATCATTCGTTTCATTGTCGCTACAATATATAGTTTAATTAAAGGAATGGCCATGTTAGGAGCCGAGCGCGATAAAAGCAAGTCCTAAAAGCTAAGTTTTTGGAGGCGAAACTAGTGGGCTAAATGCTTTATAAAGTGTGCAAATCAGGAGTTGAACTTCGAGATTGCATGGATTTTAGGATGTAAGGCGTTGATTTCTAGTAAAAGGTAGCAACCTAAAACGATCTGCGCCCACTCATGGCTAAAGCGAGTGTGCCGCCATCGACGTATTCCAGTGAGCTGCCCATCGGCAGGCCGAAGGCAAGTCTAGAAACGCTGGCGCCAGAGTTGGCCAGCTCCTTTTTGAGGTAGAGGGCTGTGGTGTCGCCTTCAAGTGTTGAATCAAGTGCGATGATCACCTCTTTTGTGCCCTCTTTGGCAATACGCTCCAAAACTCGTTCGAGATGTAGGGAAGCGGTCCCAATACCGTCGATGGGGGAGAGCAGAGCGCCGAGAACATGGTACATCCCCTTAAACTCGTGCGTCTCTTCGATGGCATAGACCTCTTTTGGAGTGGCAGTGATGCACATCACCTGCCGGTCGCGAGAGGCATTGGAGCAAAAGGGACAGCGTCCCTCTGTTTCAAAGCTACCACATATTTCGCAGTAACGTAGGGACTCTTTAATAGTGGCTAAGCTATTTGATAGGTCTTGAAGGTGAGCCTTTTGCCAGTCGAGCAGTGCAAAAGCGTGGCGTTCAGCACTTTTGTAGCCAACGCCGGGTAGTTTGCGCAGTAAGTTGATAAGGTGGGTCAAATCTTCTGGATATTGCATAGCACCAACATTAGCATATTCTCGTTTTTTCTTTATTGGTTTTTTTGCTATAATCGCATGATTCTGAGGATATTATATGAGTCAAAAAATGCGTGCCCATATTCTGGGTATGGGGAGTTATCTTCCCGAAAAAATACTGACCAATGCCGATCTTGAAAAGATCGTCGATACAACCGATGAGTGGATAACAACACGCACAGGTATTAAACAGCGCCATATTGCAGCGGTGGATGAGTCGACCTCCGACATGGGAGCAAAAGCGGCTCGTCTAGCGATTGCCGATGCTGGCCTATCCGTTGATGATATTGATCTGATTGTGGTAGCGACGATGACGCCCGATAAGCTCTGTCCTGCTACCGCTCCTTTGATTCAGGCGAAGTTGGGTGCATCCCATGTTGGGGCTTTCGATGTCGGTGCTGCCTGCAGCGGCTATATCTACGCTCTTTCTGTTGCCAAATCTTTTGTTGAATCGGGGGCTTACTGCAACGTTTTAGTCGTTGCGACAGAGAAGATGTCAGCGATGACCGATTTTACCGATAGGAACACCTGCATTCTTTTTGGCGATGGGGCAGGCGCTGTAGTGGTTAGTTCTGAAGAAAAGGGCTTTGCTATTGATGAAATTACTTTAGGGGCTGACGGTGATCATGCTGACTTGATGACGATTGAGGCCGGTGGTGCAAGCCTGTCTGCTTCACATGAGACAGTGGATGCGCGCCAGCATTTCTTTAAAATGCGTGGAAAACAGGTGTATCGGCTTGCGGTTAAGGTAATGGGGCAGCTGGTCCAAGATTGTAATAAAGAAAATCTTGTCGCCATTATTCCGCACCAGGCCAATGCGCGTATTATTGAGGGAATCGGCAAGCGGTTATCGCAAAAGGTCTATAATGTTGTAGAGCGCTACGGTAACACGAGCGCCTCTAGTATACCGATTGCGACACTGGATTATATTAAAGAACATGAATTGGAAGTTGGGCAGAGGCTTTTGCTTGCTGCCTTCGGCGCCGGCTCAACATGGGGCGGGGCGATTATTAGGAAAATATAATGACAAAGTACAACAGAATAGCCTTTCTCTTTCCCGGGCAAGGGGCGCAATACAGTGGTATGGGCAAGGATTTTGCTGCTCAATATCCCGTGGCTCAGCAGACTTTTGAGGAGGCTGACGACCTGCTCCAGCAGAACCTCTCTAAACTGATCTTTTCTGGAAGCGAGAGTGAGCTGAAGATGACGCGCACCTGCCAGCTGGCGATCTTCGTTGATAGCATCGCCATTTTGCGTGTTTTGCAGCACCTTTTTGGGCAATTGCAGCCGGCAGTCTGTGCAGGTTTGAGTTTAGGGGAGTATTCTGCCTTGACCGCTAGCGGACACTTGGGTTTTGCGGACACTTTGCAGATTGTTAAAGGCCGTGCGGAGGCGATGCATGAAGCATGCGAGGCGACTCAAGGGGCTATGGCTGTCGTTTTAGGGATGGAGGCTGCACAAGTTGAGCAGATGTCCCTCGGTGACCAGCTCTGGCTGGCTAATTTTAACACCCCGGGGCAGGTGGTGATATCCGGCACGGTAAAAGGTGTAGAGGCGGGTAGCAAAATGCTTAAAGTTAAAGGGGCAAAGGTGCTGCCGCTTGAAGTGCATGGCGCTTTCCACAGCGGTTTGATGCAAAGCGCGGAGGAGAAGCTCGCTCTTATGCTGAAAGGAGCTCCCTTGACTGAAGGCAGCGCGAAACTTGTGATGAATGTTACCGGTGATTTTGCCTCTGACGTTGAAGATATCCGTAAAAACTTGGTATCGCAGGTGACTCACCCTGTACGCTGGCAGCGCGGCGTTGAGGCGATGGAGGGGGTTGGCGTAGACCTTTTTGTTGAGGTTGGCCCTAAAAAAACCTTGGCGGGAATGAATAAAAAGATTGGCACTACAGCGCCTACAGTGAGTGTTAACACCGTGGACGATATTGCTTTTTTTGTTGAATTATTCGGTCGTGATACGTAAGCTTCTCCTTTGCTAAATAAGATAAAGAAATAGAGTTTATGCAGCAGATGCTTAAAGGACAGATTGCAATCGTCACCGGTGGTGAGCGTGGTATCGGCAAAGCTATTGCCCAGAAGTTTTTGGGCGCTGGCGCCAGCGTCGCCATCTTTGGTATCGATGAGGCTTTAGGCAAAGAGCTCAGCGGTGAAAACTGCCGTTTCTTCCCTGTTGATGTTTCCGATAGCGCAGCTGTTAATGCAGCGGTAAAGCAGGTGATCGATGCTCATGGCAAGGTCGATATCCTTGTTAATAATGCCGGCATTACCCGCGATCAGCTTCTTATGAAGATGAAAGAGGAAGAGTGGGACGCTGTTTTAAACGTTAATTTAAAATCTTGTTTTAACACCTGTCAGGCGGTGATCCGCCCGATGATTAAGGCGCGCGCAGGCTCTATTATCAATATGTCTTCTGTTGTGGGGCTTATTGGTAATGCGGGGCAGGCTAACTATGCCGCATCGAAGGCGGGGATGATAGGTTTTGCAAAAGCCTTGGCTCGCGAGGTGGCGGGACGAGGTATCCGGGTTAACTGTATAGCGCCCGGTTTTATTGAGACACCGATGACAGACAAGCTCTCTGACAAGCAGAAAGAGAGTATTTTGGCCATGATTCCTAAAGGGAAGATGGGCCAGCCCGAAGATATTGCTAATGCGGCACTGTTTTTAGCTTCACCGCTGGCAGAATATATCACGGGGCAGACTTTGGCTGTCGACGGTGGCTTTGTGATGTAGATTTTTTTTGTTAACTTGAGGGGATCTTCTCAAATATATTTTGGGGCTATCCCTTAATAAAGATAAGGATTAAATTATGGCTATTGAAGATGATGTCATAGAGATTATTGTTGAGCAGCTCGGTGTAGATAAGGGCGAAGTTACGATGGAGAAATCTTTCGTTGAAGACCTTAACGCTGATTCTTTGGATCTAACAGAACTGATCATGACTTTCGAAGAGAAATTTGGTTGTGAGATTGCTGAAGAAGAGGCCGAGAAAATTAAAACTGTCGGTGATGCGATAAAATACATCAACGAGCATAAATAAGCTTGGCATAAATAACGGGGATGTTGTACATTTTTCCCAGTTGTTTACGAAATTTAGTTGACCCAGGGCTCCGTCTCCCCATATCGTTGCTCTGGGTCACTTCTTTTATCCGGATATTTTCATGAAATTATTATTATCAAAGCCTAGAGGCTTTTGCGCGGGTGTTGAACGTGCTATTGAGACGGTAGAGCGCGCTTTGGAGCTCTTCGGGCCACCTATCTACGTTAAGCATGAAATCGTCCACAACAAACACGTTGTAGAGGCTCTTAAAGCGAAAGGAGCGATCTTTATTGAGGATCTAAATGAGATCCCTGAAGGCGCTCGTGTCATCTATTCGGCTCATGGTGTCTCTCCAGATGTTCGTGACCATGCTAAAAACCGGAATTTGATTGAAATTGATGCTACCTGCGGGCTAGTGACACGTGTTCATTCGGCCGTTAAACGCTTTGCAAAAGCGGGCTACAAGGTGATCCTCATCGGTCACCCTAATCACGTCGAGATTATGGGTACAGCGGGGGAAGCGCCGGATGTGACAACGATTGTAGCCTCTGTCCAAGATGTCGATAAGCTCTCTTTTGATCCATCGGAGAAGCTCTTTTATATCACACAGACGACTCTTAGCTTAGATGACGTTAAAGATATCACCGCTCGCCTAATGGAGCGCTATCCGCACATTGAGACACTTCCTAGCTCCTCAATTTGTTATGCAACAACCAATCGTCAGATGGCTCTAAGACGTATTACTGATGAAACGGATCTTGTCCTCGTTGTCGGTGATCCACAAAGCTCTAATTCCAACCGCCTTTGTGAAGTGGCCAAAAAGCGCAATATTTCTGCACACCTGATATTCGATGAACAGGATATCGAATCTTCTTGGCTAAAGGGCGTTAAAGTGATCGGTTTGACCGCTGGTGCCTCCACGCCGGAAGATGTGGTGCAAAAGTGTATCCGGCGCCTAATGGAGCTTGGTGTCACTGAGGTGGAGGATGTGATTTACACGCAAGAAGATGTTACTTTCGAGCTGCCTAAGAGTGTGTTGAAATAACAATAAACATCAATCTTTAATCCAGTACAAAACGTTAGGAATTATGGCTATTTACCGACATTTTGTACCGGATTTCCAGATCCCATATTCTCTGTAAATTCTTTCAAAAAAACCCCTTGCTGGGGTTCTGTTATTTTGCTATGATTGTGCCTCTTATCAAAAGGGAATAATGCGGTGACAAAGTATCGTCGGCACAGATCAAGGTTTGTTAAAGCAACGGCTTTGACATCCCGCAATATCGGCGATGTTTTACCTGCTGTTTTGCACAATATCGGCCGTGTCTACCAGGAGCGACCAGATTTGGTTTTGGCTGCCTGGCCGGAGATTATTGGCGAGAGGCTAGCTCCCATGACGGAGGTGGTATCTTTTGAAGAGGGGCTGCTTGTCGTTAAGGTGAAGAATGCGACATTGCATAGTTTACTGAGTCAGAATGACAAGCCGCGGATACTTAAAAGTTTAAGACAAAAGTTCCCGCGTATTTCGATTAAGAACATCATTTTCCGAGTAGGGTAAAGATGGCACAAGAGACTTTAGAGGAGACGACCGTGACAGATAACGACCAGAAGGCTCCCGTTGAGGAGAGTAAGGGCAAGGCTTATGACGCCAGTTCTATAACGGTCCTTGAGGGATTGCAAGCGGTCCGCGAGCGTCCCGGTA
>Ga0180434_10004783_pt1 | contig 16293 bp, 13 predicted proteins | sample SS_ome_7_FD_132453 | JGI IMG/M metagenome (GOLD analysis project Ga0180434, IMG submission 132453) | Hypersaline lake sediment archaeal communities from the Salton Sea, California, USA - SS_1_D_2 metaG | ecosystem: Environmental > Aquatic > Non-marine Saline and Alkaline > Hypersaline >...
AAGTCTAAAGAAGAGGGATGTTGATAATTTTTGAAAATTGCCTAAAATAGTAATTCTTAGCCACTGCGTTTTACTTTCAAGGAAAAGTAAAATGTCACGACCGGAACAAAATGGTTCGGGAAAAAAATGCAGCCATCTTCGACAACTCATGTCTAATAATGAAAAAGGAGGTAACACATGATTGAGGTTGAACACCTGAACAAAAAATATGGCGACCTCGAAGCCGTCAGAAACCTCAATTTCAAAGTGGACGAAGGGAAAATTTGGGGTTTGCTCGGTCCGAACGCCGCCGGAAAAACAACGACCATGAGAATCCTCACCGGCTATCTCCCGGCAACGGACGGCAAAGCAACTGTGGCCGGCTTCGATGTCTTCGAACAACCCAACGAGGTCAAAAGGATCATGGGATATCTGCCAGAAGTGGTGCCACTCTATCCAGATATGACAGTTGATGAATACCTCGGTTTTGTCGCTGAAATCAAACAGATTCCCTCTGCCAAAAGGAAAGACGCTCTCGAAAAAGCCATTGAAACGGCTGGTTTAGAGGTTGTCCGGAAAAGACTTATCAAGAATATTTCGCGAGGTTTCAAACAGAGAGTGGGCATTGCCCAAGCTTTGATCCACGACCCTCGGGTTCTCATCCTTGATGAACCGACTATCGGCCTCGACCCCGCCCAAATCATAGAGATCCGACAGCTCATTCGTTCTCTCAAGGGCGAGCGCACCATAATGCTCTCCACTCACATTCTGGCCGAAGTCACACAAACCTGTGATGGAGTGGTCATCATCAGGGATGGCCGGCTCATGGCCTCGGGCTCGCTCGATGAACTCACAGCTTCGGTCAAGGACAAGGAACGTATGACGGTCAAGCTGAAATCCGGCGGGGAAGAGCTGATCCCTCACTTAATGAGCATACCCGGCACAGAAAATGTCATCTGGAAAGACAATGAATTCTTATTCGAATGGTCTGCGGATAAGGATATCAGAGAAGATGTCGCCAAATATTGTGTCGAACAAGAACTCGGTCTCATCGAGATGAAACCTCAAATGATGAGCATCGAAGACCTCTATCTCAAAATTGTCTCAGGAGATGTGGCACAATGAGTAATATATGGGCTGTATGCAAAAAAGAAGTCAAAACCTATTTCACCTCGCCGATTGCCTATGTGGCCATCACCGTTTTTCTGGTGCTCAGCGGCTTTTTCTTTCAGAGTCTGATGTGGTGGTTCAACACGCAATCGATGCAAATGGCAAGAAATCCCCAGTATTATCAGCAGCTCAACATCAACCAGATGGTCTACTCTCCCCTCTTCCACAACATCAGTATCGTCCTTCTTCTCATGATTCCCCTTATCACGATGAGGCTCTTCGCCGATGAAAAACGCATCAAAACCGACGAGCTCCTCTACACCTCCCCCATATCCATAAATCAGATCATCCTTGGCAAGTATTTTGCCTCGCTCTTCGTGCTCCTGGTCATGCTCTGCCTCAACGGAATCCTTTCCCTGTTTACTTTTGCTTTTGGGAATCCGGAATTGGCGCCCATTCTCAACGGCTATCTCGGGCTCTTCTTGATGGGGGCAGCCTTTATGGGCATCGGCATTTTCTTTTCATCCCTGACAGAAAACCAGATAGTCGCGGCTGTCCTGACCTTTGGCGCGCTTCTTCTCTTCTGGATACTGAACTGGGCATCCTATTCCGCTTCGGGGATGTGGAGGGATGTGCTGAATTACCTCTCCTTTTTCCAACACTTTGACGACATGACTCGCGGAATTCTGGACACGACCGATCTCATCTACTACCTGAGCATGGTGTTTTTTGGACTCTTTCTGACCCATTCTGTGATTCAGTCACGGAGATGGAGGTAAAAAATGGAAACCATAAAAAGATATCTCAATTACATAGCATTGGGGCTCATATTTCTGTCCATCGTATCTGTCCGTATCTGGCCCTACAAAAAAACCCAATTCCTGGTTCTGCTCATCGTCGGCATCGTCCTGCTGCTGGTGTACATCTGGTTCAACCTGAGCGAATTCCAGCAGGGTTTCAAGAGAAAATCATTCCTCTACTCGAGCAACCTCGTCCTGATCATCGTCCTCGTTCTGGGCATTCTGGTCCTCGTCAATTACATCTTCTCCAAGTACCACCACCGGTTCGACTTCACAGAAGCCAAACTCCATAGTCTCTCCGACCAGACCGTGACCGTACTCAAGGGCCTCAAACAGGATGTCAACATCAAGAGTTTTTTCCTTGAGGGCAACTACAATCAGGCCCGGATGGAAAACTTGATGAAAATCTACAGCTATCACACGTCGAAAATCAAACACGAATTCATCGATCCGGATAAAAACCCCGGGCTTGTGAAAAGATATGAGGTCACTGAGGATGGCACCTCAATCCTGGAGAGCGGCGACAAAGAAAGCCGGATCACCACAGTGAGTGAAGAAGACATCACCAATGCCATCATCAAAGTCTCTAGGGAGAGCAAAAAAGTGATCTATTGGCTGGAAGGCCACGGGGAAGCAAGCATAGAAGATTCCGAAGAAGGCGGCTATTCCCTGGCTAAGAGCGAGCTCGAAAAGCTGGCCTATGATGTCAAAAAGCTGGACTTGGCCCTTCCGGATGCCTTTCCCGATGATGTGGACTTGCTCATAATTCCAGGGCCGGTCAAAGACCTCTTCGCCGATGAGTTGGAAGCAATCACAAAATATCTCTATGCCGGAGGAAAAGTCTTTCTCATGGTCGACCCTGAAGCCGCTCCTGGTCTTAGGAACTATCTTACAGAATTTGGCGTCAAGCTCGAGAATGACTTGATCGTCGACACGGTGTCAAGACTTATGGGCGGCGACTATTTTATGCCCGTTGTCAGTCAATACGAATACCACGAGATCACGGAAAAATTCAACTACGCCACATTCTATCCCTACGCGCGTTCCGTGGGGGAAATAGAAGAACTCCCTGATGGCGTTAACATCAATATCCTGGCCAAAACCAGCCAAAATTCTTGGTCAGAAAGGCAGCTCGACGAGCAGGAAGTGAAATTCGACGAGGACAAAGATGAAGCCGGGCCCATTTCGCTGGCAGTCGTCGCTACCGTCAATTACAAAGAGCCCGAGACCGAAGCAAATACCGTAGATAAGGATTCATCCTCTGAGACTGATAAAGATACAGAGGACCAAGAAGCCGAAAACGAAAACCAACCAGAAGACAGCGAAGAACCAGGAGACAAAGAAAATGCAGACAAAGAGCCTGGACTTCCAGAAAAGCCAAAATCCGACGGACGTCTGGCTGTATTTGGCGACTCTGACTTTGTGACCAACCGTTACTATTACCTCTCGGGAAACGGCAACTTTTTCTTGAACACCGTTAATTGGCTGACAGAGGAAGCCGACCTCATCTCCATCCAGCCAAAGACATCCTTTCCCAAGACCATCCAGCTCACACCATCGCAAGGCCGGATGATTTTCTGGGTCTCCCTTATCATTCTGCCGCTGGCCGTCCTGGTCACAGGGCTCACAGTATGGATGAGGAGAAAAGCCCGATGAAAATCAAAACCACTCTCATCCTGATTATCGTCTTTGGAGCTCTGCTGGCTTTTATATTCCTGTCCGATATCAGAGAAAAGGGCAAACCGGAAGACGCGGACAAGCTCATCGATCTCTCCTCGGATGACGTCGAAAAAATCATCTTCAAGACCGAAGAAGAGACCATCACCTTTGCCAAAGATGACGAGGGTGATTGGCTGATCACGGATCCCCTTGAAGCCAAAGCTGACAAGTATGAAGTGGACCGGATTGCCCGGGACTTCGCCACTCTTGAGATCGACAGGATGGTTGAAGAAGAACCTGCCGACTTAGATAAGTACGGTATTCCTCAAAAGGAAATCAGCCTTTTTTTCAAGGATACAGAAGCCCCCGTCAAAGTGCTTGTCGGTACGGAAAATCCACTGGATAAAAAATTCTTTGCCAAACGAGAAGACGAGCCCAAAGTCGTTCTCATCGGAAGCCATTTTAAAAGCCTGCTGGATAAGAAAATCTTCGATTTCCGGGAGAAAAAAATATTCCAGTTCGAAACGGATGAAGTCAAGAAAATCGTGCTCCGCTCAGGCGGCATCCAATGGGAAGCCGCCATGGGAGAGGACAACTGGATGTTAACCAAACCGGTGAAATCTCTCGCTGAAAAGAGCCAGATCACGAGCCTGCTCAATTCGCTGTCAGACCTCAAGGCCAAAGAATTTGTATCCGAGGCCAAAAAAGAGGAGGAGACAGCCCAATATGCCCTGGATAAACCCGAACATGAAGTTGTGCTTGAGCTCCCTCTAGAAAACCAGGAAGTTACGTTCTTCATCAGCAACAAAGACGACAAAATCTATGCCACAACATCTCTTTCGTCCAAAATAGTCGAAGTGGAAGACTCCATCCTCGAGAATTTGTCCAAAGAACCGGGAGAGCTTAGGGAAAAAGAGGTCGCTGATTTCTACAGCTGGGAAGCCAAAAAAGTCCTGATCAAGAAAGGCGACTTGACTGTTACTGTGGCCAAAGACGAGGACAATAACTGGCATTTCGACAAAGAGGACGGCGCAGATGCCGACAAAGACAAGATCGAATCCCTTGTTAGAAAGATTGAGAACCTGGAAGCCGATGCGTTTATCGATCCCCCATTGAACCTCGCTGATTATGGATTGGAGACACCTCAGGCGAAAATCACTATTTCTGTCAAAGACGGCGAAGACAAAACCAATGACATCACTGTTCTAATCGGAGATACAGTCAAAGAAAAAGTTGTCAAAGCCGAAGAGGAAAAAGACGAAGGAGAAGACGAAGAAAAGTCTGATGAGGAAGAATTTGAAGAAAAGGAATGGGTCTTTGTGAAAAACGCCCGCTTCGACTACCTCTTCAAAACCGAAGCCGAATTTCTCGAAGAAATCCCCCAAAAAGCCGACGACTGGAAAAAGCCTGAACCTGAAGCAGACGAAGAAGAAAAGTAAAATAAGTATATAGACTGTTGCGCAGGGCCGTTCAGGGCTGACTCCTCCACCTTAGTCTCAGCAGGACGCCTTAAGTCGGACGATCTCATTGTCCATCTCACGGATGCGATGGGACATCCTCTCCACAATCCGGAAAGCCAGGGTGGGATCTTCACTGATTCTCCGCAAAAGCGTCCGTTTATCTATGGTCAGTGCTCTCACTTCGCCCATGGCCCTCACCGTGGCCGAACGGGATTCCTTTTCAAAGATGGCCATTTCGCCAAAAAAATCCCCTTTATCGAGAACAGCGAGCCGGACTTCCCTGCCTTCTTTCTGCTGAAGAACCTCGACTTTGCCCTCAAGAATTTCGTACATGCAATCCCCTGTTTCGCCTTGGCAGACAATGACTTCTCCTTCTTCGTAGACTTTCCCCAGTTTGCCCGTATTCATGATACTTCTCCCTCTCCAACCTTACGTTTAAAAGGCCATACGGCGACAGCCACATTCCACATAAAGCTCGATAAAAAAAATGGATGCAGGGTCCTGAAAAAAACCTCTTTGTAGGGTGCACTCCCCGTGAACATATCCCAGAGCACTGTGCTCATACGCAGACTGCCCCCTCCCTTTTTTTGCTCTCGAGATACCATCCGCAGAATGGCAGCCCTGGCAAATTTGACTTTTTTCAGTAATCCCACAATCATAAAAGTCAGCTTGCCCAAAACATTATCGTTTTTGATGCTCTTGCAGATGGGCCAGAAGTGCTTCTGGAAATCTTCACTGGAGACACCTTCAAACACGGCTGTTTTGGCCGCTGCTTTCGAGGTGCGGTAAGCGGCACCGATTCCATCCTTGTAGAGACGGCTCACTCCTGAATCCCCGATAAATACGAGGCGGTCGAAAAAGGGAGGGTCTGCCGCGGCTATGTTCATGCGGGGCGAGCACTGGCAGGCATTCTGATCGGGCTTCCATTCAGCGGGGAAATTCTTCTTTACGGCGGGGGCTTCAAAAAACGCTTTAACGAGTTCCTTATCTATCTTGTAACCGAGCATACAGGCTGTCGTATAATTGCCTTTGGGCACGATAGCCGCAAATTCCAGCCGTGGAATGCTCAGGAGGAATGTGTGCATGGAACTCCCGAAATGCTGGCCCACTGTATCTTCCCCTAAAAGATACTCACAGATGAAGGTCTTGGTCGTTTCAGGAGGTTCATAACCCGTCCCCATGTCCGAAAAGAGCTTTAGAGCTGGTGAATTGACACCCGCGGCCACAGTCAACAAATCATAGACACGGGAGAGGCCTTGTTTTGTCCTGATCCGAGGCATTCCGTTGTCTTCGACGCTAATTGCGACTACCCGGTCATTTATTAGATGAGCCCCCCTTTCTTGCGCCATTCTGAGCAAATAACCGTCAAAACTTTCCCATTCACTGTTTTGGCTCCCTTTGGGTCCAGCCCCCCTGAAGACAGCGGCGATGCGTTTCTCATGCAGGGGCGTCTCAATTTTGACGCTGCCCACATCCATATGGAGAAAATAGGAATCGATACCTCTCTGGACCACAGACGGAGGAAGGTCTATACCTTCGGCAGCCAAAGCCTGGACCAAAGACTCCGAGACTATCCCCCCGCACATGTTGCAGCCTGTGGGGCCAGGATTGGAAAACTCCCTCGACTCGAAAATATCCACCTGGATATCGAGACCCACTCTATCGGCCATGGCAAGAAGGAAATAACTAAAAAATGTGCCGGCCGGTCCTCCGCCGAGAACAGACACCCGGGAGCCATCCTGCAATTTGAATCCTATAGCATCCTTCATCGCCATTCCTCAGGTGAATAATGTCGTGCGGCCTCTATCACTACCATGAGGGCCACTCTATGTCAAGTCTGCCCCCCATCCATTTAATGCGCTACGCTCTACGCTCCTGGACGCCTATGAGAGTTCCTTCCATCCCAGTTTGGATACCCGCTGCATTGGCCTCATCGGTGTCGATATGCATGCTCAACTTGAAATCGGGGTGAATCCTGACCAAGACATCCCCAAAAATCAGCTTTCGCTCCCCTTCGACCTGGATGCTCACCACATCTTTATCCTTCAAGCCAAAGGACAGGGCGTATTCCGGCGGCATGTGAATGTGACGGAGAGCGCAGATAACTCCCTGAGAAATGCGGCATTGTCCTCGTTTTCCTTCGAGAGTAATTCCCGGCGTTCCCTTCAAATTGCTGGAAGCCCGGATCGGAGCCTTAACCCCCAGCTTGTATTCTTCGGTCATCGATATCTCCACCTGGGTAGCGGGACGCTCAGGACCCAACACACGAACACGCTCAACCCGCCCTTTCGGGCCAACCAGACGGACTGTTTGCTCGCACGCATATTGTCCCGGTTGAGACAGCTCAGCCTTCGGAGTCAACACTGTCCCTTCGCCAAAAAGAGCATCGATCTCAGGCCGGGCGAGATGGATATGATGGGCTGACACCTCAATTGGGATTCTCTTTTCTTTGTGTTGAGTGATAACTTGAGAGACATTCTCTTTTTCAAGGACGCGAATCGTTTCCCGCGCAATCATTCTCTCTTCATCGGTCCTGACCACAAGTACTTTGACCGGGGAATTGTCCTCGGAAATTTCATTCACATCACCAGGGTTTGACGCGGCCATTTTATTTTTGATGATGTCGACATGGATACGCATATGGGAAAGGCCCTGACAGGCCAAACCCCTTATCCAGGCACTCCCCTCCCCGATACCCCCTGTAAACACGAGTGCGTCCAGACCCCCCAAAGCAGCCACATAGGCCCCTATATACTTGCGAATCCTGTACCCGAAAGTATCGATGGTGAGGAGCGCCCTTTTGTGCCCCTTGTTGGCCAGTCCCTCAATCTCCCGAAGATCATTGGATATTCCGGACAGGCCCTTGAGTCCACTCTGAGTGTTCAGAATATTGTCTGCCTCGTCCACGGAAAGGCCTTTGCGTTTGATCAGGTGAATCACCGTCGAAGGATCCAGATCACCACATCGTGTTCCCATTATCAAGCCCTCCAACGGAGTGAGGCCCATACTCGTGTCCACAGACCGTCCATGATCGATGGCACAAATCGACGCCCCGTTTCCCAAGTGACAGGATATGACCTTCATATCCCTGTATTGTCGTTTCATATACGACGCCGCTCTCATCACCACATATTTGTGTGAAATGCCGTGGAAACCGTACCTTCGGATGTTATCATCTTCGTAGTATTCATAGGGCAGTCCATAAAGATAGGCATGACTCGGCATTTTTTGATGAAACGCTGTATCGAACACAGCCACCTGAGGGACCCGGGGCATAAGTTTCCGGCTCTCTTGAATGACCTCCAGGTTGATAGGATTATGAAGCGGCGCCAGGCCGGAATAGAGCTCTATATCATCGATGACATCGTCATCGATGAGGACAGGATGGCTGTGTTTCTCACCGCCATGGACTACCCTGTGCCCGACAGCACTGATCTCGCTGAAGTCAGCGAATCCTCCATCTTTTTTATCCGTTAGCCTTCCCAGGACGGCATTGAGAGCCTGTTTATGGTCGACAGCGCCCAACGGCCTTGAATCCAGACTCCCACGAGCCTTCGAAATCAGAAGGGACTCCTCCGAGCCAATTTTCTCCACCATCCCCTCTCTATTATTGGCTTCCTCATGAGTGTCAAAAAAACTGTATTTCAACGAAGAACTCCCGCAGTTGACAACAAGAATCTTCAGCGGCAACGCAGAGGACAGAGCGAGGCCATAGGGATCAGGGACTTTCTGCCATGCCTCCTCAACGCGAATCTGTTCTTCAACATTCTGCTGACGGGCCCGCAGCCTTTCAGAAATGGCCTTGGCCATGATTCGAACAGCGTGAGGATTGACTGTGAGAAAGACCACAAACACATCATGAGGAATCATGAGCAGTCGGCAAGGTGTGATGGCGAGTACGTCCGCATTCGTTGGCTCTCCCGTCAGGAGTGAAATTTCGCCGAGGAAATCTCCCTTCCCCAACACCCCCAACCGTCTCTGTTCTCCTGTCTTATCCGTGATAACGGCTTCCGCCTCCCCTTCGATGATTATCCCAAGAAACTTGCCAGGTTGACCGATAGGAATGATTATCTCCCGGGGACTGAACTCTTTGATGTGGCTTCGTCCGATGAGTTCCTCGATTTCTTCGGCTAAGAAATCTTTAAACAGAGGCAATCCTGACAGGAATTCAACCAGCTGTTTCATAGTTGCTCTCCAACAGATTTGAATGTGCGCTTGATGCGTGAATCCGAGAAAAATTCACTTCATTATGCCAGAAAAAAATCAGGACAGGCAACTCTTTTAAGAATTTGACATCCCCGGGGAGCTGTGTTATTAGTTCATAAAATCGATGTGTTCCCGAATCAAAATCTGTTGAAGGGGAAAAGCACAGATGGAAAAAGACAAAGACCTGAAAAATATCGACGAATACGTCAAGCTCTCTGATTTCACGAATGTGGAGCTCGGGATAGCTGCGGCCAAAACGATCAATGAGGCCATGGAACAAGTTATGGATAAAATCGGAGAGATTTTTTCGCCTGTCAGTCATGCTTTTCTCCTCATGGATAAGGACACAGAAGAACTCTACTTCAAAATCGTGAAGGGAAAAAGCGCTGACAAACTGGCCAATCGTAAACTGGCTAAAGGGGAAGGTCTTGCCGGATGGGTTTTGGAAAATGGGAAGCCCGATTTTATCGAAAATGCCGCAAAGGATTCCCGAATCAGCAAAAGCATCGATAAACTCACAGATTTCGATATAAAATCCATGATCGCCGTCCCCCTGGAAGTAACGGACAAGAGAATCGGCGCTTTTCAACTCATAAACAAGACCGAAGAAGGGACTTATTCTGCCGATGACTTGAACATCATGACAACTATTGTCGAGTACGCCTCCATGGCCATTGAAAAAGTCTACTATTTGAGTGCGATGAAAGATCTGGACAACATCGACTCCTTGACAGGGGTCTATAAACGAAGCTACTTCGACACCCAATTCTCCAAGGAAGAGGAACGGGCTGCGAGGTACAACAATCCTCTGTCTATGCTTATTGTCAATATCGACGATTTTAAAGTACTCAATGACGAACATGGCCATGAAGCAGGTGATCAAATCTTGAAGGATCTGGCGGCGATATTGAAAACTGCAGTCAGGCGCGTGGATGTTGTCACCAGATACGGCGGAGATGAGTTTGCCATTCTCCTTCCCCAGACCAGCAAGGGTAATGCGGAATTGGTTCGTGAGCGTATTGACAAAGACATTAGCAAAAGCAGCAAAAAGGGTCCTGTCACCTATACGGTGAGTATAGGCCTGGGCTCAGCCGGTGCCAAAGCGGCAGGAGGCGTTGTTGAAAAAGCGGAAAAAGATCTTCAGAAACAGAAAAAAGCCAAAGAAGACACAGCAAAGAAGAAGAGAAAAAAATAATCCAAATCAAGTACATCGATGGGCTCCGGTATCAAAGGGCTATTCTGGCCGGCTGCCGGGAAATTATTGCCCGAGAGAAGGAGCTGAACAAGCTCAATGTTTTTCCTATACCGGATAGGGATACCGGTTCAAACCTCAAAAAAACCCTCTCCCCAGTGATTGATCGACTGTCTTTGCCCATCTCCGCTCTTGGTGAAGCCAGTCGGGAAATCGCCTTGACAGCCGTCTCTTCAGCTCTGGGATACTCCGGCATAATCCTTTCGCAGTTTCTGGCGGGGCTGGCTGAAGGATTTCAAAACTTGAAGCGCGCGTCTCTTAAAAATTTTGCCCAGGCCGCCTCTATAGCTTTCGAGAGAGCGTATAAAGCCATAAAACAGCCCTATGAAGGGACTGTATTGACTGTCTGTAGAGACTGGCTGTCTGAGGTGAAAAGGCTGTCAGCCGAAACGGAAAACTTCGTCGACTGCCTGCAGGAATCCTTGCAAAAGGCCCAGAATTCTCTGGCCAGCACCCCACAGCTTCTCGACATACTGAAAAAAAACAGAGTCGTGGATGCTGGCGGAAAAGCCTTTGTCCTTTTCTTGGAGGGCATCTTGACTTTCATTAAAAAAGGCAATGTGAGAGAGTTCATAGCTGAGGACCGAGCAGGAGCCGCGGCTGAGACACAAAGAAGGATTGGCCCGGAACTGCCCCACTGTGTGGAATGCTGTGTCAGAAAACAGAATCTCAACCGCCTCGACCTGGTTGCCGCTCTCGATGATTTGGGACAGGAGCTCATATTCTACGGCTCCAAAGATTATGCCAAAATCCGGATAAACACACCTTTTCCCGATAAAATTTTTTCCGTGGCTTCAGAATTCGGCAAAATTTCAGGACAAAGAATTCTCCCTAATGAATCAGACCTTCCTCAGGAAGAAAAGAGACCTCTCGCTTTTGTCACAGATACAACCTGCGATTTATCTGATGAGCACATCGCGAATAACGATGTTTACTTTGTACCGATCAAAGTGCAAATCGAGGACAGAGTTTTCACGGATAAAAAAGACATCATTCAAGAGGAATTCTACGCGAAGATGGCGTCTTCCTCGGTTCTGCCCAAGACCTCGCAGCCGAGTCTGCTGGACTTCAAAAGAACCTACAAAAGTCTTCTTTCCCACTATCAATCGATTATCTCTATTCATCTTTCCAGTGCGCTGAGCGGGACCTTTCACACCGCTCTTCAAGCGGCACAAGCCATCGCACCGCAGAGAATTACGGTTTTGGACAGTAAAAATGTTTCTGTCGGCCTGGGATTGATCCTGATCGAAGGATTCCGCGCTTACAAGAAAAAACTATCCCCCCGGGATCTCAGGGCTCGTCTCGAAAAAAGCATCACCGGCACAGATATCTTTGTCGGAATCCCAACGCTCAAATATCTGATCAAAGGGGGCCGGGTGACCAAAGCCAAGGGGCTCGTCTCCAAAATTTTAAACATCAACCCGGTCATTCGTGTCAGTGAAGACGGAAGGCTCGAAACCATCGGAAAAACAATAGGTCACCGTAAACTCGAAAAAAAAGTGCTGGAATTGGCTCTAAAGAGGATGGGAGCTGTGAGTGAACGTGAATGGGAATCGGAAAAATATCCTCTTCAGGATGAAAAAAGGCATGTATCGCTGGCTGTGGTGCATTCGAATGCCCAAGGGCTGGCAAAACGCGTTGCCGACCTCCTAACTCGACACACCGGACAACCAGTGGAGATGGTGATGAACGCCTCACCGGTCCTCGGAGCCCATGTCGGCCCTGGAGCCGTGGCCGTCGCGATTCTCAAACTCACTCCCGGGCTATCTTGATACGACTTTAATCCATTCTTCATCAATTCTTGACAAAGCTTCGCCCATCAACGACCAGGTAAAAGGAAGAATTGACAAAACTTCCCTTTGCGCAGAGAGGGGCCTTCGTGATAATAAAGACATGACCTCACATAACATGAACGGCTTTGCAAATAGAGGATGTCTGGAACGCTTCATGAAAGGTCAGAATAAAGAATTCGCGCAACTCCTCCTGCGGTGGTACAAATCCCATCACCGCAGCCTCCCCTGGAGAGAGGATCGAAATCCTTACAGAATTTGGATCTCTGAAATCATGCTCCAGCAGACTACTGTCCAAGCAGTTATACCTTATTTCACAAAATGGATGAAGCGATTTCCCGATATCCGGTCGCTCAGCGAGGCTTCATTGCAGGAAGTATTGAAGGCCTGGCAAGGCCTGGGCTACTACCAGAGGGCCAAAAATATCCACAAAGCTGCGCGGATTTTTTCGGACGAATACCGGGGAAATATTCCTGATGAGTATGACACCCTGAGAACTATACCGGGATTCGGGCCCTACACCACCGCTGCCGTTCTGAGCATCGCTTTTGAGAAGGCATATCCTGTCATCGATGCCAACGTCCGGCGTGTCTGGATGAGGCTTATCGGACTCAAGCTGCAGGCCAATCCAAGAGTCGATGCATCCATAAAAAAACACATGGATCCCTTTTTCCCTTCAGCACAGATTGGTCTTTTCAATCAAGCCATGATGGAGCTGGGGGCCCTCATCTGCCGGTCAAAAAATCCCTTGTGCCTGCTCTGTCCGGTCTCGAATTTCTGCACAGCCTATGAAAAGGGCGAACAAGAAATTATACCCAGCCCGAAGAAAAGGAGCTATCGAAAAATCGACGCCGTCATCGGACTTATTCAAAAAGGAGACAGGTATCTGATACAGAAAAGACCGCCCGAGGGCCTTCTGGCTGATTTGTGGGAGTTCCCGGGAGGAAAAAGAGAAGGCGGCGAAACCCTGGAAGAGGCTCTTTCCCGGGAGATCAGAGAGGAATTGCAGGCTGAAGTGGAAACTGCGGACCTGCTCACAAGCGTCAAACATGCCTACACACAGTTTCAAGTCAAGCTCTATGCCTTCTCTTGCACTCTCAAGGATGTGCTGCCACCTCTGCCGAGAGACAAATACCGCTGGGTGAGCCTCAAGGCCATGAAACGCTATCCTTTTCCATCGGGAAGCGCGAAAATCATCCAATTCCTCGAAAAACACAATACACCATAATCTAATCGGGGGGCAAAACAAAGCCCCTTTTTTAGATATAAAATTCCCTTTCTTTCGGCTATAATTATCGCGATGGTTATTCACGTGGAGATTATTCATATGGTTAAGATTTTTACTTGCTTCATAGTCATGCTGATGCTCTGCTCTCCTGTTCCCTTTTCAGCCACTGGGTTAATTCTTTTCTCTGATGGGGAGCTTTCGTCTTATTTGCCTCAATCGGATGAGGTCAAAGGGTGGAGCAGGAACGAGGCTTTTGAGGAATACAAGGGTGACGACCTCTTTTTCTACATCAACGGCGGTGCGGAAATCTATCACGAATTCGGATTCGAGCGGGTCATCGTCCAGGATTATCAGAGCGAAAACGGAAAATCGGCTTCCCTGGAAATCTATGAAATGACCGATCCTTCGAGTGCCTACGGGATGTATTCCTTCAAGTCAGGCGGAGAGGGCGAAGGGCTTGACCTGGGCGCAGGAGGTAAACTCCAGGACTACTACTTGAATTTCTGGAAAGGGAAATATCTCGTCACTATCACGGGATTTGACGAGGATGCAGAGACTATCCAAGGATTGCAGTCTCTGGCCAAAGCTGCAGATACGCGCATAATCTCTGAGGCAAGATCAGAAAGGCCGTCTCTCGTGGGATGGCTGCCCAAAGATGGTCTGAAGCCTGATGACGTGAAATATTTCCAGGGAAACCTCGGGTTGTTCAACAGCTATCCCTTCACCACCAAGAGCCTCTTTAAAGTTACAGAGGCCGTAAAAGGAACCTACGGCGGCGGTTACGATATTTATATCATCCGGTACAGCAATGAACATGTGAGCGACGAAGTTTTCCGCTCTGCCGGCAAAGAATTGCCGCATGAGTCCCGCTATAAGAGTGTGAAGGCCAAAGATGGCACCCTGGAACTGATAGACGAGAAAGGCACCCTCATCCTCATTCAACCGTCCAAAAACTACCTGATCATAGTTTTGGGACCAGCAAGCTTTGACCGCGCTATGCAAATCGCGGCTGATCTCCGGAGCCATATCAACAATCTTTAGAAAAATTCGGAACTGAAGACTACGCTGAGATTTAAGAAGAGCAATCCTGCGAAGGATAAGGTCATGATAGAACTGGGTGATATTACCACTGCGCGGAAAAATATAGCCGGAAGAGTCCACAGGACTCCGATGATTGCCTCAACTTCATTGGGAAAGCAATTTGGTGTGAACCTTTACTTCAAAGCTGAGCTCTTCCAGAAAACAGGGTCCTTCAAGCCAAGGGGTGCCATCAACAAAGTCCTTTCTTTAGCTCCGGAAGAGAAAAAGCGAGGTGTCGTCACTATCTCGTCCGGCAATCATGCCCAAGGGCTGGCCTATGCCACATCTCTATTCAAAATTCCGACGACTGTAGTGATGCCAGGCTATTCTTTTGCCAGCAAAATCAATGCCGCCAAGGGATTCGGCGCCGAAGTGATTATCACGGAAAATAACCTTCTCAATGCCGGCCTTGATATCCAGAGGGAACGCAACCTGGTTATGGTCCATCCTTTTGATGATCCCGCCATCGTGGCCGGACAGGGAACCATAGGATTGGAGATTCTGGAGGATGTGCCCGATGTGGATTTCGTTATTGTCGCTGTGGGTGGCGGAGGCTTGATATCCGGTATCGCCGCGGCTGTCAAAATGAAAAGACCCGAGGCTAGAATCATCGGCGTTGAGCCTGAAGGAGCCGCAGCCATGTGGCAGAGCCTCAGGCAGAATAAGGCCGTTCACCTGGAAAGCGTCGACACCATCGCCGACGGACTTGCCGCCCCCTTTGCCGGTGAGATCAACTTCGCACTCGTTAAAAAATATGTCGATGAACTGGTCCTTCTTTCCGATGATGAATTCATCGAACCCATATGTCTGATTTTGGAACGCACCAAACTTCTCACCGAACCTGCCGGGGCGGCGAGTTTTGCTGCCCTATTCCATAATAAGCTCCGGATTCCCCAGGGATCTAAAGTCGTGTGCGTCTTGAGTGGAGGGAACCTCGACCGGGAACGTCTGGCGCAATTCTTGAGCAGAACCTCCTGAGCAAAGAGAAGTACTTTGTTATAGTTATAAATTGCAGCTCGGTTTGTGAGAGTTTAGTATCTGAGGATTAAATTCTCGATGCCGTTCTGCTCAAATTCCCTCTGATATTTCTCGCGAAAAGGTCTCTCCCTGTCCACAATTTCATCAAAAGTCATCCCTTTCACAGCATCTTCCCCATATTTCTTGATGAGATCACGCTCGACAAGCCGCAAGAGCAAGCCTTCCCAAAACAGCTCGTTGTCATATTCGTCGATATAATCGTTGAGGCTGTCCTCGAATTCAGCCGTGGGATAATGCTTCTTGAGCCCCGCGTCAAAATCGACGGTGTCCTCCATTTTTTCCCTTCTAGCAATGGATAAGACGTGGTCCAGGATATCATCAAACGCTGGAATTTGGTCGTCCACTGAACGGATGGAATTAATAAGCCAATTGCCCAGGTAAACCAGTTTCAGAAGGTCTTGGAATTGGTCTTTTGAGAGTGAGATCTTTATGCTTTTGCTCATTGTCTTTTCCTTCGAGTTTCCGCTCAAAAGTACCAGAAATCTTACCAAAAGGCAAAACCAAAGGCCATCTACACGAGAATTTTGTAGGTCTGAGAGAATGGCCTTTTTGGGCGGGAGTTCAGATGGTGAATGCCATCACCACGGCAAAGCAGTGGCCTCCGTTCCGGGAGATCCAGCCCTCAAGAAGGTGCAATCAATCTGCAATCAGTTTCCTCACCGCCTCTGCCAGAGCTTCACCTCCAGTGTCA
>Ga0180434_10004784_pt1 | contig 16289 bp, 12 predicted proteins | sample SS_ome_7_FD_132453 | JGI IMG/M metagenome (GOLD analysis project Ga0180434, IMG submission 132453) | Hypersaline lake sediment archaeal communities from the Salton Sea, California, USA - SS_1_D_2 metaG | ecosystem: Environmental > Aquatic > Non-marine Saline and Alkaline > Hypersaline >...
CAGCCTTGGCGTACGAGCATTCCGGCGACTACCACGTGGTCGTTGAAAATGATTGCAGCCAATATACCGCCGATCCGAACGGCTTCATGAGCGACATCGTGACCCTGTCCGTCGAAACACCGGTCGGGATCGACGTTCACCCGACGGACGTCATCATCGTGCGTGATAATCCGCACACCTTCTGCGTGACGGCGAACGGCACGCCGGACTTTAACTACCGGTGGCTCAAGGACGGCGTGACGATCGCCGACGAGACGGAAAGCTGTCTCGAAACCGGCGACGAGGGCGAATACTCCTGCGTCGTAACGAACGCTTGCGGCGAAGCTACGTCCACCATAGCCCGTCTGACCATCGCCCCGCGTCTGACCGTTTCAACCGCGGCCAGCGCGAAGGGCGTTAAACTCGGAGATCCAGTCACCGTGGTCGCCATTGCGGAGCGCGGGTTGCCTCCCTACACGTATCTCTGGAGCACCGGCGAAACCACCCCCGAAATCGCGGACGTGCCGATACAGAACAAGACCTACGCGGTCCTGGCTCGCGACTCGCTCGGCCAAACGGCGATCAGCGAAATCACGATCGTCGTCGCGGCCCCCCTGAAAGTCAAGGCACGCGCCAGCGCTTACAATCTCCTCCCCGGAGCCAGCAGTACGGTGACGGGCTCGGTTATCTCCGGCGGGCTGGTGCCGTTCACCTACAAGTGGAGCACGGGCGAGACCACCAAGAGCATCGTGGTAAAGCCGACTAAATTGACCACCTACACCTGTACGATCACCGACTCTCTGGGTCAAACCGGGGCCGCTTCGGTAACACTCTCGATTTACGAGGAAGCCGAGGACGACCAGTCTCAGCAGGATCCGCCCGCGGACGACCAGACGCCTCCAGCGGATGACGCCGACAAAGACAAGCAACCAGCGGACACCACCGACTCGGAAGAACAGAACGAGCAGGCAACCGCCGGACTGTGTCCCTTAACCGGATTCGGAATGATCAGCCTGCTTGTGGGCGGCCTTTGTTGGACGCGCGGACGCCGTCCATCCCGGCGTCGATAACCTTAGCGTACGCGAATTAACGTGCATAACACGATTAAATCCCCGACCGAAGAAAACGGTCGGGGCTTTTTACGGCCTGATATCGGTCGAATCTCGAACGGCGCGCGGCAAGGAAGGCCGAATTACGCGATCGCAAAAGCTTGTTCGTCCAACACGCTTCGCAAGCGCGCCAAAGCTCTGTTCTGGATCTGTCGGACGCGTTCCTTGGTGACGCCGAACACTTCGGCCACTTGGCGCAGCGTTTTCGGATCACCTCGTTTTTTACCGGCGTTGTTTATCCCAAAACGCTCGGACAGAATCCGCCGCTCCGTGTTTGACAGCTTGGCGGTGTTTTCCTTCCAGATTCCGCGAAATTCCAAAATACACGTGGCTTCAATCTCGTCGCGCCGCGATTCACGCAGGTCGTCCGATTGTAAATTCGGGTCGTATGTCGCCGGGAAACGCGCGTGGTGACGCGCCGCCAGCGCTCTCGCCCGACTAATGCTCGTCATGATGGCGCGGCAGGCGTACGTGCTGAATTTGAAACCGCGGGTGCAATCAAATTTGTCGATGCTGCGCAGAAGCGCCATCTGCCCCTCGCTGATCAGCTCCGCGAAATCCACGCCCGTCAGCCGCGATCGTTCGACCATCGAAGGCGCCAGGCCGAGATTGGCACGAACGATGTCGTCCCGCGCATCCAGCGCCGCCCGATCCCACCGGAGCAAATCGCGCGCGGCTTCGCTGTTCATACACCGACCGGCATGCGACTTTAAAATTCGCATCATGCGATAGCGACAGTAATTGAAACGCATGAACAGATCACGCTCTTCCACGCGCGTCAACGCGCGCTTAGGCTTGTCATTCTTCCAGCACACTCCAATGTGCCGCTCACTGCCGGCGTCGCCGTCATCAAAGTCGGGCACGAAACGCTGTTCGGCCCCCGCCCTTGTGAACTCCGGGCTAAAGACGCATTCGATCATTTCCACCGTACGCATGCGCAATCGCTGCGACTCGCTGGCCGTCAACTTTCTCATCACCGCGCTGTTCGGCAATCGGCAGTCGGGCTGGTACTTACGCAGCTTCGTGCCGGCGCCTTTACGTTCCTTCGCGGCGGTCTCTGGTGTTTTCATCAATCTCTTCCATCGCCGGTTGTTTGATCCGAGCCGTCGACGCCGTTTCTGACTGACGCCTCGATAAATCTCATCTCCAAAATATTCAACAATCCGCAAATCCATTCAATTCCATAATATAAAACTTTTATGGTGCGAATATAAATAGCATGATAATAATACTAATTATGGCCCGCCTGGCGTCGCTGTCAAGCTTTTAAAGCATTTTTTTGCCGCCTGTTGTCAACAATTTACAAGAACGCTTAACAGAATCTCGAACACGCGAACGGGGCCAGATCGATTAACTTCCGGGCAGCGGGGCCGGTCGCCCACGCTGTCGGTTTTATGCGGCAGCCAAATGCACGCCCTGGCCGACTGATGTTCGGTTCTGTCGCCGATTGTGACGAGCGGTCGTGATCGCCGTTCGCAACACGCGATAGCGCATGGGCTGCGGATTCGTGGAGACGAACTAAGAGGCCGAAGCGACGATTAACGCGCTCGACGGCACGGAGTTCGGAGGGCGTGCGCTGAAGGTGAATGAGGAGCAACCGCGATCCGCTGGCGCGGCTCGTGCGGGTATTGTGCAATCATGGCCCGCCTGGAGACGGCGCCATTCGCTTTGTATTCGAGGGACCTTAGCCAAGCGCGTCTAAAAGTCAGCCATAATCCAGGAAGTGCAGCTTTAGAGCTCGCATTTTTGCCCGTGAACTTCACTCGCTCCCAATGATTTCCGACAGTTTGCTTCGCGCGGCTTCCTGTAATCCTCGCGGGAGTTGATCCTGTCGCACGAAGACGTCCATCACCACCCCCGGCTTGATCTCGACTTCGATCCGCACCCAGCGGTAGATCGTCGGCAGCGACGGCGCGCTCGTGTCCTCGACCGGAGCGAGAATTCGGACCGCGTCGTCCATGATCTCGTAACGCAAACCCGTATTGCCGCATAGACGTTCGAGTATCTGCCTGACGCTAACGCCTCGCTGCGTCAAATCCACCGCGCGTTCGCGGGCGGCGACCTTCTGTAGCGCGCCGGGCTCGAATTTCATCAACACTCCGATTTGCGCTCCCAGCGTCGTCAGCAACTCATCCAAGGCGATCTGCCGGCAGTCTAAATCTATCGGCGCATCCAGCCGCCGCACTATCTCAGCCCGCGGCGATTCGAAAACTACTCGGCCGTCCTTCACGCGCCATTTCCAATTCAGCGCCTCGCAGGCGGTTTCCAACTGGCGCAGCGTATTCGGTCCGGACGCCCGCGACAGAGCTTGCTCTAATCGCTCCGCGGATTTTTCTTCCGGCGGAAAGTTATAATCAAACGGCGGTCGCGCCTTGCCATTCTTTAAAGCGGGCCAGTCGTACCCCGCCAAGACGCTTAGCACTCCGATTTCCGCGATGGTCAGCCGCCGGCCGATGCGCTCCAGCACCGGCGCCGGCACGATCAACACTCTCCCTCGGTCGACGAACATCCTCAAGCCCAGTCCGTCGAGCACGCGCGTCAATCCGGTCCGCACCGACATCTCACGAATCATCACTGATATGCGCGTGCTTTCGCCGTACGGCATCAGATCGATCACGTCGCTTTCGATCACGAAGTGCAGCCCGGTCTTTTGCTCGACTTGGGACAGTGCGTCGCGGATCGGCGTCTCTTCAATTACGAGCGCCGACAGCGGTTGGTCCAAGGCTTCCTCGATCAGATCGCGCGGCATTTGTCCCGTCACGCCGACAGGGATCGCCAGTGCGGCGAACGCCGCGGCCGCCCTCAGATTTACCCGCGCCGCGTATTTGCTTTTCTTACGAGCATTCATAATGTAGGCCCTACCTGACACCGAAAGGTGTAAAACTCTCATAACCCCGCGCGGCGAACCGCGCCGGTTCGACCATCAAAAATACCTCCGCCGCGCCCGTGCGCGACGACTCCGCCCCCTCGGGCGACACCGTCGCTGTCGGGGCGGCGTTGACGCTGACGCGCGCGACCCCGTCGGCACGTCCGGCGGCTATCCGCGACGCCTCCGGCGAAAACACTTGAACTCGCGCTACGCCGATCCGCGCGGCTCGGCCGGCCGGCGGTAAAGTAATCATCAACACTAGCGCGGCCGCCGCCGCCAGCACCGCGCTCGCTGCCGCGAAACGTCCCAACGGGAATCCCGCAATCCGGGACGGCGCCCGCTCCGCGTCGATCGCTCGCGAAAAGTGATTTTTCAGGCGCGGCCAGTCGATCTTGTCGTCCAGCGCCGTCGCCGTGCGTATCATCCGATGGAGTTGATCGTGGGGCGCCGCTGCGCCTATCCCGTCGCTGATCTCTCGCTGAAATAGTTTCCAATCGAGCCCCGCAGCCGGATGTTCCGGCGCACGAATCAGGCGATCCAGCCGAATCCACTCGTCCAAGAGCGACTTCAATGCCGGCGAGGCCGCCGCCGCCCGCTCGACTTCGGCGCGTAGATCCTGGCGCTCGGGTTGATCGAGCCATTGGCTGACAAGTTGTTCGAAATCTTCACGGGTCATGGCATTATCACAAATAATCCGACAATTCCGCCCTCAGTTTCTTGCGTGCCTGAAAAACGTGCCACTTCACCGCCTCGACGCTGCAATCCATGATCGAGGCGACTTCCTTCTGCGGCAATTGCTCGATACTGAAAAGAACCAAAGCCGTCCTTTGCATCGGCGGTAAGGCGGCGACGGCGGCCTGCACGACGCCGCGCAATTCCGACTCCGCCAACGCCGCTCCGGGCCGGGAATCCGGTTTGTCCGCTTCGGCCAAACGATCGGCCAGGCGCCCTTGTTCCTCGAGGATGCAGTCGTCCAGCGAGACTTTCCGCCCGCCCGCGGCCCGATCGCGGCGATAGTTGAGCGACAAATTGGTGACTATTCGCAGCAGCCATGGGCCGAACCTGTTTCCGTCTTCCAGCGTATCCACATTCCGGTATGCCCGTAAAAAAGCATCCTGGCACGCCTCCAGGGCGTCATGCGTGTTGCCGAGCAGGCGAAACGACACTGAAACCGCTCGGCGCTGATAACGCTCGATCAGTTCGTCGTACGCCGCGCGGCGACCGGAGCATACATCCCGGACCAACTCCGCATCGCTCAACCTGACTTCCGCCGAGCGCTGCCTGTTCACACAATCACCCGCTGGAGTGGACACGATTGTTACCCAAAGGTTGGCGTTGATTTCCTTGCCGACACGGTCCGAATATCTCGCGTCGGCGACAATACTACCATCTATTGGACGCGGGAGGCGCCGGCATTATTCAACGTCTCCCAAAAACACGCGGCCGCGACACCTTTTTGCCTTGCTGCCTTGTTGCCTTGTTGCCTTGCTGCCTTTCAAGTCCTTTTTTGCCCAGCTCCGATAAATGGGCTATCATTTATAATAGATGGGGATGCATTTTACGCGTGATACGGCCATGATTGCCGCAAAAATTGACAAACGCTGGGCGGGAATCGTCGGAAAAATCACGAACGGCGCACCGCGTGCGCTCCTGCTCGATTACGACGGAACCCTGGCGCCTTTTCAGGTTGAACGTGACCAGGCGTACATGGATCCGCGCTATCGTGTCGCAATCGAAGCCATCTGCCGCGCCGGACGCACCCGGCTCGTCATCATCAGCGGACGCGCGATCGATGATCTGACCCCCCTGCTGAACATGACGCCCATGCCCGAAATCTGGGGCAGCCACGGTTGGGAGAGATTACTGGCCAGCGGGGAGTACATCGGCCCGGACCTGCCCCGCTCCTCGGTCGCCGCCATCCAACAAGCCGCGGAATGGGCTCGATCGGGCGCGCTGGAAGGTCGCCTTGAAACAAAACCGTCCGGAATCGCTGTTCACTGGCGCGGGATGGCGACTTCGCAATCGCAATTACTCGCCGACCGGTTTCGCTCGGCCTGGACGCGGCTGATTTGCGAACTTGAACTGGAGATCCACGAATTTGACGGAGGGCTGGAATTAAGAGCTTCAGGCCGTGACAAGGGCTTCGCCGTCGCGCAAATTCTGCGCGAGACGCCTCCCGACGCCGCTGTGGCTTACGCAGGTGACGATTACACGGATGAGGACGCCTTTCGCGCCATGTCCGGGCGCGGTTTAAGCATTTTAGTGCGTGCCTCGCGTCGGGACACGGCCGCCGATCTATGGTTGCGGCCCCCGGATGAATGGGCGCGGTTTTTGAACGATTGGATGCAGGCGGACGCCGGAGGTTAATTGTCATGAGTTCACGGTTAGTGGTGGTGTCGAACAGGCTTCCGGTGGTGATCGAGAATATCGACGGAACATGTCGCTCGCGTCCGGCTTCGGGCGGCTTGGTAACGGCTGTTACTCCCGTGTTACGCAAGCGCGGGGGCCTTTGGATAGGCTGGCCGGGGACGCAGGTTGAAGAGGGCGTCGATCTCAAGGAAATGATGAACAAAACCGGACGCCGCGCCGGCTTTGAATTTGACAGCGTGACGCTCACCGACGACGAACGCGACAAATTTTATTACGGATTCTCCAACGAACTCGTCTGGCCGCTCTTTCACAGCCTGCACACGCGCTGCAACTTTGATCCGGCGTTCTGGAAGGCCTATCGATCGGTCAACTGCAAATACGCCCGGGTCACCAAGGAGAACCTGCGCGACAACGATTTCATCTGGGTTCAGGATTATCACCTGATGCATCTCGCCAAGGAACTGCGTGAGATCGGGGTGCGCCAGAAAATCGGTTTCTTTCTGCATATCCCATTTCCGCCGCCGGAGATCTTCCTGAAATTGCCGTGGCGATTCGAAGTGCTCGAAGCCTTGCTCGAATATGACGTCCTCGGCTTCCAGACGCAATCCTATCGCCGACACTTCGCGCAATGCATCAATTCGCTGATCCCTGGAACGTCCGTGCGCGGACGAGGGCGCATCGTCACGACGCAGACGCCGAGAAGAACCGTCCGCATCGGCGTTTTTCCAATCAGCATCGATTACAACGAATTCGCGGACAAGGCCGTCGAACCCGGCGCCGTCAGGCGCGCCGTCGAAATTCACGAGGAGTTTTGGCGCCGAAAACTGGTCTTCGGACTCGACCGCCTGGACTATACCAAGGGAATCCCGGAACGCATCCGGGCTTTCGGCGACGCGCTCGAAACTTATCCGCAACTGCGGGGAAAAATCACGCTCGTTCAGGTCGTCGTACCCAGCCGCACGGCCATCGACGGGTACCAGGATCTCAAGTCCGAAATCGAAATGCTCATCAGCGAGGTGAACGGAAAATTCACGGCGCCCGGGTGGGTCCCTATCCACTACGTGTTTCGCAATCTCGACCGCACGGAACTGACGGCTTACTACCGCTCGGCAGACATCATGTCCGTCACCCCGCTGCGCGACGGCATGAACCTGGTCGCCAAGGAATACTGCGCGTGCAGAGTAGACAACGACGGAGTGTTGATACTCAGCGAATTCGCCGGAACAGCCGCCACCATGCACCGCGGCGCTTTGCTAGTGAATCCGCACGACCGGGAGGGAATGGCGGCGGCGTTTTATAACGCTTTCATGATGGAGTTGGAAGAACAGCGCACGCGCATGCGCGGTCTGCGACAGGGCATTCGCAAATTCGACGTATATTGGTGGCTGAACATGTTCTTGAAAGCCGCCGGCGATTCGCCGAACGACCTGCCCGCCGCCCCGGAAGAATCCGAGTTAGCGGACTTGCTGTCGTCATCCCATGCAGCCGAAACGGCCTTTCAGGACACAATCCAAATGTGACCGACATCGGTAGCGGGCGCTCCAATCCGCAGGAGCAAACTCAAATCAAACATTGCGCCCGGGCCCCATGTCAAACGCAGGATTACGGAAACGTCCGCGGCCGACAAGGGCGCCGGACGCTGCAACTGGATTCAACATGCTCTATGTCGGCGCCTCCGATTTCGGAGCGGGGGGCGGACGAGATAGAACGAAACTATTTATCGACGCGTGAACCAGGCGCACCAATACAAACGGCGCAAATGCCGCAGATAGCGCAGTTGCTCGGCGAGATTGAGTTTGGTTTGGCCGGCGCGGCGGTCGGCGAAGGTGATCGGCTTCTCGACGACGCGTTTCCAACCGTGTCGCACGATCAGTTCGAGCGCGATTTTGTAGCCGATCGGATCGAGTTGATCGAGCCGCAGTGCGCTGCGTCTCAAACAGAAGAATCCCGCCATCATGTCTTTTGCCGACGTCAGCGGGCGGGCCAGCATTCGAGCGATCCAGCTATTTAATCGCCGGCGCCAGGGCCAGTGCAGATCAACCGTACCGCCCGAGACGAAACGGCTGCCAATCACCATCTGGACATTTCGATCGTTCATCGCCCGGATAAGGCTCGGTATTGCTTCCGGAGGATGCGACAGGTCGGCGTCCATTACGACGCATAACTCGTTCCGCGCTTCGCGCAGACCGTGAATAACCGCCGTCGCCAGGCCGCGTTCATCTTTCCGAACGAGACAGCGTATCGGATAGCGTTCGGCCAGGGCCTCCGCGGCTGCCGCGGTTCCGTCCGGCGAGTCGTCGTCGACGATCAGCAACTCGGTCCGACCGGCGTCAAGCACTGAGAATAGCCGCTGCGCCAGCGCTTCGAGATTATCCCGCTCGTTGAACGTGGGAACAACGATGCTAATTGGCGGATCAATATTGGCCATGGAGTGCGCAGTTACGGGCTCAAACGCCGACCTCGGTTAATCCACGAATCTGAAACGCACGATCGTATAGATCGCGCTGATCGCGTCGCGCCAACCGATTTTCTTGCCTTCCTCGTACGAACGGCCTTCATAATGGATCGCGACCTCGTACATTCGCCAATTCCCGCGCGCGATTTTCGCGGTGACTTCGGGTTCGACGCCGAAGCGGCTGCTTTTCAGTTGGATGCCCTTGATCACCTCGGCCTTGAAGACCTTGTAGCAGGTTTCCATGTCGGTCAGATTCAGGCCGGTGAACATGTTGCTGACGAGGGTCAGGAAGCGGTTGCCCATGGTGTGCCAGAAATTAAGCACGCATTTCTCGGGGCCGCGCAGGAAACGCGATCCGTAGACTACGTCGGCCCGTCCGTCCAAAATCGGCTTGAGCAGCGCCGGATAGTCGTTCGGATCATATTCCAGGTCCGCGTCCTGAACGATCACGATGTCGCCCTTGATCTCGCGATAACCGGTTCGTAACGCCGCCCCCTTGCCCTGGTTGCGCTCGTGCGACACGACGCGGATTTCGGCGCCGGGAAACTCGTCCGCCAAGCGGGGATACAACTCGCGGGTCCCGTCAGTCGAATAATCGTCCACCAAGACCAGCTCCCGGTCGATCCCGATCGGCGCCTCCAAGACGCGGCGAATGATGTCAAAGAGGGTTTGACGCTCGTTGTACACAGGTATCACTACGGACAGCAACATGGTTATGCGACGCCTCCAGCTGCCCCGCAACGCCGGCCCGCGGAATCGGACGAGCGGATCATTGCAAGACCGGCGCGAGCAACAGGGGGTGTTGCTCCGCGTTTGATGATAACACAACTTCGCGAAGTTGGGTTCGTAACGTCGGAATCGGCAGACGCCATAAGCGCCGCGCCAACGGCGACAAACCGTCCAGCGGCTCGGGCGGTTCGGCGAAGGCGTCCAGCAACAGGCGCTCCGCGTCGCGACGATCGAACTCCGGCCGTCGAAATTCCTCCCACGTGTCGAGCAACACCGGCAGTAAGGCGCCGCCGCCGCGTGTCAGACAGTTCAGCCCGGCGAATACCAACAGAGCGGCGGATTCCAAGGCGGGCTCCGAGTGATGCGCCACCATCATATGCCGAACGCCGGTAGCGATCCGTCCGCGATCGTAGCAATAGCATCCGAGTAAATACCGCGTGATCGGGCAACGCGGCGAGGCGCCCGCGCGCCGGTTCAACCAGCCGATAAAATCCCCGGCGGCGCGCTCCGCGCGCGCTGTGGTGATTTCGTTTAGCGTTCGAATATCCATAACCCGCGACCACGCCAGATAGATACGAGTCTTACTCCGGTCACGCTACTTCTATCGGCGGAAAACGTCAACCGGCGTCGCCAATTCATTCGCCGGCGATCCCGCGTTACTCCGGCGGAGTCTCGGGCGCCTTTTCTGAAGCGCGCCTCTCGGACCAGGCGCATAAATCAGCCGTCGGTATTTCATAAGCCGAGAGCAGCAACGGACGTAATGCCTCCGGATGCGTTTCGCCGACAGACAGCAGGAAATCAGTCGCCTTACCGATCAACTCGGGCTTGGCTTTCGGCGATTTAATAACCAGCATTTCCGGAACGGGCTTGGTGCGCGCGATTATCCGTAACTTGTTTCGCGAGGGATCCTCGGGCGTCGGCGAATCGGCCGCGAATTCCTCAAAGGCGAGCTCGTCGATGAAGCCCGCGTCCATCTCGCCGTTTTGAATCGCCAGTGCGAGATTCCACATCGTCGAGTAGTGCTTGAGTGAGCCGGGCACTGGAAATATGGACAGCTGCAAGTCAGCTTTCTCGATCCCGTGCTCCCGCAGCAACGCCAAGCCGGCGTGATGTGTACGAGCTTCGTGCTTGGGGCCGAAAGCGACCTTCCTGCCGCGCAAATCCGCTACTTCCTGAATATCAGAATCGACCGGCGTCACCAGCAAAGCCGCGTGGCGCAAACGCCCGTCGCAATCCGCCGAGGCGGCGATGATGTCGAAGCGGTCGGGATCGCTCATCTCGACGTAACACGCCGGCGTCACAAGCGCCATGTCATAGAATCCTAACTTCAAGTTCGGCTCGAGTTGGATCGGCAGGCAAAGATCGAACCGCACCGGCCGCTTCAGCGACTCGCTCATGGCCTGACGCAGCTTCTCATGCGGCGTGAATGGATCCAGCACGTCCGGACGGGCGACCAGCGCCACGACCACTGGCTTCTTCGACAACCCGAACAAACTTAAGAAACTCGCCGAGGAAGCCCCGCGGTGGCAAGCCGTTTGCGTAAGCAGCGCCATGACGGTGACGACGGCGCTCGCACGAACAATCAATGATCGCATGGTTTCGCTCCTTCTGACATCCATTATGGCGCCAACGCGGCTATGTGGCCATCCCGCACGGGCATTGGCCGCGCCCGGAAAATGTTAGAAACTCGCGGCATCATTTCGTCAACTCGTCACGATCAAACACCGGGCCGTCCTTGCACGTCAAAGCCCAGCGCCATTTGTCCTCGCGCGTATCGTCATGCACTCGCACGACGCAGGACAAGCAGCTTCCCAATCCACAGCCCATCATGCGCTCTATGCATAGCTGGCAATCCAGGCCGTATTCCCTGGTCAGGTCCGCGACCGCCGCCAACATCTTCTCGGGTCCGCAAGCATAGACCAATCCCTGTCGCCCGCGTCGCGGTTCAAGCCAACCTCTCAAGGCGTCGGTCGCCACGCCGCGCATGCCTAATGAACCGTCATCCGTCGTGATCGCGACAGGATATCTCGTGACGCCGCCAAATTCGGCGCACGGCTCGGGTATGCCGCCCGCGGACGGGACGGCCGAGAGCGACAACGGAAGCAAATCACCGTTGACAGCGCCGAAAAAACCGGTCACATCGCGTTTATTTTGCTCGCGCAACCGCCGCGCGAGGTAAATCAACGGAGGAATGCCGACGCCGCCCCCAATCAGGATCAGCGGAATATCCTCATCCGGGATGCGAAAGCCGCGCCCGAGCGGGCCGGTCAGATTCACGGCGTCCCCTGGACTCTGTTGTTCGAGCCAAGCCGTTCCAGGACCGACCGTTCGAGAGACAATCGCCAGACGCGTCAGTCCGCGTGCATCTTTCCAGCGGTCGCCTATGCTGAAAGGTCGCCGAAGAAAGGCCGACTCGTCTCCGAAGGCGCCTGTTTGGGAGAGGAACGGACGCCCGGCGGAGACGTATTCCAGAGAACGCGGGGCGTCTTCATCCGATCGATTGCACCGAATTTGAACGAACTGACCGGGCTCTGACTTCGGAAAATCAGACACGACCAATTCAAGACGCGTATGCTCTCGACAGACGGACGTTTTTGCAGCGATCAGCGCGTTTATCCCGCAAGCACATGTTGACCTGAGCGCCGAATCCACCGAGTATCCCTCAAAGTTCTTTACTAAAATGTTGCCGCCTGGCCGCACGTGTGCGCCGAAGCATGTCGGTCGCCGACCAAGCCGGCGCCGTGAGCATTCTACGCATAACCGAGTGACGGAAACAACAAGCAGCTGATATTACGAACAGCTTTCATTCGTCCGGGGCCTTACCGTAACCACAGCGATGAAAAAACAGTACCCGAAGCGCCGGCGAGAGCCGGCACTGGCGTGCTGTATCAGATATCCCACGTCGCGGGTGCGTTACGCATAACGGCGAGTCGGCTTGATAGCGATGCGCCGGCCGGGCTAAAATCCGGAGCTCTTCTTCAGAATGCAAAGCATGATTTTAGACGCTGCACCAGCGAGAACCTCACGCTAACTCGTCTCGAATTCTCCGCGGGAAACAAACAACGCAACATTCGCAATGAAGCGTCTATTGGCGAGAACTAGAGCAGTTTCAAAAAGTCTCTAGCGGCCGACGCCCTTGTCGGCCGTGGATGGTTCGATACTCTACGTCCGACACGGGGATCGAACGCTACAAGTTTATTGAATTTGCATTAGATCGGCGTCGCTGACGGATTGTTGTCGTGTCGAGCATAAAAAAAAACTTCCGAGACCTGACCTGACGGTCGATCTCGGAAGTGCGCCACGGCTGAAACAGCCGCAAATTCGTAGCGGTGCGTCTGCTCCGTACTATACCGTATCGCCTGGAGGGTGTCTAGCTGCCAAGGTCATTTTGCGCGGACTTCAAAAAAAGTCATAACCAATTGTCAGATAAGCACTTAACGACGTATTGGGCGCATGCCTCAACTGGAAGCACGAGGTCTTCGAACAGGCTGTAAATTGAGTATAAAAAGGATCTAATTGATAACTAGGATTGGCGGTAATCTCACGTACCATCTGTGTTTATAAGCGCTTCGAGCGCCATGAAGCGCGAAGCATCAGGGCGGCGCCGGGTATGAAAGTAAAAACCCTGGAAGATCGGCGAATTAGACCGACAATCCAGGGTTTTAATAAGTGCCCCGCCAGGGACTCGAACCCCGAACACGCGGATTAAGAGTCCGCTGCTCTGCCAGTTGAGCTAGCGGGGCGTCGATCCATGATATTAACGTTCATAGAAAATGAAGCAAGAGTTTCCAAACGCAAACTTATACAACCCAGCACGATGGCTCGACGCTGCAATTGAATTGAATACGCCACAGAGCATGTTGAATCCAGATGGCGCGTCCGACGCAACCGTCAGCCGTGGATGTTTCAATAATCCCGCGTTGAACACGTGGGATTCGGACGCTACGTTTGATTAGAGTTTGCCTTGTGCTCTGCCGCGGCTTATGCGCGGAGTAACAGAGCACTAGCCGGCGCTTTTGGCTTCGTCCGACGGGCGTGGCGGTCGAGCTTTGCCCGCAGCGTCAATCGCCGGTAATTTGGCCAATAGTGGTTCATCGATGTGCATCAACACCCGATCGCCGCTGTGCAATCCGTCCTGAATTTCGATCATGTTGGTGTTTGAACGGCCCAGCTTGACTTCCACGGGCTCGTTGTCGTCGTTGAACACGTAGCTGTGAACGCCCCGGCTTACGACGCATTGGACCGGGACCGCGAGGACATTTTCGATCGTGTCGATCAGGATTTTGATCTCGGCGCTGTCGCCGGGAGAGAGCGGCGCGTCGGTATCGTCGAGCAGAATTTCCGTGCCGTGTTCTTTGAGATTCGGATTGAGCCAACGGTTTTCGGAATCGGCGAACTTGTCGATTTTGATGATCTTTCCGGTGAAAGTTTCCCCCGGAACCGCTGGTACTTTTACAATGCAGTGCAATCCCTCATGAATGAAGTGGCGGTCCGCTTCGTGTATTCGGGTTTTGGCCATCATGCGAGAAGTGTCCGGGAGCACGACCAATGTCTTGCCCTTGTGAACCGACTCGCCGATGGCGATGCGCGACATGCTCCTCCCCCAGTTTTCCTCGACAGGATATTGCACGACGCCGTCCGCCGGTGCGTACATCTTGCATTTTTCGATCTGGCGGTTGATCCGCTTCAGTCCTCCGAGCGAGTTTTCCAGTTGCTTGGCGTATTGATCGACTCGCGCCTTTGATTTGTTGATTCGCGAGGCGGCCCTCTTTTTTTCGTCTTCCAGCGTCGATTCGGTCTTATCAACCGACGAACGCCGTTGCTTTTCGATTTTGGGCTTTTCGTATTTAAGCAGAATTTCCTTGGAGAGTTGGTGCCGCTTGAGCGTCATGCGGGCTACTTCGAGGGCAAACATGCGGTCCTCGATCTCGTTCTCCGTAATCCAACCCTTCTGCCGCAACTCGTTGCTCTCCATCAACTCGGTTTCTTTGCGGTTGATGTCCATGTTGCTTTGCTTAATGTTGAGATCGATCTCGTTGAGGCGACCGATGAAATCCCCGCTAAGGTATTTTTCCAGATCCAATAAGGCGACCTCGAAATTAATCCCGGCCGCCTTGATGTTGGCCGCGTTCTGACTTTCCTGGATTTCAAGTTCGGCGACAGCCGCTTCATAATCAGCCTTGATCCGATCGACCTCCATCTGTTTATTGCGTTTACGTTCCTCCAAAGCGTCGGAAGCTAGTTCGATCAGCAGATCGCCCTTTTTAACCAGGGTGCTTTCCTCAACCACGTACAGAATCGTGCTCTGGCCTTCGACCTCGCACTTGATCTTGGCTGACTCACGCGGCGTTAACTCGCCGTCCTCGGTTAGAGTGATGTCCAAAGTCATGCGCGACAGCGTGTGCAGATCCTCTCGCGCCTCGATGTTCCCGAACAGCCGGTCGAACCAACCAGCCCCCTCGAGCTTCAGCCCCAGAATCAATCCGCCGCAAATTACGACGGCCGCTAATGGAAATGTCCAGCGGCGCATTACGTGTTTATGTCTGGGCGGATTATCGATGCGTGAGGCCGGCTCGGCGGCGGCGGCTAGCGAATTGCCGACAGTTTGCATTGTACAGATCCTTCAAAAGTAAAAAACGCTTCTTTTCGTGTAGCGGTCGCATCGTTGAGACGCGCTGAGCGAGATCCGAAAAATACAGTTTATCGAATAGTTATAACAGTAGTCCCGGAAATCGATCAATATACTTCAACAATTCCACTTGTAATGCGATTTATTACGCCAGAATCCATCGCTCCAAATGAAGTTTATTCGTATGAAGCCAGCGCACTTTGCGACGGGCCATTTGCAGCACCACATAGCCTGGAATCTGTCCCAGAGAGCCAGTGGCCGCCACTGGCGCCGCGCACTCGGCGATCAACGATTCGATCATGAGGTATACGACGGCTTGTCTTTGCCTCCGTGTCAGACGGATGCGATCGGCATATCCGGCGAAGAATCTCCGCATGCGCGCCTGATCGAAAAAGTCCGGCCAGCGCTCGGGATCGCCCGCGTTCCGTACGATCGAAAACTGTAACATCCCGTTGGCGAGATCCATTACGGGCGGACAACGACGGGCGGCGTCAAAATCAAGCACCGCCACCACTCGATCATTCCGATAACGCAAATTGCCCGGGTGCCAATCGCCATGAATGATCCGGCTCTCCCAGCCACGAAATCCCAAGCGGTTGACGGCGCGGGTCGCGTTTTCATAACTTTCGTATAGCTCTTGAATTAGGGCAAGCAAGTCCGACTCGTGCCCCAACACCGAATCGTGACTCGACACCGCGGATGGAATTGAGTTCAGCCCCGCGCGAACCCGGTCCGAGTCGTGATAGCCGCCGGCCGGAGGTTGCCAGGCAGTTTGGAAGTTTCGCAGCGCCCGATGGATTCGAGCGAGAGTTTTACCCCCCTGAGAAGTGTGCGCCAGCGAAGCGTCGTAGTGGTCGCCCGGTACGTACTTGAATAATTCATAGACGCGCCCGTGGATGATCAACATCGACTCGCGCGAGTCACGCGTCCGGAGCAAATCGGGCACAGGGATCCCCTTTTCGCGCAGACGCCATAACACCGTATGCGCGAACGTCACGCGGGCCGGCTTGTCGCGGCCTTGCGCTCGTCGTTTCAGTACGTAACGGCCGCTCGTCGTATCGATCAGGATTTTGGGAGAACGACGCGAACCGCGCGGGTATTCACGGATTTTTTCGATCGCGCCCAGATCGTAACGTTTGAGAACCTCGG
>Ga0180434_10004785_pt1 | contig 16288 bp, 9 predicted proteins | sample SS_ome_7_FD_132453 | JGI IMG/M metagenome (GOLD analysis project Ga0180434, IMG submission 132453) | Hypersaline lake sediment archaeal communities from the Salton Sea, California, USA - SS_1_D_2 metaG | ecosystem: Environmental > Aquatic > Non-marine Saline and Alkaline > Hypersaline > Sediment...
CAGGCACTTGATGTGGATTAAAATGACTGCGACCGTGTAAAAAACTCGCGTTGACCGGAAAAGATATCCATTCTGGAGCTGGCATCAGCCGAGATCCTGATAGGGGAAAAGAGATACCATCAACTGTAAGGTCATCTCATTCGCTATTGTAAGGGAGCAGTACCATGTACAGAGATACAATCTTTGATATCACGTCCAAGCTACAAGCCTGGCGCGCCAAAGTGATAAACAGCCTGCTGACCATATTAGCTGTCGCCGCTTTTCCAGTGATCGTGTGTGTCGTCATTGAAGAGATTCGCAGACCAGAGGAATGGCTGGCGACATTGATCTTTGTGGCGGTCTACCTGCTCATAGCAGGACTGGCATTTATCCGCCGCCTCGATCTCCGTCTGCGGGCGTGGGGCCTGGTGCTGCTGGGCTATACAGCTGGATCGCTGGCCTTTGCGCGCGGCGGGCTGGCAGGAGATGGACGGGTCTACTTCCTGGCTCTACCCGTGCTGGCTATGATCCTGGTCAGCTTACGCTCCGGTATAGTTCTGGCCATCCTCAGCATTCTCATCTACTTCTTCTTTGCGATAACTGCCCACCTGGGGTGGATGGCAGACTGGCTCGTCACCACAGACAACCCACTGCGCTTGATAAACTGGGTGGTCGGCGGTCTTTTTTTTGCACTGGCGCTGACAACGCTCGTGGCCATACAATGGTTCTTCCATCAACTCCAACGGGATATCATCACCGAGAACATCCGCCTGTTCGAAGAGAGTGAGAGGTTCCGAGTATTCAACGAAAACATTGTGCAAAGTATGGATGAAGGCGTCTTTATCGAAGACACAACGGGACACATCACTTTTGTCAATCCAAAAGCGGCGGAACTACTGGACGACTCTCCTGAGAACCTGATAGGTCGGCATTGGAAGACCTTTGTGGCCCCGGAGCATCTGGCAAAGGTTCAGGAGGAAACCGAGAAAAGATCCCAGGGCACCACAAGCCTCTACGAGACGGTACTGTTGGTTCGAGACAAACGTATACCTGTCATTGTCAGCGCCCGTCCGCTGTTTGAAAATGAGCGTTTCACCGGCGTACTTACCGTTCTTACCGATGTTGCCGAACTTCGGCGAGCAGAAGAGGCGCTGCGGCAATATACAGCCCAACTAGAGGCGCTACGCCAGGTCGGACTGGAACTCACCGCTCAGTTAGATCTCGACGCCCTTCTCAACTCAATCGTTTCACATGCACATGAACTGATGCAAGGGACATCAGGTGGTCTCTATCTCTATCGGCCAGAGCAGGACGTTCTGGAGTGGAGCGTGTCCATTGGTCCTGATACCGTAGCGCCCGTTGGGACCACTCTCCGTCGGGGTGAGGGTCTCTCCGGCAAGGTCTGGGAGACTGGCCAGCCGCTTATCGTGGACGATTACGGAAAGTGGAAAGGGAAGTCATCCGCTTGGAAGCAGTATCCCGCTGCATCCGTCGTAGGGGCGCCAGTTCGTTGGGGTGACGAGTTTTTGGGAGTGTTGAATGTTGGAGCGAGAGCACCCCACTCCTTTTCTCCAGCCGATGCCGAGCTATTGAACTTGTTCGCTGCCCAGGCAGCCATTGCCATCCAGAACGCACGGTTGTACAAGCAGGCTCAGCATGAAATCATCGAGCGCAAGCAATTGGAGCATAGGCTGGCCGCTGTCTATGCCCTGGGACAGAAATTGGTGCTGTCCAAAGATACGATGGATATTGCCCAGTCGGTGGTTGAGGCAAGTAAACAGGTGCTTCACCTCCCCCTCTGTGGTCTGTTTCTGGTGAATGAGGAACAGAACATGCTGGTTCTTTGCGCACATACAGCTGGAGTGGAGATACCCCCGTTTCCTTTGGATGGCGAGCGAGGCATCACTGTGGCCGTCGTCCGCTCTGAAGAACCGATCTACCTGCCAGATGTCAGCCAAGATCCTCGCTATGTGAATGCCGGCCCCCATGCTCGTTCCGAGTTGTGTGTCCCCCTCAGGGCAGGCGATAGGATCATCGGAGTATTGAACGCCGAGAGCGACCAACTGGATGCTTTCAGCCCAGCGGATATGCAACTCCTGGAGGCATTGGCCAACGCGGCAGCCATCGCCATCCAGAATGCACGGTCGTACGAGCAGGCTCAGCACGAAATCGCCGAGCGCAGGCAGGCCGAGGAGGCGCTGCAACGCCGCAGCAGCGAGTTGGCGCTGCTTCACCGTTCCGGTCAGGTATTCAGCTCTATCCTCGACCTGGATCAGGTGTTCGTCACCATTCTTGAAGAGACACGGCTTTTACTGGATGCGGTGGCTTGCTCAATTTGGTTGCTCGATCCAGCTACAGATGAACTGGTCTGTGGACAAGCCACGGATCCACAAAGTGAGCTGGTACGCGGCTGGCGGCTGGCACCTGGAACAGGAGTTGCCGGCTGGGTAGCCCACCATGGAGAAAGCATCATCGTGCCCGACGCACAAGCCGACACTCGTTACTTTGAGGACGTGGACCAAGAAACCAAACTGGGACTTCGTTCTATCATCAGCGTCCCACTGCAAGTCAAGCAGCATGTGATTGGCGTGCTACAGGTGGTGGACACAGAAGTGGATCGGTTTGACAACAGCGATCTGGAGTTGCTGGAGCCACTGGCTGCATCTGCGGCCATTGCCATCGAGAACGCGCGATTATACGAGCAGGCCCAGCAAGAAATCGCCGAGCGCAAGCGCGTAGAAGAGGCGTTACGGGAGAGCGAGGAGAAATATCGCAATCTTGTTGAACGAGCGAATGATGGCATTGTCATCATCCAGGACACAACAGTCAAATACGTTAACCCACGTTTGGCGGAAATGTGGGGCGGCCCTGGTGAGGAAATTGTTGGCAGCCCGTTCACCGAGTACATCTATCCCGATGAGCTTGACAAAGTCGTTGATCGCTACAGGCGGCGCATGGCAGGCGAAAGTGTTGTATCGGTATACGAGACAGCACTCAGGCGCAAGGATGGTGGCAAAGTACACGTGGAGTTGAACGCAGGCGTGATTATATACGAGGGAGAGCTTGCCGATCTCATGATTATCCGTGACATCACCGAACGCAAGCAGATGGAAGAACAACTGCGGCAGCAGGAGCGTCTGGCTACCGTCGGTCAACTGGCCGGCGGCATTGCGCACGATTTCAACAATTTTCTGACTACAATCATTCTCCAGGCACAAGTATCGATGGAAGAAAGTGACCTGCCTCCAGGCGTGATGAGGGCTTTTGAGATCATTCTTGGCGAATCACAACGAGCAGCCAACTTGGTCCAGCAAATCCTGGACTTTAGTCGTCGCTCGGCGATGGAGACTCACCCGGTAGACCTCGCCTTTCTCGTCAGAGACGTGATCGACGTCTTGCAACGGACGATCCAGGAAAACATTCATTTCACCTCGAATGCACAGAGCGCAGAACTGGGAGAGTACATGACAGAGGCTGATCCCACTCGCATTCGTCAGGCACTGCTGAATCTGGCGACCAATGCCCGGGATGCCATGCCTGAGGGCGGGGAACTACAGATCGAGCTGACTCACATCGAGGTGAAATCGGAGGAGAAACCACTGTTAGCAAAAATGGATACCGGGGAGTGGATCTGCCTGAATGTTTCAGACACAGGCACCGGTATACCGCCCAATGTGTTGCCCCATATCTTTGAACCTTTCTTCACCACCAAGGAGCTGGGGAAAGGCACAGGATTGGGCCTGGCACAAGTGTATGGGATTGTAGCGCAACACAAGGGATACATTGACGTCGAGACGACCGTAGGAAAAGGTACGACGTTCCGCATCTACCTGCCAGCTTACTGCGCTCAAGAGACAAAGGTTATCCCGAAGGAAAAATCTATCGTCGCTTATGAAGGGCGAGAGGAGACCATTTTGCTGGTGGAGGACGAAAAGAGATTGCGAGAGGTCGGTCGTGACGCGCTGGAGTCACTGGGCTACCGGGTGCTGACGGCGGTGAATGGGAAGGAAGCACTGAAAATCTATCGGGCAGCGGAACAAGTGATGTTGGTCGTCACGGATATGATCATGCCAGAGATGGGAGGGAAACGTTTGCTCCAGAAATTGAAACAGATAAATCCTCATGTCAAAGTCTTGGCTATCACCGGTTACGCGATGCAGGAAGATAAGAAAACCTTGAAAGAGCTGGGCTTTTTGGATGTTGTCCGCAAGCCTTTCAACACAGAAACCCTGGCACAGGTAATCCGCCAAGTGCTGGATGTAGACTGAATTTGTTTTCGAGTTCCCCTAAAAGGCCATCCCGATACATTGCAAACGCTAGTACGAGGAGACAAAGCAATGAGTGAGTCCACGCGAAACAAAGGCGCCATCTTGATCGTTGACGATCAAGTGACGAACCTCAAACTACTGACCACCATGCTGACCGGGCGAGGGTACCACGTGCGCTCGGCCAGCAACGGACCGATGGCGATAGAAATGACTCGCGAGTTCTCGCCCGATCTGATTCTGCTCGACGTCAAGATGCCTGGCATGGATGGCTACCAGGTGTGTGAGTACTTGAAAGCACATGAGCGGACTCGCGACATTCCCATCATCTTTGCCACCGTCCTGGACGAAACCGAGAATAAAGTAAAAGCCTTTGCCGCCGGAGCTGTGGACTATGTGACCAAGCCTCTTCGGATGCGCGAGGTGCTGGCGCGAGTGGAAGCGCACCTGACCCTGCGGACGGTTCAAAAGCAACTCGAAGAACGAAACGCCCAACTCGAGCGAGAAATCGCCGAGCGAGCACGGGCAGAGGAGGCATTACGAGAGAGCGAAAAGCAATTGCGGCAGCAGGAACAACTGGCCGCCATCGGCCGACTGGCTGGAGGCATCGCCCACGATTTTAATAATCTGATGGCCACCATCATCCTCTGCGCACAGATGTCCCTGACCAGGCGCGATCTACCTGCCCAGACCACCGAGGCGTTCGAGACGATCCTTGACGAGTCACGACGGGCGGCAGAGCTGGTGCAACAGATCCTGGACTTTGGTCGTCGCTCGATGCTCGAAAAGCACCGCCTGGATCTCGCCCCGCTCGTCAAGAAAACGATCGGCGTCCTGCAACGCACGCTCCCAGAGAACATCCACATCACCCTGGATGCGCCGGACTCCACCCCGCTTATCGTCGAGGCCGATCCCACTCGCATCCAGCAGGCGCTGATTAACCTGGCGCTTAACGCACGGGACGCTATGCCAGAGGGCGGGGAACTGCACCTGCGACTTTGCCACACATCGGTCAAGCCCGATAAAGAATCCGGGGTTACAAAAGGCTCGCTTTCTTCCCAGGCAGAGGGAATAGAAAAAGGAGAATGGATCTGTCTGACGGTTATGGACACCGGAGCAGGGATGACGAAGGAAACACAAACCCACCTGTTCGAGCCGTTCTTTACCACCAAACCCGTGGGGAAAGGAACGGGATTGGGATTGGCCCAGGTGTACGGCATCGTAAAGCAACACGATGGGCATATCCGCGTCGAAACAGCGATAGGTGAAGGAACTGTCTTCCACATCTACCTGCCGGCCTACGAGGAGGAAGTGGAAACGGAAGAGACAAAGACCGAGAAACCGTTTGCCCTTCCACCAGGACGGGAGGAGACGATCTTGCTGGTGGAAGATGCAGAGAGACTGCGAAAAGCGATGCAAGAGATCCTCGAATCGCTGGGCTACCGGGTATTGACCGCAGCGAACGGAAAGGATGCCCTGGAAATCTTCAGGTCAGCAGGGGAAGTGAACTTGGTGATCGCAGATCTGGTGATGCCAACGATGGGAGGAAAACAGTTGCTCCAGACGTTAAAGCAAGCAAGTCCTGGCTTAAAAGCGCTGGCCATCACCGGCTATATGATGGAAACGAACTTGCAAGAATTGGAGCAAGTAGGTTTTTGCGGTGTCGTCCCCAAACCATTCGACGCAGAGCGCCTGGCAAAAACGATCCGCCGCGTCCTGGATGCGGACTAATCACGGTTCCCGCCAATCTGGCACCTGCGCGCGGTGACGCCAGCGCCACCACCACCCCGCTGGATAGCCGCTCATCTTGGCCACGTCGCCCGTGACGCGGATGATCGGCACCCACAGCGCCGCCTGGAGTTTTTGGGCGCGGCTCAGATCATCCCCCATTCGCACCAGCCGCCGCCAGGGAACCCAGAACATCCCCGGCAGCGAGAGCAAATAGAGCGCCCACCACCACGGGCTTTCCAACCCGCCGGCGACAGCGATCAGCGGCGCGGCGACCAGGTAAGTCAAATAGCGGATGATATGCCGCCTGCGGAACAGGTCTGCCTTGCCGTCGCCCCGCGCGTAGCGATAGTATTGCACAAAAAAGGCGCGCAAGCTGGGACGTGGCCGAAAGTGAACCAACGCATCGGGCGCAAAGACAAAGGCTTCGTACCGGTCGCGCAAGCGAAGGTCAAAGATCAGATCCTCGCAATAGTCGAGCCACTCGGGATACCCTCCCACTGTTGCCCAGGCGCTCTTGCGGAAGGCAACTGACCGACTGGAGGGGAGAAACTTGTGCGGGTTGATCTCCTCCGCCTGTGGCAACACCGTCGCGCCCATCGCCGTCTCAAAAATCGTGTATGGATCGGGGACAAAGAACCCGGCGACGGCCTGTGTCTCGTCGTCATCGAACGGCGCCGTGATCCTTTCCAGCCACTGCGGATCCAACCGTACACCAGCATCGGTGACGGCGATCACCCGCCCCCGCGCCGCCCCAATGGCGGCATTCCGCCCCTGCGAGATATTGGCCCCCGGTCGCTGAATGACACGCAGCAAGAAACGCTGCTCGGCCCTCAATCGTTCCAATGTGCCGTCGGTCGAGCCGCCGTCGCAGACGATCACCTCGTCTGGAGGACGAGTCTGAGCAGCCAGGCCATCCAGCAACCGGGGCAGACTATCGGCTTCGTTCAAAACTGTGACGACTACAGAAACATACATTGCACACCGCCTGCCAAATGGATAAGAATTCGCTCCGAGATTATGCCATAGCTTTACCGGGAAGTCAACAGTGCTTATCGAAGTGAGGGATGCGAGTAGCTCAAGCCGGCAACATTATCTATTGACTTGATATACCTTGCCATTGTCACCCTTCCAGGTTACAATAGGTTTCTTGATCATAGTGAAAGGAATGAACAGATGATGAACACCAACCTTGATCAACTGTGCATCAACACGCTGCGCACACTGGCGATGGACGGTGTGCAGAGAGCGAACTCCGGTCACCCGGGTATGCCGATGGGGATGGCGGACGTCGCTTATGTATTGTGGACCCGTTTCCTCAAACACAACCCAACAGACCCGGATTGGCCCGACCGCGACCGATTCGTGCTTTCGGCTGGACACGGCTCGATGCTGCTCTACGGTTTGCTCCACCTCACCGGCTATGATCTGCCGTTGGAGGAGTTGAAGAATTTCCGCCAGTGGGGCAGCCGTACCCCCGGTCATCCCGAGTATGGCGTCACTCCCGGCGTCGAGACGACCACCGGTCCCTTGGGACAGGGCTTTGCCAATGGGGTAGGAATGGCAATCGCCGAGCGTTTCCTGGCCGCTACCTTCAACCGGCCCGAGTTTTCCATTTTTGACCATCACATCTATGTCATCGCCTCGGATGGCGATCTGATGGAGGGAGTGAGTTGCGAGGCGACCTCGCTGGCGGGTCATCTGGAGTTGGGGAAGCTGATTTGCTTTTACGACGACAACGACATCTCTATCGAAGGTTCCACAGACCTGACGTTCACCGAGGACGTGGTCGCTCGCTTCCGCGCCTGTGGCTGGTACGTGCAGAGAGTGGATGGGCACGATGTGGAAGAGATCGAGGCAGCCACCCGCGCTGCTCAGGGGGAGACCGAGCGCCCCTCGCTCGTCGTCTGCCATACCCACATCGGATATGGCAGCCCCAACAAGCAGGACTCGGCCAGCGCTCACGGCGCGCCGCTGGGGGAGGAGGAGGTGCGATTGACGAAGGAAGCGTTGGACTGGCCCACCAACGAGCCGTTTCTCATCCCTCAGGAAGCATTGACGGTCTTTCGCCGCGCCGTGGAGCAGGGACGGGAAGCACAGGCCCGCTGGCAGGAGATGTTCGATCGGTACGCCCAGGAGTACCCACAGGAGGCGGCGCTGTTGGAACAACTGTGGGCGGGTAAACTGCCGGACGGTTGGAAAGAAACGCTGCCCGTCTTTTCCCCGAAGGACGGCCCACTGGCGACGCGGCAAGCCTCCGGTGCCGTTCTCAACGAGCTGGCCGGTATCTTGCCCACCCTCATCGGCGGCTCTGCCGATCTGGAACCCTCTTGCAAAACGCTGCTCAAAGGCTATGACGATTTCCAGCGCGAGACCCCCGCCGGGCGGAATCTCCGCTTTGGGGTGCGGGAGCACGCCATGGGCGCGATTCTCAACGGGATGGCGCTCCACAGAGAGCTTGTCCCCTATAGCGGAACCTTTCTCGTCTTTTCCGATTACATGCGGCCCTCGGTGCGCCTGGCGGCGTTGACTGGACTGCCCGTCATCTACGTCTGGACCCACGACTCGGTGTGGCTGGGTGAGGATGGGCCGACCCACCAGCCGGTGGAGCAGTTGGCCGCCCTGCGAGTCATCCCTAATCTCACCGTCATCCGCCCGGCCGATGCGAACGAGACCGCCGCGGCCTGGCGCGTGGCGCTGGAGCGGCGCGACGGCCCTACCGCGCTGATCCTCACCCGCCAGAAGATGCCCGTGTTGTTCGAGACGCGCATCGATCCGGCCAAGACGGTTGCCCGCGGCGCGTACATCCTGGTCGATAGCTCCGGCGTCCCCAGCCTGCTGCTCGTCGCCAGCGGCTCTGAGGTGCACCTGGCGCTCGATGCACGGGATTTATTGGCCCGACAGGGGGTGGCGGTGCGCGTGGTGAGCATGCCCAGTTGGGAGATCTTTGAGGCGCAGCCGCTCTCGTACCAAGAAAAGGTGTTCCCGCCGCTGTTGACGGCGCGACTGGCGATCGAGGCGGGCGTGACACAGGGGTGGAGCAAGTACGTCGGCCCCGCGGGCGACGTGATGGGCCTGGATCGCTTCGGGGCCTCGGCTCCCTATCCGGTTTTGATGGAAAAATTCGGCTTCACCGCCGAGGCCGTGGCTGAGCGAGCGCTGCGGCTGCTGAGAAAGTGAGGACAGATGACGAGGTCAAATTTCCACTTTCGTGGCGAATCGAGAGTACTGGACGCAAAGGCTCGGTCCTCTGCACCGGGCCGATTCGTGGACTTGCCGGATGGAACAGTCCATTACGAGATGGCCGGACCGTCGGATGCGCAGACGGTCGTCCTGGTGCACGGCTTTTCCGTCCCATACTACATCTGGGACCCTACGTTCAAGGCGTTGGTGGAGGCCGGGTTCCGGGTGCTGCGATACGATCTGTACGGGCGAGGATACTCGGACAGACCAGATGTCACCTATGATCAGGATCTGTTTGATCGGCAACTGTTGCATCTCCTTTCTGCCCTGGACATTGACCAACCGGTCGATGTGCTGGGCTTGTCCATGGGTGGAGCCATAGCGGTCGTGTTCACCGACCGACATCCAGATCGGGTTCGGAAACTGGGCCTGATTGACCCGGCGGGTCTGCCCTTCGAGCGTCCCTTTGCGGCCAAGTTGCTGGAAGCGCCGATACTCGGCGAGTGGATTATGAGCCTGTTTGGGGACCGGATCCTTGTGCCCGGTCTGAAAGATGACTTGTGTGACCCGGAGAGGTTCCCGGAGTATGTGGAGCAATACCTAGCGCAGATGCAGTACGTTGGGTTCAAGCGGGCGCTTCTATCCACGATACGGAGTGGAATGCTGGCTGGAGCGACGGAGGCCTACGCGGGAGTGGGGAGACAGGGCCTTCCTGTGTCGTTGATATGGGGCCGCCAAGACCAGGTTGTGCCGTTCGAGCTTGGCGAACAGCTCCGAAAACTGGTACCACAGGTGGAGTTTCACGCCATAGATGAGGCCGGTCACGTCCCTCACTACGAACGGCCTGAGGTGGTGAACCCGCTCTTGATCGAGTTCTTGGCAAAGTAACCGATGATGCCTATTGGAGAAATAGAATGACTGATGCAGGCTCGTATTCCGTCACGTACACGGGTTTCTACGATACCGAGAGCCGGCCTGTGCATGGCGTTGTGCCGATGGAAGAAGAGATCACGCTCTACGTGAACATTCAACCATTGGTCAGACTGATGTGCACCCCGACGCTGCTGGAGGAATTGGCGCTCGGGTTCTTGTTCAATGAAGGGCTGATCGAATCGTTGGACGAGGTGGCCGTGGTTGAACGATGCGGCACGGGCCGAGGCGTGGACGTCTGGCTGACGCACGATGTTGAGGCGCCTCAACTGCGCACGATCACCTCGGGTTGCTCCGGAGGCACTACCTTTGAAGCGATGAATGGCGAGCATCACCGGATCGAATCGAACCTGCACATCACTCCACAGCGGGTGGCCATGCTGATGGATAAACTATTCGATGCTGCTGTCCTCTACCACCGCTCGGGGGGCGTCCACACGGCAGCCTTGGCCTCAGGAGAGCAGTTGATATGTGTGGCGGAGGACGTTGGCCGTCACAACACGCTCGACAAGATCACCGGCGTCGGACTGCGGCAAGGTTGGCCTATGCAGGAACACGTCTTGTTGACCACTGGTCGAGTCAGCTCCGAGATGATAAACAAGGCAGCGCGGATGGGGATCCCTATCGTTATCTCGCGAACTTCGCCGACCTCGCTTTCAGTCCAACTGGCGCAAGCGTGGGGAATCACCTTGATCGGTTATACGCGACGGCGCAGCTTCCACGTCTATGCAGGCGAGGAACGGGTGGTCGCGCAAACAGCGAATGATGGCGAGCTTCGGTGAAGCTCAATGATGTTAGAACGCTTGTTCATCTGACTAGGGGGAATGAATTGCGCTTTGATGAGCTTACCTTTCGGGAGATACGAGAGTGTGCAGACGCGGGCTGGCTCGCCATTTTGCCGACCGGCTGCACAGAGCAGCAGGGGCCGCATCTGCCTGTAAACTTTGACACTTGGTTTGTAGAGGCAGTATGCCTGGCTGCAATGAAGCAAGCTGCCGAGAAGTACGATGTGAAAGGCTTGGTACTTCCAGCTATGCCATTCGGCCCTACACCCGAGCACCGCAACTATGGAAGCGGCTATGTCCACATTCCTCAAGCACTTCACGAGGGTTTGGTTGAGGCAGTGCTAAACTCTCTCGCGGAGCAGGGATTTGAGCGAATTATCGTGTGGCGGGGATGTGGGCAGCATACCCTGGGAGATGTCGTTGAGCGGTTCAATAGGGCCCATACGGACCAAGCAAGGGCGTATCTTCCAAGCCTTCCGTATGCAGAGATTATGCAACAATTCGCGCCCGGTGTCCCTGGGGGACACGCTGACAGTTTCTCTACTTCCATTTCCCTACATTTACGGCCGCAGGCTGTCCGGGTGGATCGGATTCCTGAGCCAGAGAGTAAGCCGGTTGATTGGAGCAATCCCAATCTCGATTTTACCCTCTACTCCCAGAGTGGTGTAATCGGAGATCCTACCCAGGCAAGCGCTGACCTTGGAGCAAAGCTGTGGTATACTATCGTGGAGACAGTTGCATTGACGTTCAGGGAGACCGCAAAAACGAGAAAGACGGCCTAACACACGTTGGACGCGACTGTGCCTTCGGCGCGGCGCGTGAGTTTTTCCGTTATTTCACCCCAGCAAAAAGATCTCGTTCCATCCGTTCGCCCTGGTGGAACGGGGGCGCTGCCCGATAGAAGGTCTCGATAGATTGCCAGCGGCGCACCAGCCAGCGCGGCAGCCGATCCCAGAGCGAGGCTGGCCCCGAAAGTTGGCTGGTGTGGCAGGCGGCAGCCCGTTGCTTGATAGCGTCGTAGGCGCTGACGTCCACCCGCGTCGTGACCGGCAGCCGGTGTTCGAGCGCGGCCCGCAAGTTGATGTCCCGGTTTTTCCCGATGGCCTCCGGGTTCATTCCGAGGAGCGGCATCAGCCGCACGAACCAACGCAATGCCGTGCGGGGGAACGTGGTGAAATAGAGTTTTTGCGGTCGCTCACCCTCTGGCAGCCGCTCGAAAGCAGCGACGGTGGCGCGGTGCGCCGCGATGTGATCGGGGTGGCCGTAGCCGCCAAAGGGGTCGAAGGTGATCACAACCTGGGGCTGCACCTGGCGCATCAAATGGGCCACCTGTTTGGCCAGCACGTCCGGGTTGGCCTGCACGAGCGCGCGAGGGTGCTGGCTGTCTGGGGAGCCGGCCATCCCTGAATCGCGATAGCCCAACAAATGCACCTCAGTTAGCCCCAGAGCGGACGTGGCGCAGCGCAATTCCTGCTCGCGCTGGCAAGCCAGGTCCTCACGTTCGTCAGATTGGAATGTATCACTCTCACCTGCTTCGCCCCGGGTCGCGCAGATGAGATGCACGGCTACGCCTTCGGCCCCGTACTTTGCCAACGTGCCGCCGGGGCCAAAGGATTCGTCGTCAGGATGAGCAAAGACGGCAAGCAATGTTCTTGTCATTAGGCTACCTGTGGCGCTGTTTCCTTGTGATTCACGCATCGGCGTGAACCCCGGTCTTTTCACGGGAGTATAAAGAAGGGTACCGCAAATGGGAGGGATGTCAAGCAGAGTGTAAGCTCAGAACGCACTGAGAGAGTTTCCAATATGCTACAGGAAATAGGCGGGAGTGTGCGCCAGAGGGGATATTCAGGCCCCTGGAACGCGCTCGATGTTCAGTCCACTCAAACAGAAGATCGGGAACAGATGCTCGTCTGCTTTCTCGAAAGCCTGGAGCCTGATTATTCCCAGATCCTTCAAGTGCTGCTCAAGCATTACGCGCTCGAAATCCGTCGGTTGATCCACGCACTGTTGGACATCCTCGAATGTCTGGGCGAGAAAGAGTCCCGACAAGCCGAGATCGAGGGTATCTTGCGGCAGGTTTTTGTCAGGGCAGTCGCGAATTTTGATCAGCTGAGAGATGCAGAGAGCGTGAGAGTCTGGTTATCCAGGGCTGCGGTCCATGCGATCCTGGCCTATCGGAAAAAGAGAAGGTGGCAAACCCTGATACATTCCACCTCAAGCACAACCTCAAAACACGAAATACATATGGATGGCTTGACCGAAGCGCAGCGACTATGCGTCGTCTTGCGCTACGTACACAACCTGGCCGCTCCAGACATTGCTCACATCCTGGAGATCAGCGACGAAACAGCCCACACCCATCTGATCGCTGCCCGACGCACGATCCAGCAAGAGGTATCTGATTCCAAAGGGCACCCCGAGCCGGGGAAGGCGGAAAAACACCCCGAGATCCGCCAGCAGATCCAGGCATCCCTCGACGGCCTTTTAGACAATGCCCCCCGTGCAAAAATGCGCCTCGACCAGCATCTCTCGACCTGTGCAGAATGCCAAGCTCATTTGGACAAAGCCCAGCAAATCGCATCCCGGCTCGCAGAAACAGTGCAAACGCGATGGCCGACCCCGGTGCTTGATCCCGCCGACCTCGAACAACTCGCAGCGATCGCCCAGGTAAAACTGAGAAAAACGCGGGCGGTCAATCACTTTCTGGTCCAATTTAAGGCACTCAGCCTGTTTGGCATCGTGTTTCTGGCTGCTCTGGTTGCGCTTTGGGGGATCAGGCGTGCAGACACGCATGAGAGCGTGCCGCTTTTTCCTCCTACTCCTGGCCCACCCCCTACCCCCATTGAAGCCTCCGCCCGGGTCGTCAGGGACATCTCGGAGCGAGAAGAAAGCTTGGGAAGCGACGTCCCGGAAGTCGTGTATCATTTAGATACCAGTATCTCGGCGGATGGGAGTTCAATTGCGTTCGTATCCACAGCCGACACGCTGGTAGCCGGGGACACCAACGAGATGACCGACGTTTTCGTCGTCGACCGGTATACGGGCGTTATTGAGCGCGTCAGTGTCAGCAGCGATGGTGTGCAGGGCAATGGGGTGAGTTTTAATTCCAGGATTTCGGCGGATGGTCGCCTGGTCGTGTTCGCCTCACTGGCGGATAACCTGGTGACCAGGGACGGCCAAAGCTGTGTTTTGGGGGATGACTCTGTGGGGAGCTGCCTGGATATCTTTACCCACGACCGGAGAACCGGCATCACCGAGCGGATCACCCTGGCCTATGACGGAAGCGAGGCGAACGGGCATAGCTTGCTTCCCACCATCTCTCCCGACGGGCGCTGGATCGTGTTCTGGTCTGAAGCGAGCAACTTGGTAGAGAAAAATGGAGAAGAGAGCGCCTCCAATTATTGGGACGTTTTCGTCTACGACCGAGAAACCAGGGTAATTGGCCGAGTCCCCATTGGCCGAAGAGAAACACCGCGAGCGCCCGTTCACATTTCTGACGATGGACGATACCTCGCCGTTGTTGTCCAAAGCGGCGACTCTGTAGCCGAGCAGGCCGGATCGACAAACTATGCCGACGTCTTTGTCTACGACCGCCAAACTGATGGTTTTGAACCGATCAATGTTTCTAGTGCAGGCGCGCCGGGCAATCGAGAGTCTATGAATGGAGTCATTTCACCGGATGGGCGTTACGTGGCCTTCGTCTCCCAGGCCGGTAACCTGGTGGAGGGAGACGCCAACAACTATGCAGACGTGTTTGTTCGAGACCGTGTCGCCCATACTACCGAGCGGGTCAGCGTCTCCAGTGATGGAGCGGAGGGGAATAACGCGAGTGGCACGCTCGAACCGTATGGTATGAGCGGGGGAGAGCAGATCGGGCTATCGGCCGGCGGGCGCTACGTGGCTTTCATGTCCTATGCAGATAACCTGGTGGCTCTTGGGGCGAATGCATACAGTCCATGGATCTCTTGCAACAGTGTGTATATCCACGACCGGCAGACTGGCGAGACCGCGTTAGCGACCCGCGGTCAACCAGGACACGGCTGTTTCTATCCCTATTTGAGCATCTCCGGAAATGGGCAGTGGCTCAGTTTGATCGAGATGTTACCGAGTAGCGACCCACTGGACCTTGACTTTGAGCTTTTGCTTCACGATCGCCACACCGGCCTCACAGAGAATTTGCTCAAAGAAAGATGGCTTGCCAACCAGGACACCTCAACGAGCAGTCCAAAGTTATCCGTGCAGCACTACAGCGCGGTCCATGTCGTGACGTTTTCTCCCGATGGGCAGATCGTTGCTACGGGAGCGAGCGACGGCATCGTGCGCCTATGGCGGGTTTCTGATGGCGCACTGCTCCATACATTGGAAGGACACACCCGCCCGGTCAGTGGCGTCGCCTTTTTCCAGGATGGGACGCTCCTCATCTCCAGCGCGCGTGATAGCACCGTCGGCATCTGGCGGGTTTCTGATGGCGCGCTGGTGAGTTGGTTGGAGGAGGACGTGCGCGAGATTCTCAGCCTTGCCCTTTCTTCCGACGATAGCAGGGTGGCTCTCGGTGGTTTCGGAGCTGCGCGGGTCTGGGAAGTGGACACGGAAATTTTCACGCTTCTCGATTCCCAGGAATATCCCGGCAGCTATGTGAACAGCCTGGCATTTTCCCCAGATGGCGCCATGTTGGCCCTCGCTCTCAGCGACAATACGATATGGCTCCGCCGAATCTCTGCTGACGAGCCTCTGCCACGATTGGGAGGTCACGCGGACAAGGTTTTGAGTGTGGCCTTTTCTCCAGATGGCAGGTATCTGGCCACGGGATCCGAGGATAACACCTTGAACCTTTGGCAGCTTGATGAGAAACCGGATGGAGCTTTCGAGGCCCAACTCGTGCTCACGCTTGAACATCCAGAATGGGTGAAGAGCCTGGTGTTCTCCCCGGATGGAACGGTGCTGGCTTCGGGAACGTTGGCCGGAAATATATGCCTGTGGAGCGTTCCTGATGGCGACTTGTTGAAAACTCTGCATGCCCGTTGGGATCATATATTGGGCGTAGCCTTCTCTCCTGATGGGCATACCCTGGCCTCTGTAACTGTCGGGGGCCATCTTCGACTTTGGCGTATCGCTGAGTTATTTCCCTTGAGAAAGTCAGATTACATACAACGCACCGTCCCATAAGCTCTGACAATCGTTTACCGATGAGCTTGTAGGGCGGTTTTGCTGTAGATACTCGTAGGGTCATACCCTTTTTTGCTCATTAACAACTTACCCCAAGAGAAGCAAGAGCTTGTCCGTTTACACTATTCCTGGCATACTTTTCGCAACTTGTATTGTGGGAGGTATGCCATGACTGTACGGACAACATCTCACCAGCGCCGCCGTTTCTACAAACGCCACATCCGTGGAGAGACGTACCAAGAGATTAGCGAC
>Ga0180434_10004788_pt1 | contig 16280 bp, 11 predicted proteins | sample SS_ome_7_FD_132453 | JGI IMG/M metagenome (GOLD analysis project Ga0180434, IMG submission 132453) | Hypersaline lake sediment archaeal communities from the Salton Sea, California, USA - SS_1_D_2 metaG | ecosystem: Environmental > Aquatic > Non-marine Saline and Alkaline > Hypersaline >...
TCCTCCGGTTCCGCCAGTGCCGATCGAGATGTTCTGTTGCGGCTCCTTGGTGCATGAAAGCGGGGCCGCGACAAACGCTATTGCCAGCGCGTATGAAAAGCCGGTAACCAAGCGATGCACGCTAAGGCGCCTCATGAGCGGGTTCTCTCCTGATTTTGTCATTCATCGGTTGACGTGCGATTCAGTATGGGCGTCGGCGCTACATATGTAACGATACCGCTCTAGATCACGCTTTCCTGTTTCAAGGCGTCGATCCGATCGGGCGAGTATTGCAACACGTCGGCCAGAATCTCGTCCGTATGCTGCCCGAGCAGCGGCGGCGGAAGATGAACCGAAGGCTGAGTTTCCGAATATTTGATCGGAACGCCGCCCAGACGCAGCGTACCGATGGTCGGATGCTCGATCTCCGCGACCATGTTGCGATGCCGGATCTGCGGATCGGCGAACAGGTGCTCCATGTTGTTGACCGGGCCGCAGGGAATCGACGCTTTGACAAACAGGTCCATCCACTCGTCGCAGGTCTGTTCCGTCATCACATCGGCTATCAGCGGCAGCAGCGCATCGCGGTTCTCCACTCGCTTGGGATTGGATGCGAAACGCGGATCGTCGGTCCATTCCTCATGACCGACCACTGTACAGAAAATCCCCCATAATTTCTGATTCGCCACCGCGATAGCAATCGGTCGATCCTTGGCGTTGAACACCTGGTAAGGAATAATCGACTCGTGCGCGGTGCCCCAGCGCGTGGCCTCCTTCCCGGCGACCAGATAGTTGCTGGCGATGTTGGCCAGGGCCGACGCTTGGGCGTCGAGCAAACTGCAATCAATGTACTGGCCGCGGCCCGAGCGCTCGCGCCAGAGCAGGGCCGCCGTGATCGCGCCTTGCGCATGGACGCCGGTGAGCACGTCGGTGATCGCCACGCCGACCTTGCAAGGTTCTCCGTCTTGTGGGCCGGTGATCCACATCAATCCGCCGACCGCCGAGAGCACCATGTCGTATCCGGGCCTGTCGCTATAAGGACCGTCCTGCCCGTAAGCCGTGATGGAGCAGTAGACCAGTCGCGGGTTGATTTCGCGCAGGGTTTCGTAGTCCAACCCGAACCGCTTCATCAAGCCCGGGGTGAAATTCTCGACCAGCACGTCGGACGTTTTAGCGAACTCCTTGATTAGCTCCACGCCGCCCTGTTTTTTCAAATCGATCGTGATCGATTTTTTGTTCCGATTACAACAAAGGTAATACGCGCTCTCGCCCTCGGCGAAGGGCGGCCCCCAGGTACGCGTGTCGTCCCCGGCCCCGGGTCTTTCCACTTTGATGATCTCGGCCCCCAGATCCCCGAGCATCATGGTGCACCATGGTCCGGCGAGGATCCTGGACAGGTCAAGCACGCGAATCCCGCTGAGCGGGAGATCAGCATCGGTGCAATCCGCCATACCGTCTTTCTCCTTGATATCGAGTTGGTTTCACGAAATGCTAATTATACAAATCACGGTACAATCAGCTTAGTGGCCCGAACGGCTTGACGCGTCGCGGCGTCATGCTTCAACAGCGTATGTTATCATTATTTAGCTGCTCTTCATACCTGCTTTCCCGCGTCATTTGCTCGCGGAGGCGCCTCCCCGCGGTAGGGAGGCTTAAACCTCCGTTTATGGCGTAATTGAGTTCTTGACACTACATCCCCTTGGAAATAGGATGCACTTGGTGTTCTTGAGGGCGAACCTTTCGACGCCCTCATCCGGCCGAAGGAAGTTGCTGACAATTCGCCCCTCACGGCGGCTGTACAACCAAGCGGCGTCTTCCCCGGCGTTTAACAGACGTATGCACGTTGGCTGTTAACATGTGAACATATGGGCCATGTGTTCACTGTGATTAGTTAGTCAGAATAAGTGACTTAAACGCGTAATTCCGCTCGTGGCGGCATGCGCGCCCGCAGTGTTAGCCCCGGGCGCGCCGGTGCCGTCGCGCGTCTAAATCTCCGACGCGGCCCTGCTCGGCGGCAGTGCGCGTGAACGAACGCCATGAAAAAGTCGTGCGGGCATCACCGCATGCACACGCAAATCAAATGGCGACAGAACGCCGCCGCCAAAGAAAGGATCGAATATGGGACGCGAATTTCTAGAAGGGAATGAAGCGATCGCGCGCGGCGCCATGAAAGCCGGTTGCGACTTCTTCGCCGGCTACCCGATCACGCCGGCGTCATCGATCCTGCACTACATGCTGGATCTCGTGCCGCGCGCCGGCGGTATGGCTATACAGGCCGAGGACGAAATAGCTTCAATGGGTTTCTGCATCGCGGCGGCAATGGCCGGCCGAAAAGTCATGACCGCCACCAGCGGTCCGGGGATCAGTCTTTACAGCGAGAACATCGGCTTGGCCCAAATGGGCGAAACCCCCCTGGTCATCGTTAACATACAGCGCCAGGGACCGGCCACCGGCTCCGCCACCAAAGGCGCCGAGGGAGACATACAGTTCACCCGTTGGGTGACTTCCGGAGGGCTGCCGGTGATCGCCCTGAGCCCCGCCACCGTCGCCGAAGCTTACGACTTGACTTACCGGGCCTTCAATCTGGCCGAGCAATACCGTTCCCCCGTGTTCATCATGGCCAGCAAGGAAACCGGCGTTACGCGAGAATCGGTGGACCTGGACGCCGTCGAGCTCCCGCCGCGGGTGGAGCGCAAAGCCGCCCCTCCGGACCAAAAGTACCAGCCGCATTATTTCGAACACCTGGCCGAGACGCCGGCGATGTCGGCTTTTTCAGGGGAGCACATCGCCCGCTTCACTACGTCCACTCACGATAAAACCGGTTATTTGACCACCAATCCCGCCGTCATCCAGGAGATGCTCGACCACTACGCCGCCAAAATCAACGACGCCGCCGACGACATCGCCTTGTACAAGCAAGATTTCCAGGACGGCGCAGACACGCTGATCATCAGCTACGGCATTATCTCGCGTTCGGTCGCAGTGGCTGTCAAGAACGCCCGGGCGCGCGGACAGAAAGTATCGTCGCTGGTTCTACAAACGCTCTGGCCGACGCCGGAAAAAACCATTCGAGCGGCGATGAACGGAGTCGGCAAAGTCATCGTGCCCGAGATGAACATGGGGCAGTACCGCCTGGAAATCGAGCGGCTAGCCCCGCCGGGGGTGGAAGTGATCGGCGTTGACAAAATGAACACCAGTCTGATCTCGCCGTCAGAGATTGAAACGATAGGAGGTTTGGCGTGAGCACGATCGAGCATGCGACATATATGACCGACGCCATCGGACCGTTGCCGTTCTGTCCGGGCTGCGGACACCACGTTCTGATTAAGTCCCTGAACAAGGCCATGGTGAAGCTGCAACTCGATCCGAAAAAGACGGTGATCGTCACCGACATCGGCTGCATCGGCTTGTCCGACCGCTATTTCACCACGAACGCCTTCCACGGCCTCCACGGACGCTCTATCACCTATGCCTGCGGCTTGAAACTCGCCCGCCCCGAGCTGACCGTGATTACCCTCAAGGGCGACGGCGGCTGCGGTATCGGCGGGACGCACCTGCTGAACGTCGCCCGACGAAACATCGGCATCACGTTGATCATCGCCAATAACTTTAATTACGGCATGACCGGCGGACAGCATTCCGTAACCACCCCGACCGACGGCATAACCTCCACCACACCCTGGGGAAACGTGGAAGGCCCGATGGACCTCTGCGGAACGGCGATCGCGGCCGGCGCGGCCTGGGTCGCCAGAACCACCACCTTCGAAAAAGATTTGGTCGATACGATAGCTCAGGCGATCAAACAACCGGGTTTCGCGATGGTGGACGCCTGGGAGTTGTGTACCGCGTATTACGCGCCCCGCAATCAGCTTAAAAAGAAGGATCTCGACGACATGCTCGAGGGTTACGGCTTCAAGTTGGGCGTGCTGACGAACAAGCCGCGCGAGGAGTACAGCGCCCATTACCGGAAGGCTTTCGAGGCCGGCAAGAGCGCCGTCAAAAAACGGACTACGATCGAGACCGGTTTTGACAACGCCGTCGCCCGGCAGACCGGCATCGTCATCGCGGGCAGCGCGGGACAAAAGATCAAGTCGGCCGCGACCTTGCTCGCGCAAGGAGCGATGTATAGCGGCCTCGAAACGACCCAGAAAGACGACTATCCGATCACCGTGATGACCGGCCACTCGCTCTCGGAGATCATCGTCAGTCGGGATCGCATCGAATACACGGCCATCGACTCGCCGGACTATTTCCTGGTTATCTCCCAGGACGGACTAAAGAAAGCGCGGGCGCGAATCGAGCAGCTTCCGGAAACCTGCACGCTCTACGCCGAGCAATCGCTCGATTTGCCCGAAACCATGGCCAAGGTCGTAAAGCTGCCGTTGAACGACGTCGCCGCCAAGATCAGCAAGTTGTCGATCGCCATAATCGCGCTGGCGGCTATGCTGAAGGATTCGGGCATCTATCCCGCGCATGCTTTCGCGAACGCGATCAGCAAGTTTCAGAAACCCACGGTGGCCGAAATGAACCTGAAAGCCGCGGCGGCGGGCGCCGAATTGACGTAACAGTGCTTCCAGAGGCCTTGGCGCCAAGGTACGATACCGCGCGAATGACATGGGCAATATCAAGGCACAGGCGTCTCGCCTGTGAAACTCACGGGCGGGGCGCCCGAGCCACACATCAAATGATGCGTGGCGGTGTACGAGAACAAAAATCAGTTAGTCAGGAGTCGCGACAAATGATCTCTGAACGAGATATCGAAGCCGTGTTCGAATCCATCCTCAAACGCATCACGGACAAAAACATCCGCGAAAAAACCGTCAAGGCCTGGACGCTCGCCTGCGAACGCGGCGGCTGGAAAAGCATGGACGATCTCCACGCCATGCCGTTCACGCTGCTGACTAACACGCGCGGCGTGAATTTCATCGAGCATACTATTGCCGTCACCGAAGGCGCCTGCGCCCTCGCGAAAGCTCAGGAAGCCGTCTATCGCGAGATGCCGTACAAGATTGACTACGACCGCCTGTTGGCCGGCGGATTGCTGCACGACGTCGGCAAGTTGCTCGAGTTCGAACGAGATGATCAGGGCGGCTTTCGCAAGAGCCGCAGCGGCATGTGCGCCCGCCACCCGATCTCCGGCACGTACATCGCCGCCGAGGTCGGCCTGCCCGACGAGATTTTGAACACGATCGCCTGTCACGCGAAAGAGGGCGACGGACGCCCGCAAGTGGTCGAAACGGTTCTAATCCACCAAGCGGACTTCGGCACGTTCAATCCGTTGGTGATGATGGAGAAGGGAAGCCTGATTCAGTAGCGAAAAGCAGCCGTAGGGTCCGCCGTGCGGACCAACTGGAGATGATGGAGAAGCAAAAAGTTCAAAGCCGGCGACTTACGATTTAAGGCTTATGGTTATAGCGCATATTGCTACGATCACCGCACATGGAGAAGGCATCATGCCCAATACAATCATCGAAAAAATCCTCGGCGCCCACGCCGATCGTGAAGTTTCGCCCGGCGACATCGTAGACATTGCGATCGACGCGCGCGTGGCGCGCGACTTTGGCGGCGCTAACGTCGTCAAGAACATCCGCGACAACGGCCTGAGTATTGACGATCCGGCGCGAACGTGCTTCACGTTCGATTGCAATCCCGGCGGCTCGGACCAGAAGTACGCCGCCAACCAGCAGCTCTGCCGCCAGTTCGCTCGCGAACAGGGCATACGCGTCTTCGACGTGAACACCGGCATCGGCACGCACGCCGCAATCGACCAGGGGTTGGTCGGTCCCGGCGAGACCTTCGTCTCGACCGATTCGCACGCGAATATCATGGGAGCGATCGGAGCGTTTGGTCAGGGAATGGGCGATCAGGACATCGCGCATGCTTTCGCATTCGGGAAGGTCTGGTTCAAAACCCCGCTGACCATGCGCGTGAAGTTGGAGGGCATGCCCGCGCCGAATGCGACGCCCAAGGACGTCACGCTGGCGTTGGTGAAACATTTCGGCGCCAACGGGCTGTTGGGGTACGCCGCCGAGGTTTACGGCCCGTACGTGGATCAGCTCGATGTTTACGGGCGAATGACCCTCGCGTCGATGTGCACCGAGGCCGGCGGAATCATCATTCTTTTCCCGCCGAACCAGCAGGTGCTCGATTATTGTAAAAAAGCGACCGGGCGAAAGATGACGCCCGTCCTCGCCGACGCGAATGCGGTGTACGCCGCCGAAGAGACGATCAGCATCGCCGGCATTGGTCCGATGATCGCGCGTCCGGGGCATCCGGACGACGTGCAACCTGTCGCCGAGGCGGCGGGCCAGAAGGTTGATTCGGTATTCATCGGCTCGTGTACGAACGGGCGTTTCGAGGACATGCGGGCCGCGGCACGTGTGCTCGAAGGCGAACGCGTGGCGCCGGGAGTGATGTTGAAGATCGTGCCCGCGACCGATCAGATCTGGCGGCGCATGCTCGACGAAGGCTTGCTCAAAATCTTCAAAGCCGCCGGCGCCCTCGTCGGCAACGCCGGTTGCGCGGGTTGCGCGGCGGGTCAGATCGGTCAGAACGGCCCCGGCGAGGTCACGGTCAGCACCGGCAACCGCAACTTCCCCGGCAAGCAGGGCAAGGGCAGCGTCTATCTCGCCTCGCCAGAAACCGCCGCCGCTTCCGCCGTCGCCGGCGTCATCGCCTCCGCCGACGCCATCCCCGCCGAGCAGGCCGTGTTTGAAAAAACAGGAGGCGCGGCCGCTTCGACGGAAACCGCGAAACAAGGCTCGCAGAGCCGCGCCGCGCCGAAACCAACAACGGTCAAGGGGCGCGTCTGGGTGAACAAACAGGACAACATCGACACCGACATGATCTACCACAACCGCTATCTGGCGATCACCGATCCCGCCGAGATGGGCCAGTACACTTTCGACAATCTCGAGGGCTGGGAGGATTTCGCCAAGAAGGCCAAGCCCGGCGACATCGTCGTCACCGGCAAGAACTTCGGCTGCGGCTCCTCGCGGCAACAGGCCGTCGATTGTTTCAAGACGCTCGGCGTGACGGCGATCGTGGCCGAGTCGTTCGGCGCCATCTACGAACGCAACGCGATCAACGCCGGATTCCCGATCATGAACGCCCCCGCGACAGCGGGCGAAATGAAGGACGGCGAGACGGTCGAGGTCGATTTCACGACCGGCGTCGTCAAGTCGGCGGCGAGCGCGGAGATCAAGGGAACGCCGTGTTCGGACGCGCAGTTGGCGATCTATCAGCGCGGCGGATTACTGGTCGGGTAACAAGCTAACAACGTGACAAGATATCAAAAACGTCGGCCAACGCGCGTGTCGGCCGCTAAACCCTGAACCCTGAAAACCGAAAACTAATACCATGAACCAAACATTCGCACAAAAAGCACTGGCCCGGGCCGCGGGTCTTGACGCCGTCGCGGTCGGGCAAATCGTTACGGTTAAACCCGCCCACCTGCTTACGCACGACAACACCGCCGCGATAATCGGCAAGATCGGCGACGAACTCGAACAATACGGCGTCGTCGATCCAAACCTGTCGGTAATCGTGCTCGACCACGTCGCGCCGGCCGCGAACGAAAAAACCGCGACCGGACACAAGAAAATCCGCGAGTACGTCGCCAAGCACGGCATCAAGAACTTCTACGACGTCGGCGAGGGCATCTGCCATCAGGTCGTCGTCGAACAAGGCCACGCCAAGCCCGGAACGATCATCGTCGGCAGCGATTCGCACACCTGCTCGTATGGCGCCGTCGGAGTGTTCTCCACCGGCGTCGATCGCACCGAATCCGCCGCCTTGATGCTCACCGGCAAAACCTGGCTGAAGACTCCGCCGACCATACGCGTCACCTTGCGCGGAAAATTCCAGCCCGGAGTCGGCGCCAAGGATCTGGTCCTGCGCATCATCGGCGACATCGGCGCCGACGGAGCGACCTACGCCGCCGTCGAGTTCCACGGCGACATCGCCAATCTGTCAATCTCCCAACGTTTCACCATCGCCAACATGGGCATAGAGATGGGCGCCAAGATCGCCGCTTTCCCGGTGGACGACACGGCGGTCGAGTTTTTGGAGAAAGCCGGCGTCCCGCGCGGCAGCTACGAACCCATTTGGGCCGACGCCGACGCCGAGTACATCCGCGAACTGGAATACGACCTAGACCAGCTCGAACCGGTCGTCGCCAAGCCGCACACGGTCGATAACGTCTGCGGCATCGGCAAGGCGGCGGGCACGAATATCAACCAATGCCTGATCGGCACGTGTACCAACGGCCGACTCGACGACCTGCAACAAGCCGCCGCCCTTCTCGACGGCAAACACGTCGCTCCCGGCGTGCGGTTGCTGGTGTTGCCGGCGTCGCGGTCCGTGTACGAACAGGCGAGCGAAGACGGCACGCTGCTGAAGCTGTCGCGCGCCGGCGCGGTGATTTTGCCGCCTGGTTGCGGACCGTGCCTCGGAGCGCACCAGGGAGTGCTGGCGCCGGGCGAGGCATGTATCTCGACCGCTAATCGCAATTTCAAGGGACGCATGGGATGCAAGGAGGCGGAGATTTACCTGGCCAGCCCCGCCACCGTAGCCGCATCCGCCCTGCACGGCAAAATCACCGATCCGCGGAAAGAGATGTAGCGGTCGGGTTACACGTAGCGTTGGGTCTCCGTGCCCAACGTACACAGCCGAGGGCGGCTGTGTCACACGTAGCGGCCGACCCCCGTGTCGGCCGTTGTCCGAGATGTGCGTAAGTTTATGAAGAAACCGTCGATTCATGAAAGCTGGCTGCTGACCGCTGAAAGCTGAGAGCTAAAATGACCATCTGGAAATACGAAGACGACATCAACACGGACATGCTCTTCCCCGGCAAGTACACCTACACGTGCTCGACCGCCGAGGAAATCAAGCCGCACCTGCTCGAGGATCTTGATCCCGAGTTCGCGGGCAAGGTCGCCGCGGGCGACATTGTCTTCGCGGGCAAGAATTTCGGTTGCGGCTCCTCGCGCGAACAGCCGGCTCTCGGCCTCAAGGCCGTCGGCGTCCAGGCTATCGTCGCCAAGAGCTTCGCCCGAATCTTTTACCGCGCCGCGATCAACCAGGGCCTGCTCCTGGTCGAATGCGCCGAAGCCGTGGACGCATGCAAGCCCGGCGAAGAGGTCACGCTCGACCCCGAGGCCGGTCAGATCAAGGTCGGCGACGCGGTCTACGACTTCCCGAAGCTGCCCCCGGAAATCCTCGCGATTTGCGACGCCGGCGGCCTGCTGGAGCACACGCGAGCGACGCTGAAGAACCGCTAGCCGCCGCGACGTAGCGTTGGGTTTCCGTGCCCAACGTACACGGCCGAGGACGGCTATGCTGCACATACGGCGGCCGATCCCCGTGTCAGCCGTAGAAAATCAGAGCCCCGAGCACGAGCGCGGGGATGCGACAATCAAAGGAGCAGCTACCGTGAGCACAGCGCCAAAATCCGAATGGGGCACGATCACGACCAAGGTCGCCCCGAACAACCTGGTCATCGCCGGCTACCCGTTGGCCCAACTGATCGAACACTCCAACGTGTTGGAGACAGCCCACCTGCTGATCAAAACCGAACTTCCCACGAAGGAAGAGTTGGCTACCCACACCAAAACCGCCTACGCGGCCGCGATGAAGCCCGCGCCCCAGGTCAAGCGTTTCGAAGGCGAGGACATCTCCGCCGCCCTTGGAGCCTGCCTCCTGATGGACGGCGAACTCTTCGCCGTCCCGCAAACCGGCGACGACGGTCCCGTCAACAAAACCATCTTCGCCCTCGGCCGTTTCGCACGCTACCTCGCATACTTGCTCGGCAATGAGGCCGCGCTCGATCAAGCCGCCCCGGACGATCCCTTCGGCGCGCTGATCTACCGCGCCGTCACCGGCGAGACGCAGGTCGATCCCAAGAAGGGCCTCATGATCGAAACCATGGTCGTCGCCTGCGTCGATCACGGCGTCACCCCGCCTTCCGCCCAGGCCGGCATGATCGCCGCCTCCGTACGGGCCGATTACGCCATGTCGCTGTGCAGCGGCGTCGGCGCCATCACCGACGTTCACGGCGGCGCCGGCCGCATGGCCGCGCTGGTTTTCCAGAAGATCGTCGCCAAGGCCGAACAGGAAAACCTGCCCATCCCGGCTGCCACCGAAGCGCTGGTGCTCGAATATCGCGAAACCAAGAAACGCATTCAGGGATTGGGCCACCGCGTCCACAGCCAGGATCCGCGGCGCGACGTACTGTGGCGACGCGTAAAGGAATACGGTCTCGCCGGCAAGTGCGTCGAGGTCTCCGAAGTCATCTCGGACATCTTCGAGAAAGCCAGCGGCAAAAGCCTCCCGATCAACGTCGACGGCGTGATCGGCGCCATCGTCGCCGACATGGGCGTAGACGTCGACCTGGCCAAGGCGCTGTTCGTCTTCGGCCGCGTCGCCGGCCTCTCGGCTCACTACTTCGAGGAAATCGCCACGCAAAGACCAATGCGGAGGATCAACTTCGGCGACGCGGTCTACGAGGGTAAGGCCGATCGGGATTATCCGGCGTAAGCTGTCGGCGAATGACGCGTGTCGGACGCACGACGTAGCGGCCGACCCCCGCGTCGGCCGTAGTCAGGAGAGAACGACAGATTGCGAAATACCGATAGCTAACCGCTGAAAGCTTCTTGAAATTAAGGAGAAACTATGTCAGCCCTGCCAGAATACAAAACCCGCGTCTTGCTAGAAAACGAGGGCGTGCCCCTCGTACCCGGCGCGTTCTTCGAAGCCGGCGCCCCCCTGCCGGACGCGCTGCCCGAACCCCCGATCTACATCAAGGCCCAGATCCCCGGCGCCACCAGCCGCGCCGCTCACGGCCTCGTCCGACGCTGCGACACGACGGAGCAACTCGAGACCGGCCTGAAACAACTGCTCGCCCCCGGCGACTGGGGCCAGGCCGAGGGCGTCCTCGCCGCTGACGCCGTCAAAATGACGGGCGAGTATTACGCCGCTTGCATGCTCGATTTCGGAACTGCCGATAAGCTGCCCCGCGGCGTAATGCTCTTTTCGACCGAGGGCGGCTCAGGCGTCGAACAACGTACCGACAGCCTCCGCAAGATCTCCTTCTCGCTGCTCAAGCCCCCGAACACGGACGAGTTGACGGCCAAACTCGACGGCGTCCCCGACGCCGTCCCCGCCGCGAAATTCCTCGAAAGCTTTATCAAAACCTTCATCCGCTACAAGCTGATCGTGCTCGAAGCCAATCCCATCGGCGTGCTGGAAGACGGCTCGCTGCTCGTCGTCGATTGCCGCGCCGAATTCGAAAACAGCGCCGTCGGCAAAAAGGATCGCGACCTGTTCGCCGCCCCGGCGACCGCTCGTGAGGACAAAACCCGACTCGAACGTCTGGTTGAAAAGGTCAACGAAGCCGATCCAGCCGGCACCGGCTTCATTCGCGAAAACCGCGAACCCGCACCCGAAGGCGCCTGGCGCGTCGCCACCAATCTCTGCGGCGGCGGCGGCAAGATGCTCTGGGAGATGACCACCGGGGCCCGCGAAGACATCTACACCATGAACGAGTCAGACACCTCCGGCGGACTCTCGGCCTTCAAGAGCTATCGCGTCCTCCGCGCCATTCTGGAAATGAAAGACTCGCAGGTGCTCTTGCTGACCGGCTCCGGCATGGGCTTCCAAAACCAATACCACCTCGCCGCCGCCATGTGGAAAGCCCTCCGCGAAAGCGCCGCCCCCCTGCCGGCGTTGCTGCGTTTCGGCGGAACCGACGAGGACAAGGCCCGCGACCTGATCGAGAAGATTGCCCCGACGCTGTCGACGCCGATCAAAACCTACATGCCGCACATCTTCCCGAACGCGATGGTGGACGACATCCCGGAAATGGCCGCGGCCCAGCGTATCCAAACGACGCCCGAGCTGCTGCCCGACGGCGAGCCCAGCTTCAGCGTCGACGTGCCGCCCGGAGATTTCTTCTATTATCCCGAAAAGTGGGACAAGGAGGAGGCGCCGCCCTGTGTCGCCGCCTGCCCGAATAATTTCCTAGCGTGGAATGCCGAGAAGCGCGTGGTCGAGCCTGTCGAGGGCGCCCGCTGCATCGGTTGTCTGATCTGCGAGACGGTCTCGCTGCTCGAAGGCGCCGGCGAACTACGCATCAAACTCGACATGCCGGAGGTGGAATAATGAACGGTATCCTAAAACACCTGATCGGAATCGAGAATCCCAAGGTTCTCGTCGTCGGCATGACCGGCAAGCAGGGCCAGGGCCGCACCAAGATGATGATGAAAATGGGCGTCGAGATCCTCGCCGGCTGCACCCCCGGTAAGGGCGGCCAGACCGTGCTCGACAAACCCGTCTTTAATAACGCCAAGGAAGCCGTAGCGGCCCACCCACAAATCAACTGCGCCGTCATGTACGTCCCCGCTCCCGCTGTCAAAGCCGCCGCGATGGACGCCATGGACGCCGGCATTAAGTTCTCCGTCCTTACCGCCGACGGCGTCCCCACGCACGACGAAGTCGTCCTCAAGGAGTATTCCAAGGAAAGGGGCGCCACCTACCTCGGCCCCAACACCGTCGGCATGCTCGACACTGCCGGATACCTCTTCGGTCTCATCGGCGGAAGCGCAACCTGGGCCAAACAAAACTACCTCCCCGGATGCGTCGGAGTCATCTCGCGCTCCGGCGGCCTCTCGCAACTGCTCGGCGCCTTCCACTGCCGGCCCAATCTCCCCGGACCGCGCGAGGACGGTACTTTCGGACCGCTGTGGGGCGAAAAATATCCCGGCGTAACCGCCGTCATGTGCACCGGCGGAGATCCGATGCCCGGCGTAACCATGCTCGACGCCGCCCGTGCCTTCCAAAAGGACGAACGCACCAAGGTCATCGTAGCCTACGGCGAAACCGGCAGCTCCCAGGAAAACGACCTCGCCGACGCCGTCAAGTCCGGCGAAATCACCAAACCGATCATCGTCTTCCTCGGCGGAATGTACACCAAGGCCGGCGTAGCCCAAAGCCACGCCGGAGCCATGATCCGCAACGAGTACGAAACCTACGCCTTCAAACGCAAGGCCATGGAAGACGCCGGCATAACCGTAGTAGAACGCCCCGACGCCGTCTTCGCCCAAACCGCCAAGGTACTGGGCTTGTAAGAAGCGCTCGCATAAAATAGCGCGTTAAGGGAGCAATCAGAGCCCCGACCGTCAGGGCGCCGGCCCGCACGATCGCACAATCAGAGCCCCGAGCGCCAGCGAGCGGGTAACGCGGGGTTTCCGTGCCCAACAAATGTAGCGGCGTGCGCCTCGCACGCCGTAGTCAACGAAAACCTTCCACTGTTATAAAGACGCCGCCTCACCAAGAATATTTCTTATTGAAAACGGATCGGCGCAAAATTATACTAGCACCACGGGCAACCGCGTTTCGCCGACTATCCGACCAAGGCGTCCATGTCCGCGCCCGGCGAGCGGTGACGCCGTACAACAATTCAAGGAGAACGAAAGATGATGACAAAAACCCTGTCGCTCGGAAATATCTGCCTGACATCCGCCGTCCTACTGCTGCTCGCCGCAACCGCGTCGGCCGGCGACATCGAGGTGATCTTCACCGAAGTCCCCGGCCACGCCACCGCCGTCGTCCCCGGCGCCAGGGACCTCAACGGCGATCCCGTATTCACCGAGTTCAAGGCCTTGGAAGTGCTTTCCGTCAGCCCGGACGGCGCCCAGTGGATCCTCAAATCCCGCAACTGGCTCGGTGACCAGTTGGAAACCATGTTAGTGGGCGGCGCCGACGCTGCCGGCGAGGTCCTCGCCCAGGAAGGACAACCCGTCCACGACGGAGCCCCCGGCGAATTATACGATTTCTTCGGCTCCAGCCCCGCTCATTTCAACGAGTTAGGCCAGTTCGTCTACACCGCCCGGGCGCGCGACGGCGATCCCGACACGAAACAGAAGGGCATATTCCACGACGGACTCGATTTTCACATCGTCCGCATGGAGAGCGATCCGGCTTATGGCCTGGCAGACGACCCGGGATACCCCGCGGGCGACGAATTGTTCGGCAACTCGTTCGGCTCGATGCACCTGCTGAATAACGGCGTCATCGGATATCAAGACAGCACGATCAAGAACATCCACAGCTCATATCGACCGGCGATCTTCTACGACGACACGGCTTTCAAGCAGTCCAACGTAACCCCGATCGACGGGAGCGTATGGGATTCCTTCGACAGCAATGATTTCTGGACCACGCCCGACGGCGCCGTCTGGATCGCTCAGGGCGACGACTACCAGAGTACCTCTATCGACGACATCCTGGTGGTCGACGATGTCGTGGTGTTGCGCGAAGGCTCGACCATACCGAACTCAGCCGTCGTCGTCGACGGCATCTTTCACACCAAGCTGTTGGCAAACGGCGACTGGTACTGCCGGGGCGACGATCCCGCCGACGGCGACTGGGCCGTGCGAAACGGCGCCCTGTTGACGGCGACCGGTCACTCCATCACCGGTTGGGGGCCCGAACACTGGACCGACGTCTTCCACTCATTCACCGGTAATCGTAACGGCGACTGGGTTTTAGCCGGCAAGACCGACGTCGGCGACATCCAAACCGACTCCGTCATCGTCCTCAACGCCGCCGATGTAGTAGTCCGCGAGGGCGACCCGGTAGACCTGGACGGCAACGGCGCCTTCGACGACGACGCCTACATCGGACGCGGCGACGCCTCCCTCAGCGCCTTTCACGCTGACGACATCTTCCTCAGTGACGACTTGATGCTCTACTTCTTCGCCTCGCTGCGCAACGCCGCCGGAGAAGATCTCGGCTCGTTCGGCAGCGGCGGCGACGCCTTCCTGCGAATCGATCTGAGCGGCGGCTGTCCAGAGCCGGGCGAATCAGGCGCCTACTGCACCGCCGATATCGACGGCAGCGGCAATTGCATCGTCAACCTGTCGGACTTGGCCGAGCTGTTGGGTAACTACGGCAAGTGCCCCGGCGATCCGGGATACAACCCGGCCGCCGATCTCGCTGATGACGGAAACCCCTGCATTACCCTGGCCGATTTGGCGGAATTACTCTCGCAATACGGCGACGATTGCAACTAAACAAGCACGTGCGCCGCTGCTCTCGGGCAGTGGCGCACTGCATGCTGGATTATTATTTCAATGCGCTTGCGCTCCGGGCTCAATCAGAACCCGCCACGCGGCATAACCGTCCGGCGCCGAGACCGAACAGCAGTAACAACAGATTGCACGAAACGAAGGCCCCCGCGGCGATCAGACCGGCGTCGCGCCAGCGGCGTCGGCCCGCGATTCGCTCCACGCGCGTGTCCGTCACGCTAAGGCGATCGCGGCCGGACGGGGGACGGTCGGCGTTCAATTGCAGCAGACGCGCCTCAAGACGCCCCGCCGCGGCGTTTTCCGCTGCTTCTTCCGCGACGATTTGACGCAATTCCTGATGTTGATCATCGAGCGAACGCAGAAGATGAAGGGCCTCGACCAATTGACGCATTAAGGCCTGCCGCTCATTTTCAGTCGCGCGAATCGATCCGCGCAGCTCGTGCTCCTGTGCCGCTAGTTCAGCACGGGCCTCGCTGTTCGCTTCTGCCTGAAGCATCTCGCGAATCCGCTCCTTGCGATTGCGCAAACGAGTGCGCAAGCCGCGTATCTGACGATCGTGAGCGTCGAGCCGGAAATTTGACTCTGGATTAACCGCCCCGATCGCCTCAGCCAACAACCCGATCGACTCCGATAGGCGGCTGAGATCCCCGCGCAGAACGCTGACGACGACCAGCGCTCGCGTGCCGGCGTCCTCCGCCTCGGCCAAGCCGTCGATCCGATCGTGCAGCCCGTCCAACACTCGTCGCGATTCGCCGATCACGCGGTCGGCGTTCTCCAGCGCCTGGGCGTGCTGGTTCATCAGCTCGACGATTTGCTCCGACACCTTCAGCCGTTCCACTGTCTCACGTTTCTGCCGCCAGCCCTGGACGAATTCCGCGATAAATCCCGTGTAATCCTCCAACTCGGACAGGCATTGCTCCAACACGCCGCGCACGCTCGCCGGCGGCTGCAAGTCACGCTGCTCCTTGAGCGTGGTTGCCATAACGTGCGCCCGCTCCCGCACGGCCCCCAATGGATCCATCGCCAGAACCATCGCGATAGCCAGCTCGCTCCGATATTGCCGAGCCTCCGAAGCGAACTCCTTCAAATCTTCTTGGTAGAGCGGGTCCTCCGCGAATGCTTGACGCCAGGATTCCGCCGACACGTCGCCGCGCGGCGTGTCGCGAGATTCGAGCGCGACGACATCTGCACGCTGCGCTTGTAATCGCTCGACGA
>Ga0180434_10004790_pt1 | contig 16274 bp, 20 predicted proteins | sample SS_ome_7_FD_132453 | JGI IMG/M metagenome (GOLD analysis project Ga0180434, IMG submission 132453) | Hypersaline lake sediment archaeal communities from the Salton Sea, California, USA - SS_1_D_2 metaG | ecosystem: Environmental > Aquatic > Non-marine Saline and Alkaline > Hypersaline >...
GTAGATATAAGTACCTTCACTGAAGGAAATGTGGACATAAGAGGAAAAGTAGATGAATTAAAATTTATCAGAGATTCACTTGTAGCATCACTAGGAGTTCCTTCTAGTTTTTTAAATTTAGAAGAAAATCTATCAAACAAAGCAGCCTTATCTGAAGAAAATGTTTTGTTTGCTAGAACGGTTATTTCACATCAAAAATATTTAACACATCAATTCAATGATCTAGTTGAAAAAGTCTATAATATTATAAACCCAGAAGAAGCATTGACAGTATTAGATAATGTTTCGATTGCTCTACCTCCACCTAAATCATTACAATTTGAAAGAGAAGCAAGATATTTAGGAGATATTGCTAATCTCATTAGGACTTTAGATGAAATAGGAATACCTAAAGAGTGGGCCAAAAAGAAATATCTACCTGATGTTGATTGGACAGACTTAGAAAGATATGAAATTGATGAGAAGATTGATAAGAATTTAGGTACTAAGGATGATGAGGAAGACCAAGGTATGGGAGGAATGTCAGGAGGATTTTAATAATGGATTCTAAATTGATTCTTGCAATATATATAAAAGAATCAGTATATCTTACCGATAGGGCAAAAGTCCAATTATTAGAAAGTTTAAATAATAAGGAATCAATAGACGAACAACAAACCGTTGGTTATTTGGCTCAAACACTCGGTGGATCTGCGGTAATGGCAATGGATGTTGCAAGAGTTGGTATGTTGATAACCGTTGCATATAAAGTATATAAAGCATTTTTTAGTAAAGCAGCAAAGGCATGTAGGACTAAAGCAGGAAGAGATAAACAAGAATGTATTTACAAATATAAGGTTGCAGCACTAAGACAACAAATAAAAGCATTAAAGAAAAATCGTGCTTATTGTAAAAAAGCAAAAGAACCTGAAAAGTGTAGACAGAGAATTGATAGTGAAATAGAGAAAGTTAAACAAAAAATTAAAAAATTAAAATACTAGGAGACAGTCAGAATGGCTGACTTAGAATTGATATTAAAAAAACTTCACTCTACGATACATGAAGAGGATATTATTGATGAAGAGTTAGATAGTGTGTTTGCAGTGACTGAACAAGACGAAGAAGAGGAAACAGGAGATGAACCCGCAGAAGGAGAAACGGAAACAGAAGTACCAGAAGAAGAGAGCGTACCAGAGGAAGAACCAGCAACGGAAGTACCAGAAGAACCAGGGGCAGGGGGAGAAGTAGAAGTTCCTGCTGAACCCGGCGGAGATGTCGGTGGTATGGGTGATGTTGGTGGACTCCCTGGACAAGAGGAAGAAGAACCAAAGACAAGTGAAGAGATTGGTAGGATATTTGAACTGAAAAAAATATATTCTAGATTAATAGCAATTGAAGAATATCTAGGTGATACGTCGGACGTTATTCTTATACGAGTCAGAAATTTCGTTTCCCACGGAATTAGTTTATTTGAAACATTAATATCAAATATTGATTCGTTTAAGGATAAACTTGATGAAATAATTGTTATGTATTATGAATTTCTTGAACGAGTATATATGATATTGAAGAGATATTATGAAATTAAGGATGAAGAACAAGAGTCTAAAAAATAGGAGATTTATAATATGTCACATTTTATAATAGAGTCTGCTATACTCCAGGAAGCAGAAATTAAAAAACAAGAACCAGGAAAAGCGATATTTAGAATGACAATGCAGACAGTTGACGAAGTGAATCAAAATAAAAGAATATATCCTAAAGATGCGATTACTGAGGCATTAAAGGAATGTGAAGGAAGAATGAAGAGTCGAGCATTTTTGGGTGAATTAGATCATCCGATACCAACAGGAAATTCATTTGATGAAGTAAGACAAACTACAGTCTTATTGAAAGAGGTTTCACATCTTATTAGAGATTATGATATAAGAGGGAATCGGTTAGTCGGTGAGTTAGAAACTACGAGTACCCCAAATGGTGGAAGATTACTTGGTCTATTGAAAGATAAATGTGGAATAGGATTATCCATGAGGGGTATGGCAGAATTAGAAAGAAGAAATGATGGAATAAATGTAGTCAAAAAACCTCTTCTTGTAATAACATATGATTCAGTATCAACTCCTAGTCACTCTGAAGCAACAGTTGATTTTAATGAAATGACATTTGAATCATATAATGTATTATTAGAGAATTCAGGTAGTCAGACTATTTGCACTCCTGATGGAAGATGTTATTTATCAAACTATTTTGATAAATTAGTTGAAAATAAAATGATTAAATTTTTCAAACGATGGGTATAAACTAGATTGGAGAATTATGAAGATAATAACAAGTGAACATATTCTATCTGGTAATAAAAGAGAAGATGTACTATCATCTGCAATAGAACATATCTTTTTAGTTTGCAAGGAGGATAAACATTTTGTTAATCAGGTTGATCTATTAAAATTAGATAACCAAATAGAGAAATTAGAATCAAAAGCACTAAAGTATGATAAACTAATAACCGAATCTGAAAAAATAGAATCAAATTTCAAAAACCAAATACGTAAACTATCAGAAAGTAATGAAACTTTAAGAGTGAAATTATTAGAATCATTAGGGAGTGATGCATGAACCTATTAATATCAAATGTCCCAAATGTTTTATCTGAGAATATAGATAAGTCTAAAATAGATTTAGCTGACAAAATACTATCAAGTGTTTATCCTCTATTTGATGAAGTCCATAATGAAAAAACTGAAAAGATAAATGAACTGAAGGATGAACTAAAAATAAAGAAAAAGAAAGTATTAGATAGTAAAGATAAACTTAGTAATTTAAATATTGAGTATAAGAGAAAAAAGAAAGTTGAAAAGTTGTTAGATAGATTATCAAAACTTGTAACATCTGGTATAGTAAATATGGGAGGAATGAAAAACGAAACTGTAATTTTATTAAAAGTTATTGATAAATTGTCAGATGAAAAATTAGACCATCACTTGAAACAAACCCTAAGTATAATCTCTAAACGATTCTAACCCCTTCAAATTATTATTCAAATTTCAGTTTGTTACTGAACCTCCAGAGTTAACTTCTTAAATTATAGTACTTTTTCCCAACTTCTATTTTGACAAGAACATAATAAAAATTGGTTGCCCGACTATCCTAGACAATATTATGTACTATAATAGTTAACTTCATCAAGGAGGTATTAGCAAATGAAAGAAATTCTAACAGAAGTTTACAAAACCACAAAGAAAGTTTCAGGAATTGACCCTTCGAAACCAGGGAATATGAAACAAATTCTGGTTGACGATGGGGCCTTCGAAACTTATGTGCAAGGACTTGCTGAGTCTATCGAAAGCAAGAAGGATCGTGAAACCTTCCTGGTTCTCGCTGAGAATACACGAATCAACCTTCTTGAAAATTCCATGTTTCAAATCAACCCTTATGAAACATTGACTCTTCCTATTCTTCGGGTATTCTATCCGAAACTGGTTGCCAAGGAAGCTATTACACTATCTCCAATGGATAAACCTGAAACTGTAAAAGCATTCCTGACTGCTACATTTAATCAATCAAATAGTTCTACTCAATACTCCGCTCCTTCAGTTGCCCAGGATATTTCTCAGGGTCCTGCTATTGGTACTCCTGTAACCGCTACAATGGATGTTCCTCAACATGCGTTTGATGTACTCAATGTAGCCGGTCTTACTAGTACTGATTGTCACTTGGAAAGAGATTTCCAGATTACCGCAGTTAGCGATGGAACAAATTGGGAAAATGTTTCTATCGTTCCTGCTGTAGAAGGTCATTTCTCCTCAAGTGTTGAGGTAACCGGACATAGTGACGTTATCTCTGGTCAGGTTGATTATTTGAACGGAACAGTCGCCATTTCTTCTGCCACTGGACGGGTAACCTCAGTTCGTTATCAGGTAACTTGTTCACTTGAAGAGAATAGAGTTAACCCAGGTGTAACCTTGTCTGTGGATAAGGTGAGACTCTATGCAAGAGATAGACAGATCTCCGCAAATTGGACTATTAACATGGAGCAAGATATGCGTGCTCTGTTTGATATTTCAATTCAGGCGGAAATTGTCAATGTTCTTGGACAGCAAATTGCCCTCGATATTGACCGCGAAATTATAAATGCTCTTATCGTTGGAAATCAAAGATTCAACTCTGCTGATCACACTTCCTCATTTGATAGAACTCCTCCGGGTACTTATACATGGGGTACTAAGTATTGGCATGAAAACATTATCCCTGTACTCAATCAATTGAGTGCTGTGATCTATACTGATACCAATATGGATCAGGGTAATACTATTCTTGCTAATCCTCTCGATGTAGCCATCCTTGAAGATTTACAAGGATTCAATTACACTGGAACCTCTTCAGTTGATGGTGACGTTGGTTATCGTTCAGCTGTAGTTTCTGGTGGAAAGTGGAGAGTTCTGACTAGTGCGGTTGTGACTCAGGGAACAATGGTCATTGTTTATAAGCCAACCGAAGAACTGAAATGTGTATATCTGTATTGTCCATATGTACCTTCGATCTTACATCCATATCCACTTGGACATACTCCTTCATTGACCATTCTGTCTCGTTATGCGACTTCTCTCGTGAGGCCTAATGGTATTTCTATTTGTACTATCGGTGCTTAATTAGTATTTTAAACAAAAAAATCAGGGGTTGAATTACTGACCCCTGATTTTTTTTTCGTTGGTTAATTAATTAATTAACCAACGAATTGAGGATAAAATGTAATCCCCAACAACCAATGATAGTAACAGTCCATGATAATACTACAAATCCTGAACAGACTAAAATAGTTTTAATCACTCTCATTTTATTCCCTTTATTGTTAAACCTTCATTAAGAATAACCCTATGGATAACACAACGGTATTTCCAGCGAAAATTACAACGGTGTGCCAGATGTGATTTTTCATAACCTTTTGTTGTACAGACTCAACTACAGCGTCACATCCCATTTTGTACCCAAGCATTGCCAATAATACACATACTACTGAAATGATAAAACACATAATAATCTCCTTTCATTACTGATTGATTAAATATATTAAAGATTATTACTATGGCGACTACAGAAGAACTATAATCGCCACAACTACCAACCAACCGATGGCACCGGTTATGAATGCCATTCCGAGGAATCTGATTCCTTCTCGAATCTTTTCCCCGACAGTCCCAATCGCCTCACCGAAGATATCGAAGATGGGACCAAGAGTTCTACTACAGAAAATCAGAAAAATCCCCAACATAATAATTGCACTTATTGCTAATAACATGGCTTCTCCTTTCTGAGTTAATAAAACCAAATTATTAAATAATTAACAAACCAAATATTCCTATCCAAAAAAATATATATATAGTATATTGTTTTATAATGGATTGTAGGCGAGGATTATTAATTAAAATAATCCTCGCCTTAGGGAAAAGGGATATTACTTGGAATAGAAATTGAAATTGATATTTAAATAGGTGATTTGCGTTGTGGGTTTTTCTTGGGATGTTAATTTGGGTTCGACTTGATTGGATGGAGATGCTTCAACTTCTTGAATAGAGTCTTCAGTGAATGTAGGCTCGACTTGATCAGACGGAGACGCTTCAACTTCTTGAACAAAGTCTTCAGTGAATACAGGTTCACTTTCCTTTTTCTCAGGAATCGAAACTACATCTGGTTTGTACTTAAACTTGAATAGACCTGATTTGAATTTCTCAAGAACGGGGGCCGAAAATCCTAGTGCCTCATAGTGAAACTTCTTATTTTCGAAACCTCTTATATCTCCGTACATTCCCCGTTCATTTAGATACTTATTAAGATCAGTCACCGGATTGAGTTTGGTTATAGTTTCCCTGAATAGACTATGTCTGTAAATATCTTTAGATTTAATAATGTCTGTATTCAAGTCTTTCGCAATAGTTGCAGCTACAAGAATAAAGGCATATGCCTTTTTCTCAGCATTCGACCAATCATTATTCACTTCCATATTTTGAATTCTTTTAATTAATGTATCTTTTTCCATTTTAAGTTTCTCCCATTCACAGTAATGTTTCATTTCACCGTGTTCGCCTTTTGCTTGTGAATATTTTGGTTTAGATATTCTAGGTATCATCCTAGACTTTTCTCTTTCCTCGGAATTTCGAACATGAGAAGTATCTTTTGAGTACTGTTTCTTTTCAAAATCTTCTATTGATTCGGTATCATTATAAGTTATATGGTTCTTATTGTTTGCCTTATCTGGGAAGAAGTCAATTATTGACTTTTTGAGGTTTTCCTCAAGTGTGTTCACATTTCCCCTCCTATTCGTAGTCTCGTATAGTTCCCCCTGAAAGGTTAAGAGGAATGCCATCTTCAGATTTATCTTTGTAGGTAACGGTTAACATTTTACCCACAATATTATCTAAATCCTTAAACCATCTCTTTCGCTTCTCGCGACTACCTCTAGGTCTAACCGAGAATGGATGACCTTCGGGTGTGATACACTCAAATACAACACAACCTTTTTCTCTGCCGATACCCTCCTTTCCTCCAATGATTACAAATTCTTCATCATCGAAGTCTTTTAACTTTTGTAGGTCATCACTATTGTAATCAAATAGGTATAACCCATCTTTATTTCTTATAATACTTCCTTCAAACTTCTGCCTTGTAAATGTATTATGATGTAAAAATAACTCCTCTTCATTATGTACTTCATATGTGGGAGTCATTATAATTCGCATATCCTCTTTTGGTAGATGATTTATTAACCAAGTGTGTCTCACTGAATAACCGTATGTGACATCATATACAGCCAAATCATATACCCAATATTGAATCAATTTTGTTTTGTCCGTTTCTTTTTTAACATTTCTTAATATTTCTTGAAATGTCCATGACGGATGAAATAGTTCTCCATCTAATATTGAATCTCCGATAAATCTTTTGATGGGATCATGCAAATGGTGAACTGCATGATACTCCTTAAATTTTCTTGATGTGAATACTATTCGATCTGAAACATCTCTTGATAGTGCTCTAACCCCATTCAACTTTGGCTGAATGAAGCAAGGGAATATTATTTTATCTTTATTCTCCTGATATTTCGTTGCAAGCATTGGAAGAAGAATGTGGGATTGATAATCTTCAGACGGAATAGTTTCAATGTATTTCTGATCTGTCTTTGAGACCCATTTTGAATTTGCTTTCATAATGGCATGTTGTAGCGGAGAAGTCTCGTTGGACTTTCCAATATTTTTACCTTCAGTTATTTCTTCTTCTGTCTCTTGAATCTTTCCGTCTTGATAACCATATCTTGTGACAATATAAATTTTTCCGCCTCGATCATGAACCTCTATTTTCCAAAACTTCACTTTACCATTTTTTGATCTTGCATACAATTCAGGAAACTGCTCAGAATATATTGTCATGAAATCTCCTTTCATTAGTTAAAAAGGAGGGGTGGACCCTAACCCCTCAACACAGATAAACATTAATGGTACAAACTCAGATTAATCTTTTACGACATAGCACGTCTGAGTTTCATCTTACTTAGGTCCGACATTAGACAAATCTAAAATCAAGTAAAATGTTCTTTTTTGTCCTATGTCGTACTCACAGAGATTGGTAGTGACATATAGTCTTTGTTTATTAACGGGGTGGAGTCACTACTTCCACATCTGCCCGCAAGGCAAATCAGGTTAGCATTTTATTTTACAGTACGCACTAATCCTGATAATCGCAAGACTATAGACGATAACTTTGTCCGCGCACTAACCACTTTCGTGGTGCCTATAATACATCAAATATGTTCACTAAACATTTTGGACAATAACATTTGTGTCCTACTTTCCACCCTAATTGTCTTGATATTCTTCTAACTTGACTTTTACTTAAATCATCGGTTAATGGGTTCTTTTTTGGCGGATTCAAAGTTGATGGAAATTGATCTTCTAGTGGTGCTAATCCTGATACACCACAATTATCACAAACGATTTCGTTTGTTGTTTTTATTGCCACTTTCTTTTCCTCCGGTCATTTTTTTTGTGCCGACTGCCCTTCCGTCTACATTCCTCCTTTGAGAATCTTCTTTCCAATCTCGCTTTTGAATTGCATATTTGACAAATATTATCTCGTCGAGTTCCTTTCCATCTTCGTCCGCACGTTGGACAATACCAATCTGGCATAATATTCGTCTCCCCATCCTCAATGTTGATTTGGTATGCCCGGCAGGACTCGAACCTGCAACCGCCGGATTAGAAGTCCGGTGTTCTGTCCATTGAACTACGGGCACACATTAACCTCTAAATTTAACATCTCTTCTCCACGTATTCAGACCACTTGAACACCCTTCTCCTTCATATAGGGTATCCTTAAAATATTGACTCGGATACGTCTTATCTCCATACCTCATTAAGAGACAGAAATATCTTTTTTCATTATCAGACCAAACTAATCCAGGACATCGTTTTTGGTCTGTATCATAATGTTCCATTGAGACTCCACATCTTGCTTTGAGACAGCAATATCCACATCCTATACACTCCACTTTGCCCTCTCCTCTATTTTGAATAATTCATCTATAGTATCCAGAGATACCCTAATTGGTTCTCTCATGTATACCTCATAACTACTTTCGTAGCCATCTCTCTTTTGAATATTAAGACATGAGTATTTATGAAGAGAATCTATTGTACTCTTAAAACCAAATTCTCTCATGATAGTTACCATGTCACTAAATTCAGGAGGTTGAATTATCCTATTTCTTATTTCTGAGATGTGTAAATTTCGATAAGTCCCCAATGGATTATTGAATTCATTGTGATAGTATACACAATTGAAATTCTCAGGTATTATTATAACCCTTTTGAAAGTCTTGGAACATTCAGGCATGTGAGAATTCTCAATAAGAATTCTCAAATTATGAATTTGTTTTTTAATATTATCATCAATCTTTAACATAACTTTTGCCTTCCATTTTCATCCCATTCGACGAAACCAATTATTTTATATTTTGTTACCTCTGTTAGGTAAACTTGGTTGCACGGTTTACCTTTTACTTTGATGGTTTTCTCTAATGTTCCCAGATAATAATCGTGCTCTTTTTCTTCTATCTTGACCATCCCATGATCTGTTTTTACAAAATCTCCTTTTCTTAATTTCACTGTTCCCTCGAATATTAAAAGTTTAAATTAAAAATTATATCGCTCACGAGTTGGATCATCTCCCCCGCCTGGAGGATCACTTTCCGAAGAGGTTCTCTTTACGGCACATTTTTCTAATACTAAAGTTCTCGATGGATAATCTATCCAGTATATCTCCTCAAGCTGTTTATCAGTTTCCTTGTGCTCAAGTTCTATACCAACACGTACACATCCACTTGACCAATGGATTATACGAGTAACAATTCCAGTCACTTTTGTGCCAGAGTCTTGAACTTTATCACCCATATTAATATCAATTGGTTTACACTCAAATCCGGGTCCTTTTTCAAGGATCAAGAGTTTATCAATATCAAATGATGCATTAGGTCTTGGTTTTCCATCTTCACTCGCCTCTTGTTCAATTACAATTTTAACTGAACCATTCCATTCAACTATTCTTGCTGATGCATATCCTTTGAACTTAGTTATCTTATCTTGAACAATATCGTTCACTTCTACTTCAACTTTACTCATTGATTACCCTCCTTTTAAAGTTTTACTCTTGCCTGTTCTAATAACTTCGGGTCTGTAAATCTTACGAGTGCATCTGCTTCCTCAAAAGACATTTTATAAGGAATATTATGAAATAAATATGCAATTAAATTATTTGAATTAATACGATGCTTCAATCCATGAATATCCATCATAATATGAACAGGAAAATTGAATATGTAACATAATTCTTCATCAGACAATTTTCTATCCAATATATCTAGAAGAGGATTTTTCCTGTAAGCACTCATTTGTTTTCCTTTTTCTAAATCTTCTGAAGTCCAAACTATAATTGAATCTGTATAGGGAATATGATCAATAGTCCCATCTTTTTTTTCGTGTCTCGCAAATCGAACTGCAATCAAATGTGAATAAGTAATGTCATCCATATAAATTCTCCTTAGAACATATAATAAATGCGAATGAAAGGGTTAATTATGAATAGAGTATTTGATTGGTACCAGAGACTTGTATCTAATAATCTTGAAAAAGTAAAGGAGACTAAAGTGGAAGAAGAATCTCTGAATGTAAAATGTGTATTATGTAATAGGGAATTCAGAATAATAACTCCTCAACATCTGAAAAAGAGTCACAATATGTCTATGGAAGAATATAAGACTCAGTTTCCAAATGCACCCCTCGCAGGAAATCATTTCAAACTTGCCCAAAAGCATAGAGACACTAGTTTATTTAAATCAAAATTGAAACCAACACCGGAACCTGAATTAAAACCAAAAGTAGATGAAGATGAAATTGAAGATGTTATATATGATGATTATGGAGATTTGAATTTTAAAAATCAAGAGTCATTCCCTGAAATTGAAGAATTAGATATGAATAAAGAGGTACAATATATACCTCTTATTGATGATTCAGAAACATCTCAGGAAAATTCTAATAAGAGAAATATCCATGATCTCCTAAAAAAATTATATCCTTTTGTACAGGCTGATTATTTTGTTCAGAAGTTTAATATTGTAAAGGTATTATTATATTCCTTTATTACTGACTTCTCAGATCCTATTAATAAACTTATTTTTAATTTCCCTGAAACATTTTGGCACAATGTAGAACCTTTTTTCGATGTTAATAAAGAAAAGAAATTAAAATCTGATGGTTGGACTATCATTAATATTCCTGGGGATAAACCAACCTCTGATGATATTATTCTTGCAATAGAATCTCATCTTAAAAAAAATTAGAACAAAATATAAATCAAATACATGATTTAGTTATTATAAATAGTTACCTTGATGAAGTTACGGGGGATGGTATAGCACCATCCCCCACAAATCCCGCCGGAAAGAATGAAAAGCTACTCATATATTAATATATATATGTTTTTAGAACTTAACCTAATTGATTTCTCCAAAAATTACTTCTAAAACTCTACAAGAATTAGAACAAAAATAAAAATAAGTAATATTTCTCACCCGTATATATCTACCGAATAAAATAGATTTTCAAAAAGGAAATAAATGTCAAGGAGACTAGAAAAAGATGGCAAATATATATCCTGGTCAAACTCGAACAATTGATCCGTATGCATCATATAATAGTAATGTTGCCAATAGACTTACCCGAATGGTCACTGGTGGTAACAATTGCCTTTTTAGTACTCATACTATTGAAGTCGAACTTGATGCTACATCTATTACTCATGTGACGGTATCCTCCGGTCAGTGCTTCAAAGACGATGTAATAGTTCAACTTTCTGAATCAACAAGTTTAGATTTTGAAAGTTCTGATTCTTATGTTGAATATGGCGGTGGATTCAACGAAGAGGGATATTACTATGTAGTACTTGATTATGAATATGTCAAGGCAAAACCTGCACCTCAAGCGGCTCTAAAAATTATAAAACCATCACAAGTAAACACACACTTTACTTCAAGATATTTATTTCTTAAGGCAGTGAGAGTTACTTATAACGGAGTAATTTTCAGAATTGCAAGCGTTCATGATGGAGATCCTGATAACCCATCAAATCAGCGTGAATATACCCCTCTATACGCTGGAGTAAGTAATAGTCTTCCTACATTTGATTCTGATGAACATGAGGGTATGATTATATATGTCAGAGATACTGGTGCATTATATTGGGGAATGCACGGGAGATGGGAAGAATTTCAGGCAATAAGAGATAGAGTTGACACTTATAATTGTTCAGCAGGACAAGTTGCATATGTAACAAACGATTCAACTGGTAATGCCGTTGTAGTCCCTGCCATCGCTACAGCGATTGAAACATTAGGAGATTGTGTTGTATTAGAAGTCGGTTATGCATCAAATGGAACCGGACAAGTACGATTGATGGGAAGTGTTTCATCAGTTTTAGTTGAATCAGGAATTACAATTCAACCTGGAAATAGAGTATATTTATCTGCCACAGAAGCAGGAAAAGTCACAAATTTATCCCCACCAGATTACCCTCAATATTTAGGACGAGCAATTTCTTCAGGAGATTCAACATCCCCTGTATCAATGTGGTTCTTACCCGGTGGTGAAGGAACATCTGATGACACATCTGGTTTCTCAGGTAAGTATGACAAATATCAAGATTTATTAGGATCATCTATTTTCTTAAGAATAACATATGATACATTCGGTAATTTAGTATATGTTGACACTGCAAATACAACGGCAAATATTGACGTCAATAATAAAGAAATGGATGGGGTAGCGGGTCAGACATTTAGATCAACCAATCTTGTTGATTCAAATTACGATGGAAGTGCCATTGTCTCATGTCAAGTTTCAGCCTCGATAACTAATTCATCTAATACAACTTGGTATGTTACAAATGACGGTACTGATGATGAAGCATGGGAACCAACCACTGTTCATACAGTCCATACATTTAGTGAAATAAAATTACCGGTAGATTCGACTGCCTCTTATATAGTTGGAGAATTAATTACTGGAGGAACTTCAACTACAACTGGTTATGTAAAAGCAATTTATCCAGGATCTCTATTAGTTGGAGATTTAACTGGGACAAAACAATTTACCGTATCTGAGACTGTGACAGGTTCTGATTCAGGAGCAACCGCATCAGTCACATCTTCACAAATATCAAGAACTAATTGTACTGATCTAAGAGTGAGAGTAGATTTTTCTGGTTCTGCATCAATTGAAGATTACGGAGTATTATATGAATTATATGAACAATCTACTAATTCATTCAGATACTCTATGATTGCAGATGATGATTTAGATACAAAAGTTGATTGTGAAGAATCAGTTGATGAAGATAAAATTAGATTTGATGCCGCCGGTACAGAAATAATGGTTATAACCGGAACTGGCGTCGGAGTTAAAACTGCCACTCCTTCAGAAGCACTCGAAGTGAATGGAGGAATCAAAGTAGGATTCAGTGGGAATGTTACACCTGGGACAATTAGATGGACTGGATCTGATTTCCAGGGTAGAGATGCAACCGCTTGGGTTTCATTAACTAGTGGATCAGGCGGAGCATCTGGACTTTGGACAGAAGAAGTAGGCGGCGATATTCATTATAATAATGGAAATGTTGGAATTAATATAGTCGGTCCGACTGAAAGACTTCACGTAGTCGGAAAGGTATTAGCCACCGCATTCACAAGCGGCTCAGATTTACAATTGCAAGTGAGTGGTACAAATGCAATAACCGCTAAGGATACAACAAGACATGTGGGGGTAAACACTGATCTCCCAGCGTCACGATTAGATGTATCTGATAGTACGGGGTATCCTGTATTAACTCTGAAACGAGTAGATTCTACAATCACTGATACCGAAGTTCTTGGGCAAATTGATTTTGCAGGGACACAAGGGGTTGATACCGCTAGTCCTTCATATGGGGCATCTATAGAAGCAAGGGCTACAAATGCCTGGGCAAGTTCGGTTGATGGTGAATTAGCATTTTATACTAATTCAGGAAGTGGATTAGTTGAAAGAGCCTCTATCAATGAAAATGGAATTGTATCAGAGGCCGGTATAAAATTAGGTCCTACATCGACTATGGATGCGGGTACATTAAGATTTATGAACGGGTCATTCCAGGGATCTGATGGAACCTCATGGGCAGAACTAGGAATTGGACAATGGTCAGATGTGCCTAATGGTATTATTTATACTGGAGGAAATGTAGGAATTGGCACATCAACTCCAACAGAAGATTTGGATGTATCATCTTTAATCTCTACATTGAGACTTAAATCTTCCAATAATGATGTTGATAATGGAGAAACTTATTCTAGAATTCAATTTGCCGCTATTGATGGCGGTTCAGAATCAGTCCCTCAAATTGGTGCAACTATAAGAGCAGTTGGAACTGAAAGTTGGATTTCAAATCAATGTGGATCTAAATTAGAAATTTTAACATGTAATGAAAATTCTAATACCCTAAATGTTAGAATGATTGTGAACGATGATGGAAATGTATCAATAGGTTCTTCTGATCCAGTTATCAAATTAGATGTATCAGGTGGAATAAGAATAAGCACTACATCAGTTGAACAAGAAGGGGTTATTAGATATCATAATGGACAATTTCAAGGGTATGATACAACCGGTTGGACTGTATTAAGTGGAGGGGAAGCAACTCCTAGTCCCTGGACACAATCTGGAAGTGATTTATATTATACTACAGGAAATGTAGGAATTGGAACTACAACTCCAGATGCAACTGCCCAATTACATGTAATTGGAAATATTAAAGCACAAGGGACTATATACGCAGATGCATATTCATCTAATTCCCCAATAGTCTTTTTAGTTGATGGAGCCGAAATATTAAGAATTACTGACGAAGGAATAACTGGAAATGTGGGAATGACAGTCGGTACAGTCACAACCCCTTCGGCAGGTTCAATTCAATTTAATGGAACTAATTTCCAAGGGTATGATGGAACCTCATGGACTAATTTAGATACTCAGTCTGAATCAGTCACTCCTGTATGGGAGACAAATGGCGGAATAATTACAGCGACTACCGTAGCAGATACTATGCAGATGACTAATGGATCACTATCAAATCCTGCATATGCATTTTCTAATGATCCAAATACTGGATTTAGATTGGCAGGATCTGCAGATATTGGGACTGTAATTAATGGATATGAGGTTGTTAATTTCCATTATAATAATGTAGAAATTAATAATCCATCTGCAGGCGCTGCCTCAGAACTTCGTTTTGTAGATTCTGGCGGAGAATATGTAGGGTTTAAACCTCCAATAGATATTTCCTCAAATCAAATTTGGCAACTTCCTCAAACAGACGGATCAAATGGTCAAGCATTGATTACTAATGGAGGAGGTGTATTATCATTTGGAGATGCCACTCCAAATCCTGCTGGATCAGATTCACAAGTTCAATATAATAACGGTGGATCAATGGGTGGAAATTTAGGATTTAGGTTCCGTGATAGTGGAGGTGGAGTTGTTCTTTCCACTCTGACTAATTTCACAGACGACCAGATTAATAGATTAGTCCTTGATGAAGCCAATAATCATTTAAGATTTATAATGAGAAATGGAAATCAATCAGGTAACGATTGGTCTGAAATTGTTCTTATGAGTGATGATGGAGGTACTTCTCCGGATCCTACTATTGCTCAGGAGTTGGGACGATACGCATTCGGTGGTTATGGAACAAGTTTTGTATATGATGCGGCATACATTCAGGGTCAATCATTACAGACTTGGAGTGGAAGTGCTCAAGGTTGTGAAATACAATTCTATACAACTGAGACTAATTCAACAACTCCTACTAAGAGAATGGTAATTGGAGACAGCGGAAATATTGGGGTTGGAGTTGATTCCCCAAGTGAGACTATTGAATCTAATGGTGGAATTAAAATAGGATCATCAGTACAAGGTTCTCCAACTGCCGGAACTATTCAGTTTGATGGAATTAATTTCCAAGGACACGACGGAACCGCATGGACTAATTTAGATTACCAACCATCAGATCCTGGCATTGGAATTTTTACTGATGCGGATACAACTCCTAGTGTATCAGGATATAATGTATGGAAAAATGATGATTCAACTTCAGTATATACTATTACTAATTTTGATGATGGAGTCCCAGGAAAAGAAATTACTATTATATTCAGTGGCTTATCAGAAGTGACCATTCAAAATAATTCAAATGTACATTTACAAAGTGGATCTGATTTTGTTGCTACACTAAATGATACATTGAAATTAGTATATGATGGATCTGCATGGTTTGAAACATCTAGGAGTGTAAATTAATATCATGAAAATTATTCAAGAATATTTAGATATTTTAAGTGATGCCAAACGAACAACTATGTCTAAATCTACAAGATCAGCGAAAATAAAAAGAGCAACTGGATCAATGGCATCGGCCGCTGCAAGAAAACAAAATGACCCTTTATATAAAAAGATGACATATCACAAAAAAATGTGGAAGAAATATAAAGATATGGTCATGAAAAAATATGCTCCAAGAGTTCGTTCTAAAGCAAGAAGATAAATAATTAGATTAAGGGAGAGCTAAAAGAATGCCATTCTTTCATAAAACTAACGAAAACCAAATTCGTAAGGTTAATACGGGTGCAGATTTTGAAAGATCAACCTCAGTACTGAAAGATAATA